>Ga0056128_1011804_pt1 | contig 10742 bp, 11 predicted proteins | sample WorMetLIZISLAND2_FD_71113 | JGI IMG/M metagenome (GOLD analysis project Ga0056128, IMG submission 71113) | Marine gutless worms symbiont microbial communities from Max Planck institute for Marine Microbiology, Germany - Olavius geniculatus... ... | reverse complement strand
ATACCCACTTGAGTCATGGAATATAAACAGTTCTGGGTGAAGAAGAAATATTTACATTAGAGGTTGGTTTTTCTAATGTTTTAAAGCTGTAAGTGAATCAGTAAGATAGAAATCATGGTGATGCTGAATTTGTCTGAATTTTTGCCCCATAAATAATGGTATTATTATCAGAATAATATTACTGATGTGTGTGTTCAGTGAAAGTCTGATGCGAGGCTGGGAACTTCTTAGCATTTGTCTTTTGTTTTTTGCGCCATCGTTTCGATTTCATGCATGTCTCGACGGCTACATTGCTCGAAGTCTTGAACGCTCGTTCCATCAGGTGAGTTTCTCTGCTTTTGTTCTGTCAGCTACGTTCGATCAATTTTTGTCTGTGGTTGATGGACAGTTGATGTCGGTCATTATTCATGCATGACATACATCATACATAATCATCATTGCATCATTAACAAGTAACGGTAGGTTGGACTTGCGATCGTCTAACTCTCGGTTGAGTCGCTATCGAGTGGTTGCAAATTGCAGCCAAACCATCAGTCTTATGCTGTCACCTGGCAAATACAAATGAGGAGCTGGGTGGACTTTTCACAGTGATTCTGCTTTTTGCCTAATTACTTTGGTTTTTGTTAACAGCTGTTGCTTGTAGTTTACTGATGCTGTGTAGTACATTATTGTGAGGTGACTGCTGTTTTCAGGATCTTATCACTCATTTTGCTTTGCACTGTCAACGGCGGCTGGACCGTGTTGCCAAGTCTGGTCCAAAGCGCGGCCTTCGCAAACCGACTTTAGATGAAATTGACCAAGCATTGGTACGAAATGTTTAAGTTGTTCCATATTCATTTTTTTCTTTTATTTGTTTAGCAGCTAGCTTTGCTTTCAGTTCTGCTGCGGTTTTTGGTTTATTTTTTTCTTCACTGCTTATCATTGTTACCTTTCTTTTTTTTGCATTCGTGTGAAAACTGAACTGTTTAGCAAGGCCTCTGGTCTTAACCTACTTTTGCGTATTTGTGATGGTTCTGTTGTGAGAATGGACAAACAGAAATTCTCATACTGAACCGAACTGTGCTAGAGATATGATAAAAGATATTTATTAGAATTCTACTGTGAATTGCTGATGGTTAAGTAACAGAAAGAGCATCCATCCTGCACCTTGTTCTAATTCAGTAATTCCAAACGATTCACTTTCTGAACTCTTGGGCCATAAGGTTGAGTTTTTTCCGAAAATTAGCTTGTTTAACAGAAACGAAGGACACTTGGTGGAATACATGTGCAAACTGGTGCTGGCATAGTGCTTGTTTATCATTGCTACAGTGAACATTGTTGAATATTAAATACAATCTTGTGTGAAGCTTAGCCGGTAGTGAATAAATTTCTGTGTGTGCAGAAGTCGATATTCCAGCCGTCTATGTTTGGCAACACTTTGGATGAGATAATGCTGATGCAATTCGATCGATTCCCTGACCGCAAGTTGCCATGGATACAAACGACTCTGTCGGAAGAAGTGCTGCGACTGAATGGCGCCTGTGTTGAGGGCATATTCAGGTTGGAAGCATCGGCTTCTTGTGAAGAACCTAAACTTATGCCTTTGTGTAGAATGTTGGTTTTTATTGTGAATTTACTTCAAAAACCTATGACCTCAGCTTTGAACACTCGTGACTCTGGCCTTGAACACCCATGGCCTTGACCTTGAAGATGTTCATGAAGTCCATTTACTGAATTTTTTTGGACTGTCTCCATGTATACTTTGGGCCAAATTTTCGAAACTTTTCTAAGACATTTTCCAAAGATCTTCTCATGTCAGATGATTTAGGAATTTCAAAGAAGTTTTCTTATTCAAATTTTCGATGGCTTTCTTTGCATTTCCAAAGAACTTTTTTTTCTTATCTTCCTAAACTAGTTCAACCAATCAGATGCGCTTATACCGACCATGTGACGTAATCAGAACTTCTTGGGAAAACTTCTTTGGAAAACTTCTTATCTTAGCACGTCCACGGGAAATGCATTTTACACACAGCTTCATTTTTTTAAGTTGACCAAACATCAATTTCCTTTACTTACTCATTGCTGATTTTACTGCAGCGTTACACAAATAACCTATGACATCACATATGACATCTAAGCTAAGTGTCAACATTGTGTACATTTTTGCAAATTTCGTTTTATTACACAGCTTTCTCCGTGTAGGACAAGATCAGTGCTTTCCTATATATTTGCCTAAATTCTTCCTAAGAAGTTTCGAAAATCTGCATACTTTCTTTGGAAAAGAAGTCTTCCATAGATCTTCTTAAGAAGTTTAAAAAATTTGGCCCTTTATTTCCAGTCGATCTAGCTATAGTCTTATAAGTAGTCTGTGTGTAAGGTGTTTTGTGTTATGGACTGCTCCATCCAACTGCACTGCCCATCTTCTGCTCACAGCCTCACACTGATAGTTATACTTGTTCATGACTTCCTTTACGTATGTTGGTACACAGGGTTTTACTGATGCATATGTTGATGCACATAGGGTGCCGGGAGATGTGGATGAGGTGAATGCTCTGAAGCTGTGCTGTGATCAGTGGATAGCTCCGTCCAACTGTACCGACCCCCACACTCCAGCCTCACTCCTCAAGCTCTGGTATCGTGAGCTCTACGAGCCGTTGATACCGGCGGAGTTCTACGAGGAATGTGTCTCATCATACGGCGACGTCGACGCCTGTCTGCGTATAGTGGACTCTCTGCCGGCAATCAACCGTCTAGTCCTTAGCTACCTCATACGCTTCCTACAGGTCTGTACCACCCACAGTGTTTTTTGAATAAATTCTGAGGTTGAAACAGTATTTTGTATACTATAAGCAATGTGGCCACAGGTTCTTGAAAGTATCTGGAAAAAATATTTTCCGACCTTTGGAACATTCTTGAAAATCAGTTTTGGTCTTGAAAGTTTTGGAATTCGATGTCAGAGGCTTTTGTCTTGAAAGTCCCTGAATTTCAGTTGTTCAACATCATCGTGATTGTGAGGTAATCGCAAACATGAACTAAAGTCTTACTTTGGTGTTATTTTTTTCTAAAAATCATTATTTGCGATCATATCTACCAGATAAGAAAAAAGATGATCGGAAACAGCAGCTAGCACCATAGTTAATATGAACATTACTGATTAACACCAGACAGCTGCGATGCAAATGTATATGCGTTTTTTTTAATCTTTAGGGATTAGAAATTTTCTAATCGGCTTTCGGTTCACTTTCTTATACATGGGTTAGAGAAGTTAATCGGACTCAGTTCTTAGTGGATGTCAGATTGAGAGAAATGGATTAGAATGAAGATAATCCTACTTCTCGATGAAACATGTATGTCTGTTGCTGTAGGTGTTTGCGGCTGCTGAGAATGCAGCTGTCACGAAGATGGACTCGAGCAACCTGGCTATGGTGATGGCTCCAAACTGCCTCCGCTGTGAGTCCGATGATCCAAACCTCATCTTTGAGAATACACGGAAGGAAATGGCATTCGTCCGCATGCTGATTGTCAACATGGACACCAGCTTCATGGACGGAGTTATCTAAGTCAATGACCATTTTCTTGTATAGTGTTTGCTGACGGATTATTTTGTATTGAGAAAAATATGCGGACCCAGTCCCGACATGTAATGCGGCCATTTGTCTAGCAGCGCACTGCACTGCAGAACCTTAACGTCAATTTTCTTGAAATTGTGACCCCAGTTACTTCTGTTCTGGCGAATGTTTACTCCAGTTTTGTTTTTCTGTGACTTTTTGTTTTTTCAAATTAGAGCTTGTGCAGATAGACGGACAGGCAAGACCGATAGAGATAATGTGATCTGATGGGATAGGTAAAGGTGCCATACTTCTCAGGCGCGTAGGCGGGGTGCTTATCTCCTTTTCTTAGGCCTTTGAGCTCGTAGGTCTATAGACCACTGAGTTCGTGACGCATGGCCAGTGCGACGCCAGACCTATGGTTACCTTCCCAGCCTCGGGGCATCACCACCCTTTGACCGGTACCAAATTATACTGCTTGGTGAACAGAGGCACATGTGACATGTGTGTGAATAACTTGCCCAGGGTTGTTACCTGGCAGTGCCTCGGCTCGGAGTCGATCCTGGGACCTTTCTGTCACCAGCCCGGCTCATTACCGTTTCACTACCAAGCCACACGTCTGATAAAATGGCCAATAATAATTATATAATTTATATAACTTGCATTTGTTTGTTTGATTGTTTCATTGTTTCACACTGCCATCTCTGATTTTTCATTGCAGGGCATCTCTGTTGATTTTTTTTTGGTTTAATAAAATGTTTTTTCTAAATGCCTCTGTAACATTGGCTAATGTTGTTGCCTCCATTCTGTAAGTGGACACGTTGATGTTTGCTGGTGCGTTTCTGTGCATTTCGATGGCTTGGGTATTTAGAGCACTGATCCTACCGAGTCTGGAGAGTCATGGAATTTAAGAGTTACAAGAAGTATTATTAGATTGTGACCAATCTAATGTACTCCTTGCGTGCATCATTTTCTTTTGTATTCCTCTAAGAGCTTTTTCATTCCTTTCAACTTGTATTAGAGACCCGGCATCAATTTAATACTAATAGTGACTGGCGTCGAGGTCGTTATTGGAAATTGTCTCCCCGAAGTTCGTAAAATATTGCCTGATTTTAGGAACCGAGAGGAAAAAATTTCCAATAATGGTCGATGATGCTAGTTGCCATTTGTCTTGTTATACCTCAATGCATGCGTCTATCTGGCACCGTTACAGAGATGTGGCGCCTCAAAGATAATGGGGTCACTAGTTTGACCTTTTGGGGTCACGTAACGTCATCAGTCACGTGACCATTTGACTCCCGGGGGTCGACTTCCTATGGGTGGTCTATAGTGACCATGCGTCTATCTAGCTCTGTTATGGAGATATGGCTGTTTGAAGTTCTTCCATGAAGGTTCTTCCGGGAACAGAGGTCGGTCGTCGGTCGGTCGATCCTTAATATTACACTGATCTCATATACTCCTCTTTGCTATGTTAGGAACATAGCACGCGAGGTGTAAAGAATTACTAAACCTGTAAATTCCTGGATAAAGGTTGAGGTGCTGGAGAAGTCCTGGACATAATTCTGTGCTAAATTGTGTTTAGTGTGTTCGCTGAGAAAAAATGCTAACCCTTTCCTGAGTCAACTAAAATTTACGTGCACAAAAATTTCCTTTGCCCATCAGAAAGCACAGTATTTTGTTATAAAACTCTTTAATTTATGTTTTTTTGGTTGGCCCGGAAAAGACTGCAAAAAGCAGTGTTAGCAAGTTTGTGCAAAGCTTGCTTTAGATATTAAACTTAAAAGTGATGTCGTCTTTTTTTCCCGGGTCCTTGTCTGCATCTTTTGTGAAGACACAGAGATGTATTCTAACGGCCCAGTATGTGATCTACGACTTCCAATTTCAGTATAGTTACGTTATTTGCTACCCTGTAGTAATTTAGTCTTCTCATTACTGAGCCAGCTTTAATGAAGTGCCAGTTGCTGCCTTTGAGTTTTGTGTTGAATTGTTCATTTTTTATTCTCAGCCATGTTTTACGTTCATCATTTGTGCCACTCATTTTCAGTTGTTGATAAATTTTGTCAGTTAGTCAGGACTGACTTGTTACTGTTGAATTGTTTATTAAGCCTTGTTGTAAAAATCTTGATCTAACTGCTAAGATATGCACAGTAGCTTGTTTGTTTGACACAAAAGAAATATTTCTTTTTTGTCTGACCTGGCTACATATGCATTGTAGTGCATGAAAAGTCTTTGACTTCGGGTAAAATGTGTCGTGTCTTGGTTTTTGGAAAATAGTTTTGGTCTTGGCATAAAAGTTTTGTTTAGGCTCACACAATTGGTGTTTCAACACTGTTGATTGGATGACAGACACACCACATGACCTATAACAAGTCTTGCTGCAACAATTACCAACAGTTTACTGTTGGCCTTGCAGTAACTCAAGATGTTGCTTAAACAAAGTTGAAACTAGTAGTAATAGTTAAATCAGTATTGGCCAGTTTGGCAGTAATCGGTAAATTGGCTGATTGTCAGTTTACATAATCAGCATCTGCCAAATTTGTACCAGTGGTGCTTTATTCATAATGTGTCGCAGTGCAACAGACAAGAGTGCAGTTCGTAAATGCCAGCATATCAGATATCCATGACTGGAAGACGGCCAAAGTTCTGCTTGTCTTATGAAGACAAGTTTAATAGTACACCGTGTTTAAAAAAACTGTCAAAATTGTTTTTCTCATAACTTAAGTTAAATTTTTACCAACTTTGATAATTTTTGGCACAAAGATGGCCAAGACGATAGAATTATGTAAGGTGGACTTATTTCCACCTCACCTAATCTATGTCAACACACTACCATGTGAAACACAGATGTGCCAGATTGTTACATTTTGCGGTAATTATTTGCGTCCGATTGCTCACCATTGCATCATCAATTTGACATAGGACGCCACGTGATTTATTGATTTTGTGGTATCAGATATTTTATATTGAGAATATCAGACAACAAAATAGCTGACTGATGAGCTTCAAAGATGTCTAATCGATGAGTAAATGCAGTTTAATCAGTCAACCTTTGATTTTGCTATCAGCTAGTGGCGTTGCATCTAAGCCATTGTGTCCATGTATGCTTGGCACACTTTGGGCATAAACTCTGATAATTTGCAAGTGAGTTGTTATACAAACTTGCAGTTCTGCCAAATGATGTACATTTCACTTATTGTGTGCTTAATTAAGTCATTACAACATTTGCTGGAGACAACAGCTCAGCGTTTTGCAAAATTGGAGCATCTTTGTTTCACACGGTAGTGCATTGACATAAATTAGGTGAAATGGAAAATGAGTGCTGCATCTAACATAATTCTATCGTCTTGGCCATGTTCGTACCGAAAAGTATCAAAATCGGTGAAAATTTGACATAGTTATGACAAAAAACAATTTTGACTGTTTTTTTGACACACGGTGTAGGTGCATTTTGTAACTTTGTACAGCAGTCAGTAGTTGTTGATAATTAATCGTCCAGTACCTTTTTCAGTGCATCTCCAGTGATTAGTGCTTGTCTCGTCACATTTCAGTGATGCGCTTGCCATTCAATGCACATCTTGTCAGCTTCTTTATCTTACTGCCAGAGTTTTGTGTATAGCGACGTTGTATTATTTCCGTTACATGTCAGTAGAGTTTGTTTCAACATGGCTGCATTTGACGCTAGTGCTGTTTGTATTTATTTTGACGATCGATCTTCATGTATACTTTCTACGTGTGTTCATTTTATTTGTTCGTCGTCGACGTTATCAGTAAACACGCATATGCAGATGTACTGTGACTAGTCTGTGTTAAGTTTTTGTGCAGCTCATAGTCTTTTTGTTTGTTAGTGTGTTGATTGCTTTGGCCAGTGAAAATGATTTCTCACGTTTTAGTGTTGCTAGTTCTAGATGTGGTTTGTTCGTTCTGTTGTAGAGTATTTATTTCTATCCGTCACTTGTTTGGTGCGAATTGTTTTGGCTGTGTGTGAGCGAATTTGCTGCCTAACGTGTGCAGCTGAACCCTTTCTGTTGTCTGTAGTTAGCTAGTTCTGTTCTTAAGTCATTTGTCCACTGTCAATATAATATATTATATATTCCAATCTGTACATCCATGAGTTGTGCTGTTTTTAGTTTATACACATAGGTCTTTGTGGAACGTTTGTTGACTGCAATATTTGATTTCATTCACGTTCATAAGTTCATTTTACAAGAAACTTGGTTAAAGGAGAGACCGTAACCGTATATGCAGTTGTGATTTGCCACGTTTGCTTGAAGTGTTCATTCATTCATTTTCGTAGATGGTTTAAGACTGATATTTGCTGCAATATGTCAGTTTAGAATGTTGCGGAATATTTCACATTTGGTAATCTACTTTGAATTGATAATGCTCTTTTGCAAAGGAGGAATTTTTACCACATATTGATAGTAACTTGTATGTTTTTGCTGAAGGTGGAATGTAATACAAGCCCTGTCCTAAATTATGTGGTGCTGCGGAACAGATGGATCGTATGTAGATCACACATTTGGGCATAATTGATTTACCAAGTTTGACACTTGTAGTTTTTGCATTTTGTTATCTCCATGTTTCATGTTTACGTTTCAAGATTGGGTGAATAAAAACTTGTGCAACTGCTTGTTTATTTCTTTATGTCAGTGACTTTTCTTTTGTCAGTTGTGTGGACGAAACAATACACTGATTTTACTTTTCAAGCCTGGCTGTTGAATCAACCTTGGAACATTGTGCTCCATAATAAAAGTAGGAGGATTTTTCTAGCTCTTTGCGGGTAAGTTCATGTAATTTAGGACCTTAATTGTATCTATTTTCTTTCGAGTTTGCATCAAAATGTTTTAGTACATGAAATTTCTTAGTGGCTAGAGCCCATTACAGGAGCTTATAGTGCTCTTTGGACCCTTTGCTGGATTTAGCAGAAAGCCTTTGGAAAAGAAACCAAGGAAGAGGGGAAAGGAAGGAAGAAAATAGAGTAAAAAGAAAGGGGAAGGATGGGGAGAATTGTTCAGTGACTCAAAGGAGCTAGACGCCTCTGATGCTAGCCGGTCATTATTTTCTACTATTGCCCATAAAGAAAGTCAAGTCAACATTTTATGATGCAGTATCCAATCTCGTCAGTTTTTTTTTCAGTTTGTGCTACGGTGGAGTCACATTTTGAACGTGTTTGTCCATGCTGTTGTATAAACTACAGTCTTGATTTGCCATTTTTGTACGCTGTTAAACGCATTAAGTATTTCTTCTTAGCTGGTTCTAATAAACACTGTTCTGTTGGCTGTACTGTTGTGTCAAGCATGTGTGTTGTTCTCTCTATGGTGCTTCAATGGTGGTTGATGCTGTCATCGTTCAACATAGTGAATATATTCATAGTAATGCAGCCGGCACTTATCGGCATGCTATTGTGTGCCATTAAACCTATCCACAGAGTCAACGTTGTAATTTTCTCTATTACCATTTTTCTGGAAGACAAATGACACTGACACACTCGGCATATTTCCTGATAATAGCAACAATGTTCAAGTAACTGCAGAGTAGGCTATCACTTCGTTAATACTGTAGATCTTGACACTATAACACAGCCTGCAGCAGTCCTGTGCTACAGGCGCATCTCTATTTTAGTCAAACGCGTTCCCCCACCTCGGATTTTCAAAACACATACAAACGATAAGAGGAACGATATGGTACACGTACTTTAGCACTGTACTTTTTTTGAATTGCTGCACGGTTTGTCACTCCGAAAGGAGACTGCATCTGCGCTTCTTGCTCTGACTCGCACCAAATTCTGGCGAGGCCACTACATAGCACTGTTGAAAGCCCTCCTGCCCTGTGAATATTGACACATGCTCTGATGTGTGAGATACGGCCTCATAAGTCAGTGATAGTAGGTCCTATGCGTAGCCAGGGCTAAATTTGTGCAGTTATTGTGCAGTAGGGCCTATTTTGGGGCGGCAGTTCTTGTCATAGTGGCGGTACGCTGTGCGTGTGCATTTTGCAAGGTTCAAAATGTCATAAAATTACCAAATTTTCACGCACCACATTCAGCCAAAAAGAAATGCACCAAAACTCGTTTTCGGCCGGATCGAGATCTGCCCCAGACCTCCCTCGACGGGAAAGCTTACGGTACTCCGTGCAAATTTAAGGGCGTCTCGGTTTTGGAGTTTTCGGCACTTCGATTTATGGCGCTCCATGTGCAGCCCTCGATTGACAGTACCGCCACTTTTTCCTACAAATTAAGCACTGATACTAGCACAATATTAAGCAGCAGCAGACGTAGGCGGCAGAGGGACGGAACATTGAGACTGGACGTTGAATTATTAAAAACATCGTCATCATGACGCGACGTCTGCTGATGTGTGCGCTGCTGTCGACTGTTGGTCGTGTTTGTCAGCAACTTGTACGTCAACTGGTCCACGCTGTTGCCGTCTGCTGCTGCTGCTGCTGACGATGATGATGATGATGATGTTCCCAGCGGCATCTTCTTGCTCGCTTTGCTCACGTACTCACACACGTCTGTCGCAACACATCCAGTTAGCTAGCGTATAGGAAAATTTCTGTGTTTCCGGTTTCAGCCAGCAAAAAGTAGGGACGGGGCAGAATTTTTATAAATATTTTACATCATGGCATGTCGTGTAATATCAGCACTCATCAGCACTACACAGCAACTCATAGCCTTGAAACAAACTAAAACGCTAGATTGTAGCCACGAGAGCTTATTCGACTTAAGCAATGTTACCGCAGCATTGTGGACTAGATGCAAACAGTATTTTACAGTAAAACTTTGAAAGCAAACCAAAACTGCACTAATGTTTTGGAAGGTCCAATAAAAATTTTATGGACGGACAGAAACCAGGTGCACAGGAATTATTGAGGCCTCAACGCCGTTCAGTAATGATCCACTAGAATACTCGTAGGCCTACTATCGACCCGGCGAGCAGTAGCGTAGCCAAGGGTGGCCCAGCCCCCCAGTCCTCCAGACAAAACAAGCATACGTATAAACTGCACAAAATTTGCCAATTTGGTCGGTTTATTTTGTGAAAATAATTAAAACTGTTGCCATCTTTTAAAGCTAAAATTCACCAAATTTATTTCGGCTGGGGCTCCGCCCCAGACCAAGCTGGGGAGCTCACAGCACTCCGCCAGACCCCTAGCTGGATTTTGGAGGTCCTACTTTTAAGGGAAGGGAGGGAGGAGAAAAGGGGAGGGCACGGGAAG
>Ga0056128_1011803_pt1 | contig 10744 bp, 3 predicted proteins | sample WorMetLIZISLAND2_FD_71113 | JGI IMG/M metagenome (GOLD analysis project Ga0056128, IMG submission 71113) | Marine gutless worms symbiont microbial communities from Max Planck institute for Marine Microbiology, Germany - Olavius geniculatus... ... | reverse complement strand
TGACGTTGTTGGTTCGTTGGAGTACTGCAGTGCAGTTGCCTCTACTGTTGGTGCCACAGGAAAATCTCAGCTGGTACTCTGTTCTTAAAATTTCTCGCAAAGTAACACATGCTATTAAGTACTGATTCTCTAACGATTATTTTTGTCAAAATCTATTGCTATTGAACCACGACTGTTGGAGTTATTGCAAAAGGTAGCAGGGGTCCGGTTTTTTTTGAGACACAGTGTATAGTGTGAAAATGGTTGCAGGTAGGTACATACATGCTGCTTATCATAACAAGCACTATTGACAGACTTTTTAGATTTATCAACATCGATGACCTTGAACGACCCTGAACCGCCTAAAAGGGGTTTTTAGTGAACTGTTCACAATTTTTGGATGCAGCGCACATTTCAACACTGAATTGTGACAAAATGGCTGCAGATAGACCAAGACAACATGCACATGAAATTTTCAGCACTAAACATAGATTTCAGCAATCCAAGTCCCGGCCCCCTAAGTTCAAGGAGGCCGGCACAGGTGGGCGTCAAAGACAGCTACCTTTCTTAAAAGTGGTTATTTTACCGCTGTCGGCTCGTGTAGGGTGAAAAAGGTTGCAGATAGGTACAGACATGCTGCTTATCATAACAAGCACTGGTGACAGGCTTTTTAGATTTATTAACATAATGACTTTGAATGACCTTGAACCCCCAAAAAGGGGTTTTTAGTGAATTTTTAATAAATTTTTGGATGTAGCGCACATTTCAACACTGGATTGCGTCGAAATGGCTGAAGATAGACCAAGACAACCTGCATATGAAATTTTCAGCATTAAACATAGATTTCTGCAGTCCAAGTTCTGACCCCCTAGATTCAAGGAGGCTGGCGCCGGCAGGCGCCAAAGATGGCTACCCCCATAAGAAGTGGTTATTTTACTGCAGTTATCTTGTGTAGCGTGAAAACGGTTGCAGATAGGCGCAGACCTGATTTTAAATGACCTTGAACTTTTAAAATAGGGGTTTTAGTGAATTTTTTGGCGATTTCCAGCTGCATCAGACATTTTAAGAGTGAATTGCACCGAAATGGCTGGAAATGGGCCTGGACAACTTGTGCATCACATTTTTAGCATAGAATGTACATTTTTAAGAATAGATTTCGATCTTTTAAATTCAAGGAGTCCTCCATACGAAGGCCTTAAATCTAAGTACTCTTTCAAGACGCATTAATATCTTATTGCTGTACACTGATTGCCAAGGCGGCAGAGCCGCTGCTATCGCACATCACGTGAGCTTTGCTCAAGTTACTTGTCTGGGCAGTTGTAAGTTGCTGGTGTTTTTTTGTTTTTTTTCTGTTTTAGTTTTACACCTTTCATCAGTTGAATGACTGTGACAGTGGTGTATGTTTCGGCAGCATTGTTTGCACGAGCTCTGACACAGTGCAATGTGAAGGAGCTGATCAATAACGTCGGTAGTGCAGCTGCCACTGCTCCTGCATCTGCACCGGCTGCTACTGATGCTGCTCCCACTGCTGAAGCTAAGCAAGACAAAAAAGAAGAGAAGAAGGAGGAGTCCGAGTCTGAAGATGAGGACATGGGATTTGGTGAGATTCATTTTTGAATGTTGCACCATGAATTTGTTTCGTGCTTTATTGCATTGTGTTTAAAACTAGGGAATATATTGGCAAGTGCGAACATAACCATGACCTTTGATTTTTTGAACTGAAAATTGACACACTGGTTGCTCTAGCTCTGAGCAATGTACTGACGGATGCTTCTTTTAGTTTTTAAGTTAAGAGCCAATACAGGACATGCAGTGTGCATGGTGAGGTCATTGAGATGGTTTCTTAACTATTGCCATTTTAATTGTTTAACTTTTTACAGTGTGTGTAAAATTATTTCAAACTTGGTGTGTGATCTGAAAAATATCTGAGACTCGTTAAGAGTATTTTATTCAGCCTGCATCAGAATCATTTAGTACCGTACTTATAGTTCAGCTTTTGTACAGGTAATAATTAAGGCTATTATTTACCAGATAAACGGCATGTTTCTGCTTGTGAATTCAAGTGCAGTGCCATGTGCTTTTTGTGCTCTAGCTTTTGTCTTTTCAACTCTGCACTTGCGTTGTGTATGAAAGAACGATCAAAACTGTGGCACCATAAATGTAAAGTCATTTTTGGCTCCCAAGAAGTACAAAGCTGGTACTGACTGTATTTACTCACAGAGGGATGGCCAGACGGAGTTGACCCAAGTGGCTGATTACATTCTAAGATGATATACTCATCTGCCAACACTGTCCCAACTGTCACCCATCAAAGTACTACTTAACCAGCCTTGGCACAGAGTAATTTCATTTATTGAGATCAATGCGTTAAGCATTATTCCAAGCTACCACACATTACATATGGAAAATTAACAATAAAACCGGTAACATTGTGAATTGAATTCAGTTTTCGTTGAGTGCTTTATGTAAGATATATGTGTGTGTGTCATTTGCTTTGTTGCAGGTTTGTTTGACTAATGACTGAATCACTCGTTGATGTGTGTTCAACCATTTATTGCTTCAGTCATGTTTTTGCTTCACAGTTGCTACAGTATTTTGTCATAATAAAAATAATTATGTCCGAGTCAGCCTGTTTTTTATTTGTGTCTATCTACAAGTTGCCTGCTATCACAGTCTGAGCCTGTTAGTTTATTGGTACACTCAGTGGCGTATTTAACTCAGGGGATCTGGGCTTTGATGCTGACATCTGACATTGCTTGCTGAAATGTCAAAGTTTGTATCATTGCGAAAAAAGTTTGCACTTATGTGTTATTTTATCCACCATACTTCCCACTCTGCACTTTTTAAAATTTTATGCTGAGTACACCCAATAGCTTCTGCCTGCAACTGAACATTACAAATCCCTCAAATGCTCAGATGAGCAAACTTAAGTTCACAAACTTGTAATGGTAAAAACTGTTCCTTAATTTTAGCTTTCCGCAAGTTAGTGATTGACAATTTAACAAATTAAAAGTATTCTGTGAAATCAGCTGGTTAATTTTTAGCAGTTTGTTTGCAGTATAAGAGGCACAACATCTTTAGGCCTATCACAGGTTGAACAGTAGTTCAACTTCAAGCCCTGTGTTAACTGCGACTTCTATTTCCTATGGGGAATCCGAAAATTCGACCCCCACAGAATCAAAACCCCTGACCCGATTGAGATGAAATTTGGCATGGTTGATTACGTCACCGAGTTGACCCGTCGTGCGAAATTGTATACAAATTCCTCCAAGGGGGCTTCTCGGCAAATGGGTGAAATATACGCAAAAATTTTTCTTTATGTATGCCTTTTTTTCTTCAACGCACCCACAGACCTTTTAAGGGATTTTTACGCTTAATGCGTCAAACGACGCGGTTCTGCACAAGGAAGTGCCTTTTTGGGGTTAGAAAATTAAAATTTAATATTTAACCTATTTATTTGCAAAAAAAAACAAAAAAATTACAATGGCACCTATGGGGAAAATTAAACAATTCTTTATACGGTCATAACTTTGACTGCGTATAAGATAGAGTCATAATTTTTGGTTCTAGGTATGATTTTCAGGGATGGCCAATCTAATGGTGTTATTCAATTTTACCCCGGACCCTCCCTGGTTGCCATGGCAACGAAATTTGGGAGAAAATTGGCTATAACTCGGTCTGTGTAAGAGATATCTGCCAGATTTTTGTGTCTTTAGGGGGGTTTTCAGGAATGGGCCATTGAAAGCTGCCAATCTCATTTTCCCTTGACCGACCCCTGTTGCCATGGTAACAAAATCTGAAACAAAATTGGTTATAACTCGGCTGGTGTAAGAGATATCTGTGAGATTTTTGTGTCTATACGGGGGTTTTTGGGGATGGGCCAGCGAATGCTGCCAATCGAATTTTACCCTGACTGACCCTCATTGCAATGGGAACGAAATTTGGGACAAAATGGGCTATAACTCGACATATGTACGTTTTAGATTCTTGCATCTAACAAGGGGTTTTGAGGGTGGAGCAAATAAATGATTTTAGTAAGTCTACCATGGTTGACTCTCGTTGCCATGGCATCAAAATTTGTAGAATTACTACGTGATGGGCTCAGACTTTAGTGTGACTCAACTTTATAGACGTTTGTGGTTGGCCATTTTACGCAACGGTCCAATAACTACAATAATACGATTAGTTAAATTAGCATTATTGAAGTGTTTTCCGGGCCTATATTAAGCGGGTGATGCGTGCAATATTAGTCCGTTTATTTTTATGGCCATTTTGTGGATATAAAAGGAATTTTGTTCAATATTGTCAGCAATGCAGGCCTTCAGCGGTGACGTCATGTCTGACGCTTGTCATCTGCTTTGTTTAGTCACGCCATTAGGTAGTAAGTAACAGCTATAAGCGGCTTGGCTACTGTAAAAAAATATCTGAGGTGCAATATCTTTGTCACTGATCACCAGTGTAGGAAAACAGTATTTTAGTACCTTACTTTACCTTTGGGGTGGACAGGTTGCATTTGTCCAGCTCTGAGGCCGTATCAGCTCAGTTCAATGCGCAAAGTGTTTTTGTCATAAAACAGCAAATATAAATGTACAAAACATCAGTTTATACACTTGTTAATGGCAACCTTGAATAACTCACACATCGAAAACAGCAAAAATCACTAAAGGTGATATTATTCAGCAACACATTGACACACAGTCAGTGTGATGCGGACAATATCACCTTTTGTGATTTTTGCTGTTTTCGACGTGCAAGTTCTTCAGTGTTGCCGTTAACAAATGTATAAACTTATGTTTTTTTACATTTATGCAATAAATTGCAAGCAGCAGGGTTTTCAATAGTGGACGTTTGGGCGTAAATGAGCCCAAAAATTTCAGCCCGTACGCCCAAATTTTAAGACGTGGACGTCACGACGTCCAAATGAATTTGCTTCTTATTATGTTTATTTGTCAATAATAAGCTGGAAATTGACGTCAAAATCTGTTTTCTAATGTTTCGTTAGTTCAGTAATTTTCGCTGATTATCGTGTTTCTGAATACTTCATTTCATGTAAACGTGGCACGGCAACCATATTAACTTATTCTGTGAACAGTTCTGATCCAGAAACTGCAACTGTGATTTTGCATAAAGCTACTAAAATTGAATGTTGCTTGTTTTTACAAGAAAGCTCGGCTGTCGCTAGGGAAGATGTGCGACAGCTTATATAGTTACTGTCCTTCAAGGTCATCCAAGGTCAATAATTTTCGTGTTATTTGAAAGCCAATATGTGACTTCCTATTAGTGATTAATGGGTAACTTGGCCCTATCTCTCACCGTTTCTGAGATACGGCTACTTATAGGATTAAATATTTAAGTACTATTAAATAACTGAATATAGCATCGAATGAATCTAACAGACAATAGTCTTATGGAAAATACAGGAATGTAGTGATTTTCAATGACTGCAGTATTATCGAGAAGAATGTGTCGATCTTGACTTTTTATCTCGCAACCCATTCAGCAAAGTCTATTATCAATATTATATTAAAGTTCAACAAGACTTCATACGCACTATTTACCATATTTTATTATTTGCTTCCAAACATCAGTGTAGTGTGATGTTTTAACAATAGTTGCGTTAGTCATATACTTATTGCTTATTAGTTATTACTCAAGCGTAACACATTTTAGCACCTTCAGGCCTGCACAGCAGGTGTCAGAGAAAAGTGTGCACAGTCAAACTGTTGTGTGAGCTTTTCACTGTAATGTACGCACTAACGTAACTATTGTTAAAACATGTGTTAAAGTGAACGAAAAAAAACGTCAATAAAATAAATGTCATCTATCCTAATCTGTGAGCCACAACAGCCGGTCTATTACAAGGTTTGACTGTTATGCAGCAGTGTGTTTACCAGATGAAGTTTAGGAATGTTTGTGAAGTCGAGAAGAGACTGGTACAGCCTGGATTGGTCTGGAGCAGAACATTATCGATACTGCTGTCAATGAATGGAGAAAGCGCTGATCCTTGCCTGCGTTCGCATAGTACTGGTCTAACACTTCAAGCCATTTTACTACCAGCAGTTGAAAATGAACAACTGAATGAGTTGTTAGCCAAAATGTCAGAAATGTGAACAAAATTTGTTTTTATGCGTTATGTTACTTAAGCAGTCATATCGCATTAGATAAAAAGGTGATATTTCAAACGTTGGGTGAGGTGGGAAACTGAATGATCGTTTGATGGCAAGTTGTATAAAGAATATTCCTACCAAAAATTATCAAAATCTGATAATTATTGGTTTTCAAGTTACGTTCGAAAATGTCCAGGATGCTTTTTTGAGACACGTACAGTGTAGAACAAACTGAACAATGTCGGTCTAATGCGGGGTAATGCGCGGCCGTCCGCCTGAACTCGGCAAACTTTTAACCTGAAAATAGTCACCTCGGTTAGGCCTATTCTTGCCGAAAGGAACGTTTACAACGCTGTTCTTTTTCTTTGCTAGAAACACTTGACAGCGCCCACGATGCGTAAATTAGCATGGCGCAGTGTAAGGCGGATGCTGCAGTTGCTAGTTGGGTCACGTGACACGGATACAGAGACAGGCAGAGAGTATTAGAGCAGTGCGCAGCATCATCAGCAGCATTGCGGATATCTTGTGACCCTCCACACAGTGGTGCAAAAAAATAGAGCTGCGGAAATTAACGATCAATCGCGCCATTATCATTTTAAAATGTAACGATCAAAGATTTTAATTATGTCAAGTTCTCGATTAATGTCAAATCACTTAAGAGACATTGGCCTCGTACAAACTTGCTATAGAACTACGTTAAAGTTCACGCACCTAAACAAACTTATAACTTGAACATACTGTATGTTTTTTTTAGTTTAAGATTTTTAATGAAATAGTAAAAACACGCCACCAGCGCTAATTAAGTTGTTAGTGTCGGGTTCGATTAAATCTAGACTAAGTGCCAATGTTAATTTCGTGTTTTTTAATCCAACTCTGTGAGTTATGGCAGATTTACTGCGGACGAAATGATAAAGTCGACAACAGAACAAGAAACATAATAAAACTAAGTTACAATAGATGCACCGTGTAGAGTACAAACCGTCGCAAGCAACGTCGTTCTGTTGAGCGTCCGTTTGTTTCATACAATTCGCATCTATTTGTCAGCCAAAATATAACAATTTGATGACATTACAGGTACGTTTAAAATAATATTATAAAGCAGCAAGTTTACTTTTGTTACGAAGTTATAACGTTGCGTTTTCCGACGATTCGGCCAACGTCGTGATGTCTATGTTGCTGTGCGGCCGTCTTAATAAGTTGCAACAAATCTATACAGGTCTCGCTTATCCATCTGTCTCTTCGTTTGTCTGTCTGTTCGTACGAACTCCCAACTCGAAAACAGACAAGCTAAAACTGGTGTAAACGTTTTGTTTGGCAGAAGTAACCGGTGTGCTAAGTCGCCGTTCAAAAAGTTAAAGATCAAGCCTTTAGGACGTCAAAAACTTCCAGAAAATGGCGCACACCAAGGCCAGTGCAGTGGACATTAGACGGATGGTCGCAAGAATGTCGCTGCACGGAAGAGTATTTTGCATAGCAATTGGTTAAGTTTTTTTCAGCTCGAGTCTGCAGCAGCAGTGTGTTTCTGTATTCAGACCGGTCGATTGTTTGATCCATCATGTGGAAGATGCAAGCGACGTCGCTGCTGCTGCTGCTGCTGACTGTTGTCTCAACTTTAGCTGCCAGTACGTTTCCGTGTCAATATGCCATTGTTCCCAAACCGCTTTAATTAGTTTATGATTAATTGTATTTCTTATAATATACTGTCGTATACCAAAATAACACCTCGCCTTTTGGTATATACTTTTCGTACAATCGTCGATGCATTTAATTCACGATTTTGATTCGTCGTAAAGATTTAGCTGCTAAATCGTTTCTATTGCAGTTCAGTTTCCGCCATCTCTGCTCAGCGGACCTCACGCCAGAACTGAGTACATAACGGACAACGCCGGCGACAAAGTTACGCTGAAGTGCGTTGTAAATGGCTCTCCGGTTCTTGAGTAAGTCGTTCGCTATATTAGTTAATGATTTGTGTATAATCAGACTTTTTAGAGCTGTAAGAAAATCGTGCATCGGGCGGCGCCTTGGATATGTCCACTATAGCGGTGACCATAGCGCAGGCAGTTGCGTGCTGTGACCACAAAGTATAGCACGCAGAAGATGTTTTAATTTACATAAATATTTTGAATAATTCGTTTAAGCAACCGCTTTAGTTCCACAAAAAGTGGAGCTAAATGCTTCACACCTTCGACCGACGGGGTTTCTCATTTTTCACTGGGATTACGTCTCAACCGCACAGCCTGCTCCTCGCTACCGCTGCGTGTCCTCGGCACTTTTAACAGAGTACTGCCGTCCTTGATAGGCTGCTGAGTCTGATGATAAATTACGATCACTAAATCACTGAAGCGGTTTAGTATTTGTAATACCATTGGATCAGGGGCGCAGTTGGGCAGGTATTCGAAAGTGCCGCCTGGACCTTTTTCCAGTGAGAAAACGCATTTTTACCATCTTGTTAAAAGTATTTTCATCTGTTTCTCTGTATTCGTAATTAAATTTTGCAGTGGTTTTTGTAACATATATGTCAGCTATTGGAACAAAATTATAATGATGCTTGCGTACAGACGTCAGTGGCTGAGAAACGGTGAAGTTCTTGAGTGGACGGATGAAGTCTTTCATGTTCAAGGCGATGACGTTCAAGAGTTAGAGGGCTATTACCAGTGCATCGTCAGCAACACATGGGGCACCGTCCTTTCAAACAAAACTCTCATTCGAGTCGCCAAGGTATTCTTACGCTAATGGCATACAGTCCAGAAATCGGTACCGATATTTTAGCCGATTTTTGGCGCCAGATTTTGGACTGCATGCCAACGGCATTGGCGTCGATTTTACCAGACTTCTCACATGTTTTCTTATATTTTTAAACGTATTTTATCGCCGTTATTATGCAAATTATATCTTTTCGTGTAATATGCTTCTCTGCTGTTGTTGGAACTTTTCTTAGGCTGCAGTAAATGCCCTGCTGAGCCTGACACGTCTTGCTTACTACGAATTGTATTGATGCAACATTTTATCGGTGAATTGGCTTGATTTATTCATCTAGATGGATTGTTTTATTTAATTGACTGACTGAGTGATTGACTGAAGGAGGCTACGAAGCGCGAGTTCGACCACCCGTTCTACTACGACGCGAGTGTTGGCATGAACCTGACTCTGCCGTGCAAAATCGACAACCCGGGCTTTCCACTGCCGACTGTGGACGACATCAGTTGGATACGTGACGGACGGGACATCCACCAGGATAAACGACTGCATTTTACCGACACAGGTCCACACGCGACAACATCTCGGCGATAATTACTTTCAGCCGATTATTAGAATATCTAGCTTCGTTATTTTTATATCTCGGTTGTCTCCGCTAAACGTCCATAGGCCTAAATTTTGTCAAATTGTGTTTGTGTTTACGTATAACCAGCGACCGCGCCTATCTTCAATGCAAGTTCGACAGCGTTTTGTTGCAACAGTTCTGCAAATGGTTTATTTCGCGTACAACCACATCTTAACAGGAACGTGAAAGTCGCAAGTCGTACTGTATAGGTATTTTCTAAGTGTGTGATCTTCACTGTTAACAGCCTACCATGGCAGATTGTCATTCGGGAATTAGATCGAATCGCTAAATTCAACTTCTCTCTGTCTGTCCGCTTGTGTGTTGCAGCCGAGCTGTACTTTTCAGCGGTAACCAGCAGCGACTTCGACAGGAGTTTTCGGTGTAAGATCAAGAACCCGTACACGGTCGTCGATGTGATAAGCTCAACGGATTCAATCGTCAGGCTCGACCCGAATTCACCCAGGGGTACACTACATTTGCAAACTTATATAGGCATACGTCTTTGATTTTGATACAGTTTCTGGAAGCTTTGAACGCAACTAGAAAAAAAAACAACTAAAACGTGAAGTTGACCTTCTACATCATGTTTCGGTTTGCTGTGAGAAATGTGAGCATTACCCTACGAAATTTATCTGTGTATTTATTTTATATTAAGTCGCAAACAAAGTACAGAAAACTCACAAAAATAATAACAATGTAAAAAAGACAAAAATGCAATTATTTAAAAATTAAACTAGAAATTTGGGGCAAAGACCAACATGTGTCCGCCCGGCGCCCTAAGTCCGATTGGAGGGAAATTTTAGGGGGTGAATATCTTCTTCCCTTTCGGAGATATTTGCCGCCAAACTTCGAAGTCGTCCGAAATCGGGCCAAATTTGACATGTTTTTTTGCCCCTAAAAGTTTTTTGGGGTGGTCCTTCCGAAATTTTGGACAAGCATTATAAAATTCGGCCTAATACTGACCACCGTGCAAAATTTTCTTTCTGATCGGCCGACGCATCTCAGAAATCTCGCGTTGAAAAATAAACATTTGCAGTAAAACATAAGTCCTTCCGAAAACTATCGTTTCCTGGCGGACTAATAATAAATATATTATCAAATGTGGTGAATATGACAGCTAAACATACAGCATGTATGCGTGTTGATGTTGTGAACAGTGAATGCAACAATTCCTAAGATCATGTATTACACCAATCAGAACCAGACGGTCATTGGCATTGAAAGGCGCAACGTCTCGTTGAGATGCTTCTTTGCAGGCAGGTCAGAAATAACACTGTGACAGACTGTGCTGCTGCTGCTGCTGCTGTTGTTGTTGTTGATGATGATGATGATGATG
>Ga0056128_1011800_pt1 | contig 10746 bp, 3 predicted proteins | sample WorMetLIZISLAND2_FD_71113 | JGI IMG/M metagenome (GOLD analysis project Ga0056128, IMG submission 71113) | Marine gutless worms symbiont microbial communities from Max Planck institute for Marine Microbiology, Germany - Olavius geniculatus... ... | reverse complement strand
CGCTTTTATCTGTTCTGTCTGGAGTTCAACAGTTGTTCCCGGCACTTCATGCACCTCTGCCATGCACGACATTACTCGCAAGAGGATATGTGCATTATTGGAAAAGAAGAAGAAGAAGACTACTGCTGTGATCTAAGGACAGCGCACATTTCTGTAGGCCTACAAATAACGACGTGCTAGTGGCGCATGCTACTGGTCAAAATGGCCAGTTTTAACTTTAGCACCGATATCTCGTACATTAAACATGAACGTCTGCCTTAGCTAACTAGGTTTCCCCGCATTTTCCACATCTGCACTTATATTCCTGCATTTTGATGCCGCAAATTTTAGTCTCGCACATGGGCGGCGCCAGAGGGGGAAAGAGGGCAGCTGCCCCCGGTGCCCTTGCCCTTGCCCCCTGGTGATAAAGTGCCCTCTGGGCAGTTTAGAGGGCACTTTATCATGCCATAGGTGTGAGTTATTAAACGTCATTTTTGCAAGACAAAACGGATATCTGTGAGTATTTTTGCGTTTCCAAATATTAAAAACAGGCATATTTGCGGCCTTCATCGCACGTCCAAAAACAAAAAGTGTTTCAGCTTCCTATAGTTACGCGAGATGGAACACGTATTACGCAAGAAACCCGATAACAATAATATTAAGTACCTGGTAACCAAATAAGTTTTGTCTGTCGACAATACCTGCACGATATTAATACGATTAACTGTCACGAAAAGCTACCGATTGTGTCATATTTCGCCGGTTTTTTTTTGATTCGTGGACTGTCGCACTTCTCCGGTTTCGGACGGCGGCGGCGGGAGGGGCGCGGCCGAAGGCTGGCTGTGGGCGGGGCGTCTGAAATATACGCCATAGCGTACGAAAGTTGTTATTGATAATCTTTATTTACACAAGACTACAAAACCAGGGACAAACAAACAGGAAATAATATAATCAGTAAGACCACAAAAGTCTATGATATAAGAATATAAAAAGCATGCCAAACACAAGCTCTAAAATGCCAATGAGAATGTCTGCAGTTTGCACACAGAATAAACGGAACAAAATCTGTCAAACAACCAAACACAGCCTAATATGATTACTTTTTAGACAGGAAACAGTTCATTATTGAGTTCATGTTTCAAGGAAAACTGTTTTGGTTTAAGCTGGATCTTGATATCTACCAAACTAGAAAGCAATCGCAGCTCGCAGGTACCTCCGCCAAGGCAATGTTATTCGCCAGGTGGCGTCACCATATTCGCTTTGCCAGCGGTTCCCTTGTGCCCCCTTTAACGCAATGGTAACGAAAACTTCAAAGTGATCCAGAATCCAGGATTCCTGCCGGATCACCCCCAAAATTGAATCACTGGTAGTTTGTGCCATGCCCAACGTTCCCTCAAAATTTCAGAAAGATCCGTCCCGTCCATAACTTTTTGAGTTATCTTTGTGACACGCAGACAAACAGACAGCCAAACAGCCAAACAAAGTCTGGCAAAAACGTTACCTCCTTGGCGGAGGTAATAAGCCTAATGTAAAGACGTGACAGTATTCATAGACCAGCTGTCTCTGTCACTTGGCCCCGCTTACCACCGGCCTCAAGCCGCGCCCCTCCCGCCGCCGACTCTCCCAAACCTGCAAAGTGTGACAGCCCAAGGAAGTGTGAAACCGGCGAAATGTGACAGTACCAAGCTACTATACACAGGACCGAGCATATTTACTTTCTTCGGACCACCCTGTAGGCCTACGGCTGGGAAGGCAAAGATAGGATAGCCGGTGTTTGTTGTGTGGATATCAACGGACGGTTTCAGGGGCAGGTGCGACATCATGAAGATGTACTAAAACCACTCACTCACTCACCCAGTCAGCGCACGCCTTTACCTTTAGCCTTCATTGACGCAACGAACAGACGCTGCAGTATTGGTTGTCTTACCTTCTCGACGGCGTCGGACGACGGGCTGCGCGGAATGTTACCTGCCGCGTCGGGTGGCCTCAGCAGCCCGGTCGTTTCATTCTCATCACTTGACGACGACTTACCTCGACGAACGTTACCTGTGCACACGTGTCCACCAATCGCTGGCCAATTCATATACGCAGATACTGCTTATCAGCCGCATATTGTAATATTTAACGAACTACGTTTTGACTGTCGAGTATATTTAACAAATTCTGCAAGCTGTCATCGCTGCATGCAAATATAAAATGGTAAAAATCAGCGTAATATGCAATATATTTATTTATTCGTCATATTTTAATAACAAGTACAGAAAGTATTTCTACATTCATATCCACATTTCCACTTGGACTGGTTACTATAATGCGTCATTAGCATGACTCTTGCTCAGTGAAAAGTCGCGATTTCGTCTTAATTTTCTTTACGTTGTAATTGCCGAGAAGCTGTTGACTAAAGTAACATACTGCAACATGTCGGCGAGTCAAAACAGCGAGCACACTGGCGAGCTTGTGGCGTGATAAGAAATAGATTCTACACAGCCAGAACATGACTGTTTAAAGTCGGCCGACATCTTGAACTGCTTATGAACTAAAATATCATAACATGTTCGTATGGCGCACAACATTACCATGAAAATAACTCACTGTTAATACTGGCGTCGTGGCAGGGGGCATAGAAAACAACTGCCCTCCCCTTCAATTTCAAACTGTCGGTACCTTTTCTTGTTGCCGAAATATCTCCCCCTCAAAAAACGAATTCAAAAATCTCCCAGTTGTAGAAAATTTAAAAATACAATTAAAATTTGGAGAAACCATATTTCCCCTGTCTAAAATGTGCAACTGTGTCAAAAAGTGCAACTTTCAGCTCCTCAACCATTTTGATCCACAACGCCACTAACTTAGAACTCGTTATAGGCCTACCATCCGCCGAAGAGAAGGGTTATGTTTGTCAGGCGAATAACTGGATTCTGATGAAATTTTGTGGAAGGTTTACGCGTGACCCAATGAAAAACGGGTTAAATTTTGGTGGTTGTTAGGGTTTATTTGCAGATTCCTATTCATTATTTATGATTCATTACCATTAGGAGATAGAGCGTAAACTGATACTTTGCAGTGTATGTCAATAGGGATTTTGATGAATCTTCACGACAAAGTAGAAAGTGGTCCAAGGAAGAAATGTTTAGATTTTGATGGCGATCCAAATTCAGAGTTTCTGACTCGGAATCCGGATCCACGAATTTTTGGACGATTTTGTGGATAATTTTGGAATGGAGTGCGGCTCAAAGAGCATTAATAAGTCCGCTGTATTGGCCAGGTGGCAGCACTGTTCTCGAGAGAGATTTAAGATCTCTGGTCGCTACTAGCATAATTAAAAACTCGCGCTCAAATATTGGCAGGTCACCAAAAGGGAAAATAACGAACACGAGCAACTTGAAATAAAGCCGATTAACACCAAATTGAAATCGATTTTCATTTTATACAGCACACTCTAGCATCTGAACCACTCGAACAGTTTAAGCAGGGTGTACGAACGTGACAGACATACAGACGACAGGCAGACAGACAGTGCTACGAAGAAATGTGTCACAGCAGGCAGAATTGCTTATAGCGATGCTGCCTAAAAGCAATCAGAGTTAGCGTATGTCGCTGCAGACAGAGTTGGCTACAGGTAAGAAGCGGTAAAAGTCGCAGACACGCATCAGCAGCTGGGTAGAACGAAAACACCTCAACGCCCGGCCGGACACAGCAACCATCCCATACCTGCTGTTTTGTAGCAGATTTATTAGCTAAGCCGGACAGACAGAAGGCCTCTATGCAAGGCTACGCAGTACGTACTGCATAGCGGTAAGCTATAATCTTTGCCCTTGACTTGAGTCCCCAACCTCGACCTCGATTCACAGACAACGTGGCTAAATATGTATCCGGGCAATTAACGCCAATGCATTCAGCGCACTAGGGATTTCTCGAAGTGATAGCGCGCTATGTAGTTGTTCACTTATTATTGTTATTATTGTACAACGGTTTAATCTGTTTAACTTCGTGCAGGGTGATATCGGCTGCGTCACACAACTAAGAACATCGAAAACTAAAACGGCGATAATAATGTGCGCAATACTGTTAGGTTTACCGGTAGTGCAAAGGTTACAGAGGACCTACTCATGACTTTAACGTGCACGTGGCGTAGCAATGAGGCACGTTTGTGGGCTTTTTCACTGACTTGCAAATGACAAAAGTCGTAAGCTACTCAAAGACCCACAATGGCCGACCACGCCCTGCTGTTAAAGACGAAAAGCGCGCGCGATAGGCCTATCATATGACTTGGAAGTAATAGATAAAAATCACTTGACATCTACGGCACAAATTTGGCTTGACTGTAACTAGTTACAAGGAACAAACTGTTATTCAGAATATTTAGTTATTTACTAAACTTATATTTTCGCCGCTCAACATTTTGTAGCCTTGTAGGTGTTGTGAAGTTGCGTTCATGACATTTTTTGTAAGGGTCTGGATCTCGCTTGCCTGCTAATAGTGAAATAGAAATGTTCAGTTCAGCTAAATTAGATTTTGCGTCAAAACGTCATTATTAAAGTATCCGCATGGAAGGATCCATATCTTTGAGTGACAAATTTCTTGCTGGTTTCATCGTGAAAGGATGTTAAAAATCGGTCAACATCTGGCGATCTAAACAAAAGTTTGGCATCCTGTTTATTTTTGACCTGTGCCGAAGATAAGTTTTCGTTGTCAAAAATCGTCGCTGCTCTAGTTCCGGCATTTGCATATGCGAACATTCTTACATTTCGAGTTCCAGCCGTGAACTAGAAGCGAGCAGAGATTTCAAACATCAGCTGAGGATAATGCTGCCGTCTGGCGAATACAACGGACTTGATACAGCTGCTGTATGCATTATAATGCAAAGTTCCATGGTTGCGAATCCGGACCCGGATTGTGAATTGTGATCCAGATTGCCGCTAGCATCTATTTACTTGGCTCCAGAGCCACGTCACACCCCGACCAAAAATACATGAAAATCTGTGCACAAATTTCCGAGAAACGGACGAACAAACAGACAGACAGACAGACAAACGAACGACCAGAGCCGAAAACATAACCGCCGTCTTCGGCGCAGGTACAAGCCAAAGAAGAAGCGTAACAGTAAAGCTTACCGTCGTCTCGGTCGCTGACGACGACTGCAGGCGGCTGTTTCCTGCCGGGGTCCATCTTCAGTGCACCAGCGCACTGCTAGTAATCGCGCCGGCGATGAGATGAGATGAAATGCCTACTGCGGCACGGACTGCAAGTGGCCAGGCGCAGCAGATAGAGGCGCCGAGCAATTGACGACGCGCTACATGCCCGCCGACCGACTACGCTAGCGGTAGATGCAGGCGCGCAATAGAAGCTCAACAGAGCGCACCAGGGCACAGCTTCTGACTGTAGGCCTATGCATCACAGTGACGTCAATGGCTCGCGCATCAACACGCCAATATTATCATCCTCAGGACTCCATGCATGTGTAAGAACTAAATCCGGAAAACTTTATTCACCACAATAAATATAATAAAAGAGTGAATAAAAGTAATGAATAACTCTTATCTAGAATATAGTTCTTGAATATCAACAACATTACTGCGTTACCGTACGACAAACACTGCACAACATGTTTTCTAACAGTTTAGATCTACATTTAAATGTTCTCCTTTGTTTAGAATAAAGTTTTTTCGCCGCGCGTAGAAAAGCCAAAGACGCTCCACAGACGACCTACAAGTAGTCACGGCCGCTAGATGGCGTATCCTAACTGTTACAACGTTGGACTTACGGTCGATATCATAGATGTAAAAAACGTTCCAGAAAACAATTAAAAAACGTCAAAAACGTAAAAACAACGTAGAAATTTTTTAAACGTTCAAAAACGTTAAATAAAAAAACGTTGGCTATAATTTGTTTAATCTCTTGCTTAATGCCTAATGCTGTAGGTGCAGTACGTATACCTAGAACTATAGTCTAGATAAAGAACACTTTATTTAATTTTAATTTAACCGTGTGGTCATAAGACCATAGCGCTAGACTACCCAAATATACATAAAACTTTTTATTTGGTATATTAGGACTGACTAAGTAAACTACCATCATTATGACTTATCAATTTGTTTCTGTGGTTCTTGATAGGCATTTCAATGCACGTTTTTAAAATAAAAAACATGTGGCAAAAATAAAAAAGTAAGAACTTTTTTTACATCTGTGATTACTATGTATTAGTACGACTTCAAAAGATAATTTTTGCATACATATTATAATGATTTGCGTGATTTTTGAAAATTTATGTTTCACATGGTAGTGTAACAACACAGTAAAAGTTTGGTGGGATATTTAACAACTGCTTTGTTGCTAATTGTCCACAGTATGCGCCAGTGAAAAAAATTTTGAAAATCGGTTCATAATTGGCGAAGATATAGAAAATGACAAAGTGGGCAGTTTTTTGGGACACGGAGTATTTTGCTAGGTTAGTCTAGAAAGATATAAAACTTCAAAGATTTAGGGATTATAACTTCAAGCGTTTGGGATTACCTGAAATAAAGCCTCAAATATTTAGGGGTCACGACCCTGATTTTTGAGGTCACGTGACGTCATCGGTCCGTGACCATTCGAATTACCGCTAGCGGTTTTCTATAGGCGGTCCATTGTGACCATGCGTCTATCTTGCATCGATATGGAAATATAAAGCCTCAAACTTTGGACACTACAGTCTACAGGTGGTACTCTAATAATTATTATGGTCGCGCACACACCAATTTCGATCGAAGAGCTTGAAAAATCTTTTTGCGCATGGCACGGGAAAGCTATGTTCCAAATGTGGTGAAGGTCGGTTCATAAACGACTTCACAATCTTGTACACCGACGCCGGACGGACTTCGCACGAGCGGCGCACTGACACTCAGGTCATTTCATGCCCTGTATTCCGTCCAATGCTATGCATTGCATTGGACAGACAACAATTAGCACAACAGGCTAATTTTCATTAGAAGTAGAGTTCATAAAACGAGCACATCGCAAATACAGGGTGCCATAAAATGTTCTCTTATGATAGCTTTGACAAAATATGGAACAATTTTAATTCTTTCGCTGTTATATTCTGAGATGAAGTGTAAAAACGAAACAAAATTTATAAAAATTTTACCACCTCGCCGTATGTATGTTACTGCCTATACCCCGCCAAATTACAGTGTCCGAAAAAAGAAACCCCCTAGACATTGTTCAATAAAAATGTCAAATCTAAAAAATCTAAATAAAATTTCGCACGCTTAATCTCCAATAAATCCCTAAAGAGATCACCAAATTTCGTTGAAAAACATTGATTCTTTGCGGAGTTACGATATTAATATATCGATAACAAAACATGGCATAACATAAAAAACCACAAAACACAATGTACATTTACGTAATTCTAACAAACAACATTTGATTCTGCAAAAAATTTTGCACCCACAATGCATTATCCATTGTCAATCAAAGAGCCGAATTTCTGTTAAATCTGCCGACGAAAACAGTGGTTACAGCGGCTTTTGTGAGATCACCCTATAACGTGAAGTGTCTAGTATTAAATAACCGTTTGTTTAATAGTGTCCACGACTTGCTAAAAATTAAGCAATATATTATAACACCATACCCTTTCTATTGTCTCAGCAGTTTAATTAAAACACGATCATCTGCAGAAAACGTCATTTTGTTAGTGTTTATGTTATTTTGCTTGCGTCAATAAACGTCACTTCTGATCGATCGACTGCATTATGTAACGCCATATTGGTAAAGGAGATACGTCGTATTAAGTTATCGATATTCAACAATTAATAACGCTGTTAATAAATAATATGTCTTAACGAAATTTGGTGATCGTTTTAGCAATTTATTGACGATCAAGTTTACAAAATTTTTATCTAGATTCGTTCAGATTTGACATTTATATTGTACGAAGTCTAGGGGGTTACTTTTTTTCCAGACACAGTGTACAGGGTGCGGTAAAAAAAGTGGACCCCTAAATTTTTTCGCCATTTTCTCAGCAACCGTTTGGGATTTTAATATGAAATTTTACGTCTTTATTTACTGAAACATTCTACATCTAACTGCCAAGTAAAATGTGATTCTGTTGAAAAACGACGAAGTTATGGACTTTTTAACATAACCGCCTACCGATTTTTCAGCATTCAAAAACGTTCATGCTAAAAATGCTATTTAATTTTCAAAAACTGGTTACACATTACTGCCGATGACGTCACAGTGACGTTTTGATAAACAACATTTTTTTATTGTTTATAAATTATCACTAAATTATCGTTCCCTTAAAGCAATCGCCGGCTGCTTACCGGATTCCTCTTCCAGCAGGACGGCGCGACGGGCGCTTCAGCACACAGCGCGCAACGCCGCGCAGCGCACAAAACTGGCTGCAGGCCAGCTGTCCAGATTTCATCACAAAAAACAAATGGCCTCGAAATTCGTCGAATATAAACCCACTGGACTATCACGTATGGGGTGCAATATTGGAGGCTTACTGCAAACTTAAAACAAAGCTGAAAACAAGCACCAAACTCAAGGAAGCGCTTCAGGTTATCTGGGCAACCTGTCACAGGGACCGATCGACAAGGCTGTAAAAGAGGCTGGTGTTGTAGCTTGGAGCTGGTGGTGAACACTTCAAACATTCGCAGTGACAATAGAATTCTGGCACCTGATCATTATTGAACTGTGTTGTTTCAACGATGTTATTAAATTGGTGTTGTAGCCGGAACATTTGTCAATGCTGAAAAATCTGTAGGCGGTCATGTTAAAAAGTCTGTAACTTCGTCGTTTTTCAATAGAATCAAATTTTATTTGGCAGTTAGATGTAGAAGGTTGTAGTAAATAAATCGGTAAAATTTTAAGTTAAAATTCTAAACGGTTGCTGAGAAAACAGCGAAAAACTTAAGGGGTCCACTTTTTTGCCGCACCCTGTAGAACATTTCGCTTTAGAGTGTAGACTTGATATAGCATTTATTTAATACTAAAATGTGAAAATCATTATTTCTGCCTACAGCAAATAGCCTAGCTATTATGGATGTTAATTTTTTCGTAGTTTTTTTGTAGATTAATTTGCAGTGTTTTCGAATATCTGCTTTTAGCTTGCACATTTTGCGATTCGTGTAAACTTATGCAGTGCAACATAATAATGTCAGTGGATGCGTGGATGACGCGTTGTTCAATGCTTCGACAAACGTTCAGCAGACATTTTATCAATGACGTTAAATTACCTCAGCAACAGTAGCGTTAGAAAAAGTTGTACTCCGCTGAAAATACAGCTATTAAATAAAAATACTTTTTAACTTATCATTTTAAATGCAAAATGACGCGTGACGTTGTGCAAATTATTCTGGTTATTATGGAAAGCTACAGGCCTACAATTTGACAATAATTTTGAATTTGACAAGGTAGGCTATCACTGAAAAAGATTTGAGGTTTTATTCCATCTTGTTATTTTGTTTCATTTTTTTATTTTAATATGTAATAAACACTCGCGAGAATAGCGCGCGAGAACAATAACATAGAAAAAACAGTGAAAAAAACTACAAACATTACTAAGGGAGACAAAAAACACATAAAATACATGATAAACAGACTACAAATAAACAAGCTAATAATAGTTGCTAAATAAAATTTTATTGATAAATGTCCGTTTAACTGCGAGTGTAATAGTAAAAAAAGATTAATAATATCAGTTTACATTTGGCGAACTTATCATAAACATAACAGTGACATTTTTTTATCGTTCTGGGACACAGTTAGTGAGCGAAATATCACGTTTCGGTGGCATCATTATGTATAAGGCCATTGTTAACACGTCGGAATATTTTAGCTGCAGAAAAAAATGTTTTGTTAACGGTGTTCTCGACGGTCAGCTAGAGTTGCCAGTTTAAGTGAACTTTCTCTTCGTTGGGCTTATTTTAACCGCGCCAAGAATGCATTAAGTCCACGCTTCTGCAGTCGCTCATTTCCTGTGACTACCCTGAGGTAAGTGATGAATGCCACGTGGGACATGTATACTCAATCACCGACCGGATTAGAGAGTTAAATCAGGAGTAGGTTGCTTCCGTTTGAGCTAAGCATGCTCTCGCAATTACACGTAGATTTTTTTGTCTGTTGCTACGTCAGCTGTCTCTATTGATAATGATGTGTTAACTGGTCGGCCATATGGAGGCACAGGCATTCTGTATAAGCGTAGTCTTTCACATGCTGTCACTGTACTTGATGTTAAATAGTCTCGGATGACTGCAATTCTGGTACACACCATACATGGCTCAGTTCTGTTGGTTAACGTTTATATGCCTACAGATTATGGGAATCTTGAATGTAGTGAGGATTATTTGGATATGTGTGCGAAAATAAGTGTGTTATACAGTGAGTCTGATGCTGATTGTCTACTGGTTATGGGTGACCTTAATAGTGAGTACAATGTATCATCCCGATTTTATGATAGTTTGCTGCACTTTATTGGTGATAATCAATTAGTGTGCTCTGATGTTCAGCGCTTAGCTAATGTTTTTACATATTGTAGTGACAATGGACAGTATACATCATGGATTGATCATATATTGTGTAGCAAACTGCTAGATGACAGAATTCGTCGGATTGATATACATTATGATTATCAGTTTTCTGATCATAAACCTTTATCTGTCATATTCTCAGACTTAGGCCTTGTACCATGTCCTAATCACCTAACCAAAGAATGTCAGCTAAATGTTAGATATAATTGGGATAATGCTGATGTCAACTCTTACAGAAATGCAATGTTCAGTG
>Ga0056128_1011799_pt1 | contig 10746 bp, 7 predicted proteins | sample WorMetLIZISLAND2_FD_71113 | JGI IMG/M metagenome (GOLD analysis project Ga0056128, IMG submission 71113) | Marine gutless worms symbiont microbial communities from Max Planck institute for Marine Microbiology, Germany - Olavius geniculatus... ... | reverse complement strand
AATGGTCATTTGATGGCAAGTTGTGTCAGGAATATTTGTGCCAAAAATTATTAAAATTTGATAATTGGTTTTCAAGATACAGTTGAAAATGTCGGGGATGTTTTTTTGGGACACAGTGTAGTACGTGCACTGTGCATCTTGCCTGTCAGTGTCTGTTAATATGGCCATCCATACAGACGTCTGTCTAGATCTAGTTATAAACGGCCAAATAATAAAAAAGTATTTATTGCTGACAATCAGCATCAAAACTGAAATTCTGTCCACACAAGCAGCGTCTGCGTGTCAAGTCTTGTGTGATTCTTTCACGATGCACTGAAAATGATGCATCCGTAGTTTCAAGTAGTCGTCGTTAACTCTATGCAGTTGCTCGTAGAACCGCACATCTGCACACACCAGACACAAATAATTACAACACTACCACAAGCGCCCTTACAGCCAAGCACTTACCAAAACATCAGCAGATAATAAGGGTCGCTAGTGACAATTCTTTCACAGTAATTTGAAACAGTGCACGAAGCTATATTACAGTTCTCAAGGCAGCAGACTCGAGGCTAGGTGGTGAATTTTAATTCAGCTTCTTACAATGTTCCTCCACGAATGGAAATGTGAAACAATTATCATTAAAGCTGATCCATATTTGCTAAATTGAAAAATAAAGTGAAAAAGTAGATAAAAATAAAAGTGGCATGCTTTTTATGGATCATGGTGAAAATACTCTGACACTTGGTAAACATCAAGAAGGACATCTGGTCTGCAAACATTTTGCTTCAGTAACTGCCAAAGTTTTGCCAGTGAAATAACTCATGCATGCAGAGCAGTTAAACAATAGTTAAGAATGTTTGTCGACTTGAGAAAATTGAATCCTTGTAACCAAATGGCATTTTATGCATTTCTGCATATTGTAAAACATCCCAATTCCATCGCAAGCCAGGTCTCAAATGAACAATAAAAGCTGAAGGAGTTTAAATCACACTGTTTCTTAATATAAGCCAGGGACTTGCATTAGAAATTTTATGGTACTAACTACAGTAAAAGGTTATCTTAGAAAATGCTAGTTACACGAAACGTTTAAATGACTGTGCCCTCGAGACTATTCAAACAACTAAAAGGTAAGTACCGCGGACAGAAGACATTGGTACGAATGACAGCAGCTCATTCTGTGTAGCTGTCGAAGGCTCCTTGGCAGGCAGATGATAGCCGACATTGATGACATGCTCAAGCAGAGATGATGGTAGCTGCTGTAACTTCACGGCACAGAGAAACAGCACCGGCAAACTACCATCTTTATACACCAACACCTGGACACACGACGTGTGCCAGCAGTACAGCCAATATCTCCATGAAAATTGGCTGGCAATACAAAAATTAGAAGTACTGTACTTACGACGATAGTCACAGAATAACATTCAAACAAATTACAATTATTCCAAACAAATAAAACCAGAAACATGCAAATGCATAAGACTTTTGTTTAGTCAGCACTTCTTTCTAGAGTCACTGCAAGTTAAGCTGGTCTACAAAGTAACTTGCCCTATGTGCCTGAGTCAATTTCTTGTTGCACACAGATAGCCGACATAGAGACAACATAGAGTATTTGGTAGTCCCCGAAACTGTTAAGCCTACGCCTTACGGCTGGTCTGAAGCCTTAGCGGCTGGCTTAGTGATTTAAACCGCTAAGCCATTAAGCTAGCAGCGGTCCGGACTGCTAAGCCTTAGTGGCGGCTTAGCAGTCCACACAGCTAAAACGTCTGTCACTGGCAGGCCTGTCGAGAGGGGGGGTAAGATATCCCGGGCCCCGTGACATTTGGGTGTGCCGCCGTCACTCTAAAATATAAAGTACACCAGAATGTGCCGTTTTAAAAAGAAAAAATTCTTAAATTTTATCCCCAGTTGGGCCCTGCGATCGAATGTTTTCCCCGGGCCCCGATGTGGCTTGCGACGTCTCTGGTCACTGCATGGCATTGATTTCTGAGACCCGAAAGCAACAGCCTTTACATGATTCGTAACGACATATGATAAACTACCGTTTTCCCATGGAGTCACATTGGCAACTCGTATATTAGGCTACACTGCAGAACTGAGCACAGTAGGACTACAACCATATCATTATGTAAAGAAGTCAAAAACGAGTAACCACAAAATACCGTGCAAAGTACACACTACAAACACTAACTCCAACGGATGATGGTCAATTTAATGCTCATTAATCATGCTCAATACTGTGCTGACCATAAATGATGACTGACCAGGACACTTACTCACGCTGGCGATACACCGATAAAACTGCAGCAATGACCGCTAGCTTATCGGCGGCGGCGATGTGAAACCTTAGCGGTCCGGGACTGCTAAATTAACGGTTGGTTGCGGTCCGAAGGCTTAACGGCGGCGGCAACGGCGAACGACGGCGGTTCCGGGAACTAGTAAATGGGTCGTGAATGACTAACACTGTAACTGAGAGGAGAGCACAGAATGCTGGTGTAACAGACATAACGCACCTGTGAAAAACATTTGGCAAGAATATAAAGAATGCCAACAGTCCTTCTAGTTAGCAATGCACCGACAGTGATCACACAACTGCAGTTTTCTTTGATCACCTGTACATCAGTAACATAAAGCAACAAAGCACGTTAAAGCAAATTCTCGTTACTCAGGAATTAAACTGTACTTCATTACGTAGCCACATATTGAAGCAAGAATTATGATTGGAAAAACGACAGAAAAACCAACATCACAAACAAAGATAATGAGAACATGAAAAAAACATAGAAGCAAAAGACAGGAGCAGATGGCAGAAGATATTGTCATAAACCTGCCATTTGTCAGAAAACTGAAAAAAACACATGTGTGCCAATCAAATGATGATACTGAAAACACAGCTTGATTAATCCGGTAGTTTTTTTTTAGCACAACTAACATATTATAATTATATTGTAACTGATATCACTACGAGCCTTCAAGATGTCAACCAGGTCCATCAAAGGCACAAGCGAAGTGGCACATTTGATGTCATCGTTGCTCACACTGTGCAGCATATGACATCCAACAATCAACGTGTTGGCAGATGACTGGGCACTGTTCAGTTCCATCACCTGCCATAGACATACTGCAACAGTACACTAACAGTCACTAACAGACTTGGTTTACAACAAACTATAAAAATGTGTTGACTGGTGTGATCGATCAAGCCTGACTGAACAAAAACTAGTCGAACATGTCAGACATACGACTGACTGATTTATTGCGAGACTGATAATGACAAATTGACGTGACCAAAACCAATGTAACACAACACGAAACTGGGAGCAAACATCTGGCTCAAACATATTTAGATACTGTGCTCCTAGTTTAAGAAACATACATCATTTGCCAGCTCCCAATAACAAGAAATTTGAGCTAATGCTCACGAGACGCGTGAAAGCCTATAGCAGATACTGGCCAACAACAATAAAATAACGACTTTTACGGGGGTGCCGCTCTTTGATGCCCTCGTGTGCAGGTTTCCCTAAACCTAGAAAATCAAGACTTGGACCATCAAAATCTACGCTTAATGCTGAAAATTCCATATGCAGCTTGTCCATGTCTATCTCAATTAATTTCGGCGCAAATTGCTCTTGAAATGTGTCTTGCAGCCCAAAATCACCAAAAAATCCACGAAACCTCTCTTTTAGCATTCAAGGTCATTGAATTCGGTGGCAATCAAGAGCCAGTGTACGACTTCCTATTAGTGATTAAAAGTAACCTAGGCCCTATCTCGCACAGTTATTGAGATACGGCGACTTATTGGCCAAATATCACAATTTTTCCCACCCCCTCTCATTTAGCACCCTCGTTCAGGGTGACCCCCTTTGAATTTATGGAAAAGCTTTATGGTTCTTGAAACTAGGGTCTTCCAGGCAGCCAACGGTGAAGATTTGGTGATCCTAGCTTGCATCGTTTTTGACTGATCCACCCGTGTGATGGACGGACAGATGGACGAACAGAATTGCGATGGCTAAGACTCGCTAAAAGCAGTAGCTGCTTTCGTGCGTAAAAAATGAAGAAAACACAGCCCATAAAATGGAAGATTTTTAAAACTCTGAATGTCATGTGAGCTTGACCTTGACCTCTAATCAGGTCATATGGAATATCAAGCATACTCACATACTAAATTTCACTGAAATTGATAAAAATGTTTTTTGGAAATGAACAGACATCAAGACAGACTGCTAGGCTGACTAAAAAAATTGAGATAAATACGTGAGAAATTTTTCACATACGTTCAGATTCAGTTGATGCATAGCAGATTTGACTTCAGCAATGAACTCGCCACTCAAGACACAAACTGTCTCCAGGTCGGCATGGTCGTCGATAAAACATTTCTGTACACATTTCTCTAGATGAGACATGACAGTGGCTTGTGACAGCTGCCAAGCATTCTAAACAACAACAGAGTTTAACACTGTTCACTAACAACTCATAGAACATGCAACCCAAGAATTACTTCAATGGTAACAATACCAACAAATAAAAAAGTAATGGAGTCAAATTAATCAGAAACATAATATCCACATTCAACTGAAAAATGAGTGCTTAATAATAATGACGCATTTACATCAAACTAACAGAAAAAACATTTTTGCGAAATATGTGAAACCAATCACAAAAATGTCATACTAAAATGTCATTATATGCTCAAGTGAAGTATATTAATAGGAAATAGCAAGAAGTGAACCTCAGTATTATGCAGAAATTCGCAATAACTAGCAAGCAGCATTTTGTTGCAGAAAGGCGACGAGTGGATTTCAGTCAATGGCTTTCCACATTCAACGTTCCAGCGACAAATCTCATCGGCTGCCATCTGAACACCTGAATGCTGTGAAATTAAAGCATGATGGACAACATTAAACAAGTTAAACAACATTCAGCCGCATAAACCAACAGCATCACGCATCAAAAAAAATCTTAGCAAACTGTACGATACATCAGTGATCTTTTTATATATCAGTAGCAGAAACACACAAAGATGATTACTGACAAAAATGACAACAAAAACGTTCGAGACAGTTAACAGTTATTCTGATTTTTGGTCTTAGCTCATTACAGCTGATTAACAAACATTTTACAGAGCTCAACAACCACGCAAACTTCTAAGTTTCCAGCTTTGCTTGTGACTGGCAATAAGCTTGAAGTAGCTCTATTACAAACAGTCGGCTGAAAAAAATAAACGTAAAGTGCACAACATGCATAAAAATGAATGAATAAATAAATGACAGGTTGATTGAATGAAAAACACTTACAGTCAATGTATCACCCATAATCAAACAAGAAATCTCAGCTAACGCTTATGAGACGTGCAAGAGCTTATAGCAGTTTCTGTTTGCCTTGATCTATCTCCATCCATTTTGTCGCAATTCACTCTTCTGCAGCCGAAAATCACATAAAAATCACCAAAACCCCTATTTTGGGGATTCAAGGTCATTCAAAATCATCAATGTTGACATTACTAAATAGCTCGTCACTGGTGCTTGTTATAATAAGCAGCATGTCTGTGCCTATCTGCAACTGTTTTCTTGCTAGGCGAGCCAATAGCAGTATACTAACGTCTTTTTAAGGGGAATGCCCCTCTTTTGCCCCCTCTTTCGTGCAAACCCCCCTCACTCAGCTGCATGAAATCACGTCACAAAATACCAGAGACTCTAAGCACGGTGAAAACCTAGTGTCTATCTCACCTGGGCTTGAATCAGTACTGGGTCGTGACAGACGGATGGACGAATGGACAGAATCAACGTAGTGTTATAGTTATGCTAGCTCTCGCATGTAAAAATGTTAACAGAGTAACCTGAAATTTAGCCAGCGGAGAAATGTCATCAACTGGCATCAGGTCCATCTGGAGTACTTTCTGTTTCCACGGAATAGCACTCAATGATTGTCGGTCAACTAAAGCACCGGTGTAACGACGTTTAGCTGGGATGCCTACATCAGGCTTATAGTAGCTTCTATTCTGCAATAATGCATGACACAGAATGTATGTCAAGCAGAACATCGACTTAAACTGCAAGTGAAACCTTTGAAGACTGGTGCAGCAGTGTCTACTATTTAGTTTTGAAACGTCTGTTTATGGCAAGTGTGAAAACATGATAAAACAAGACAATAAAAATAACAACTGATAAGATTTCAACAATAAAAACAGCAAATTGGGATAACAATACAACTTGACAGAACATCTTTACCTCACAAAGTATCATCGTCAATTCATCATCCTAATGATAAGTATAAGCATCAGTAAATTTATTTCAAACATTTATGAGTACTAAGGCACAGTACAGATCAAACAGCTGAATGAAGCAGATGAATACCTACTAAAAATACACTCATCCAAGCTGTGCCAATTATGAACCACACTCTAAACTACAACTAACAAGCATCTTGGCCACTGCAATCTGCAACTTTTCCAGTCTGACATCATAAAAAATGCAATGTAATTAATATCTAGAAGAAATATCATTTGATTGTGACCAATCTAATGTACTCCTCGCACGCATTATTTTCTCCTGTACTCTCCTAAGTGCTTTTTCGTTCCTTTCAACTTGTATTAGAGACCTGGTGTCAATTTGAGACCGATCTAATATTATATTAATAGTGACTGGTGTTGAGGTCGTTACTGGAAATTGTCTCCTCGTCTATCTGGCACCGTAATCAAAATCTGGCGCCTCAAAGATAATGGGGTCATGACCTTGACCTTAAGTGGTCACGTGACGCCATCGGTCACCTGACCATTTGACTCGTGATGGTCAAATACCTATAGGTGGTGGTCCATTGTGACCATGCATCTATCCGGCACTGTTATGGAGATATGGTGCCTCAAAGATAACAGGGTCATGACCTTGACTTTTTGGGGTCATGTGACGTCATCGGTCACGTGACCATTCGACTTGCGGTGGTCGACTTTCTATTGGCGGTCCATTGTGACCATGCATCTATCTGGCACCGTTATGGAGATATGGCCATTTGAAGTTCTTCTAGGAAGGCTCTGTCAGGAACTGAGGTTGGTCAGTCGTAACAATGACGTGGTCAGTCGTCAATATTATACTGATCTTATATACTCTTCTTCGCTACGTTAGGAATGTAGCACGCAAGGAGTAAAAATGAGAGACAATTCAGCCTGTAAAACAAAAGGTCAGAAATAACAAGTAACGCTTCATCTTTTTAGTCTATCATTCACTAAAATATGTAATGTGTGACGAGAATGGGTCACTATGCAACATACGATTATGCAATGTATTAATAATGACAATACCATTACACTGATTTACACTCTCAATGTTTGAGCCTATGGATCTGTGCTAGCAGATAACAATATATATTAATATTCATGGGTCTGTAGTGCCACCAAGTAAATAATTCAGAAATAACAGACACTAACAGACAAAGAATATATATGTATAAGCTAATACCTGCTTGACTGCACGTGGCACAACCCATTCCGTGTCATCAATTGCTCGCAAGCAAAACCGGTTCAGATATGCAACAGTGTGATGCTGCTTCGACTGTCTGACATTGTGCATAAAGTCTTCATCAAGCTCGTCTTGAAACAGAGCGGTGTTTGACAGAATGGTTGAGGTTTGCCAGTTCATGAACATGGCGCAGCACTCGCGATGCTGGGCAATGAATGATGACGGAATGTCATCAACTGAGAACATTGGCTGATTTGCTTCATGTTTCCCTGCATTCAGCATACAGTAATAGCAACAGCAGTTACACTGATAACAGACATTGAAGAAGTTTTCTTAAACTAGCCCATATTCCAAGGTTATTTCAGGGTCGACCACTCCAAAAAGTAGAATCAAGAAAATGGTAAAAAATCAAATAACCAATAATAAAAATAAAACTGGGAAAAGTGAGATTATTTTTATTGTCGTAATCTCACAAACTTTTATCACACAGTGATCTATTAACTCCGCAGTCCACAAAGCCTAGGACCCATATGCTATTCACACTTGGTATCAGTTTCAGCCAAAAATAAAATGTCCACTTTTGGCTGACTTTTGATACCAACACAAACTTGATATTTATGTAGACAGAAAATTGACCCGTATTAACTAATAAATAATAAGCAGTATAAAAAACACTAAAACATCAAACAAAATAACTTAGCAACAACTACTAGATCGACAAATGTTGCTAAACATTGGCCACAAAAAATTGTAAAACAGTGTTTTTGTTGTGTTTTTGTTCACACCAAAATCAAAAATTAAAATTTTACTGTAATAAATTTTACAGATATTTGAACGTGTACTGAAACAGCAAATAAAAAAGAAAAACTATCACAAACCTATGTGGCTCTTTAGCACCGACAGTCGCTGATTATCGATTGTTTTAAAGCACTCGGCAACAACATACACTTCGGAGTTTCCAGGCTTGCTCGTCACCGGCTTTAATACATGAACCTTGCACAAATTCAACACAATTTTTACAACACAAAGACAACTTCAAAAATGCAAAAAACTAGATTGCAACACTGAACAAAAAGCTAATTAACTTTATGATACTAATCTAATTTGTGACTAGAATATATACTTAACAGCACTAGAGTTACGATTGCTTGAAACAGGTATGTACTGCACTTAAACTGCAAAATCCAACCAAGTCAGATAAGACCATGTTTGGTTACCATTTTCTGGTTCATTCAAACTCTGAACTTCGAAACTCACAATTTTTTTCATTCCATAATAAGCTAAAAAAAATTCAACCCACACACTAGCTTTTTAAAAATTATCTTTTAGAGTAACATGCAGATAGTTAGACATACTGTACTAAAGCAACTAACAATAAGGTGAAACAAACAACACGAAATACATAACAAGTTCCTTGTCATCTAACTTGCTTAATTATCTGTTAAAGTAAGTAGGGCTAAACTCCACAAGTAGAAATCCCTGAGGTAGCTGTAACAAAAGTTTTTAAAGCAAATATCCTTCACATAATAAACCGAAGAATAAATAAAGAATATAAGAGCACCAACTCTATGCTATGGGTAAACAAAAATTATGAATGTTAGTTAGTTTTAAGTTGTACCCGTTCAAAAGTACAGCAGATAATGTAGAGCAGACATATGGATGTGTGTTCAAAGAGCGTAAACATCTTGAGCACAAGACTGCCGCGTGGACACAGCAGGCTTACAGCCGTGACAACCTCAGTGTAAAGCAATGCAGCAACTTTCTGTTCCTGTTCACCAGGTTCATTGGCGCAGTCGACACTGCCATCAGCTGTCACCTGACAGAACACAATGTACACTGTACAGATGCGTGAAAACTCACCAGGCATCATCAACACGACTGACGACGTCACATGTCTTAGAAGAACTGCAACACATTATGTGATCTGCATCATCAACTATTTCCGGCAGCTATCTTGTCCATGTAATTGCTAAGCACAACCATGACTGTTCACTAGTGCCTGTTAACTCTTTCTGACATACAGACAGTACATAAGCTAAATCACCCCCAAACCATCATAAAAGAAACAGTTACCCAAATATTCTTCAAGTTGTGGCAGAAACACATAACACATATAAATATTCACAAATAGTCAAATTTGGATACTTTGTCATTCTAAACCTAATCATGCTTATTACTGTCAAAAACTCCCTACACTTTAAGTGGACATCAAACTGCATAATATCTCATATGATATATATCCAATGTATTATAACAGCAAAAGTATACACGGTGTTTCACAAAAAAGACCCCTTTTTCTTTCTTTCATAATTCACTCAAATAACGATCAATTTACATGAAATGTTTAACAGTTGTAGCTGAAGAAATGCTAATTCATAATATTTCAACAAAATATAGCAGTTGACTAAATCTTCTTTGCTATTCGTGATGTAACACTGATGTCATAATGTGTCATGATGAATGAACGTGTCAGCACTAAGCAACATGAGAACATAAAATCAGGCATCTCGTGGTCCAAAAACACAACCATTTTGCAAGCTCGATGTGCTAGTGCACTGTCTTGCTCGAACATGTGAAAGTCCAACTATCCCCACAGACACACAAATGTGATTGCTTTGCATGTTTTGTTATGGCTGCAACTGTAAAACTTCAAGAATTTGTCATGAGGGAACCAGATTTTTCACCATCAGAACAGAGTAGCAACTGAGCGCACAAGTTGTGACTAGCAAGCTTGCACCCATGACACATTATGATGTCAGCGTTATGTCACGACTAGTAAAAATATTTAATCAACTGCTATATTTTGTTGAAATATTTTGAATTAGCATTTCTTCAGCTAGAACTGTTAAAAATTTCATGTAAATTGATCCTTATTTGAGTGAATTCTGAAAGAAAGAAAAAGGGGTCCTTTTTTATGAAACACTGTGTAAAAAAACATATACCGTACCAGGTGGACATCATTCAACTCTTTCCTCGTACATTCTCTGGCGAGAGATTCAGCAAAGTCTGCACTGCAAATGTCACCCGTGTTGTCAGCTCCAAAGTACCAGTGGTCAGCTGTAAGAGATATAAATCTGTCATCCTCGATCATGCTGTGCAAGCTGTTGCCTTCATAGTTCGGATTCAAAGTTGATGCTAGCCAACGCCATTGATACGACTCGTCTTCTGTTGTCCTCAACATTCAACAACAATGGTAAGACCCCTATTACAACTGCAATAACACATGCAACATGCAACTTGCAACAATGCAACTTTTTGCATGTAGCATGCAACTTGCAACAAAAGCTATTACAACTGCAATAAAACTTGCAAC
>Ga0056128_1011798_pt1 | contig 10747 bp, 8 predicted proteins | sample WorMetLIZISLAND2_FD_71113 | JGI IMG/M metagenome (GOLD analysis project Ga0056128, IMG submission 71113) | Marine gutless worms symbiont microbial communities from Max Planck institute for Marine Microbiology, Germany - Olavius geniculatus... ... | reverse complement strand
GTTGCGAAGAGATGCCGGCAGCGAGTTCCACGTGGACGGTCCTGCGACGGCGAAGCTGCGAGGACCGTAGCGGATTGTGCATGTCGCTTAAACGGCAAGGTCACCACGTGCAGCAGAGCGTAGGTGCCGACGGCTAGGGTTCTCGGCGAACAGTCAACATGGAAGAAAAATAGTTCGGTGCCAGGAGAATTAAGTTATTGAGTGTTTACGAAAAGTGTTGGGAAAATAAAAAAAACTACAGACAAAAGAGTTCAGTTTTGAGACGGTTCAGCGGAACTACGACGGTGTCGATGGCTGCAAACTTATAGGTCTGGACGTTGCCGTGCTAGTTAGGCCGAGTTAGTTAGGTAGTTTGCAAATTCAAAGACGTTTACTCAAAATCACAAACGCCGCTGCTATTCCCCAAACTGATGTGTCTTGAGTCTGTTAGTGAAGACATGTGTGACATGGGTCGCAAATGGACGCCGGTAGACTGTTCCACGCACGACGTGATCCGTCGCCGAACGTCGTTCTAATCGGTGTGCCAAGGGCATACACGTTGCAGTTCGTTCGCAAGGTAAGGTGGCGACAGACCTTGGAAGCAGCGGTAGACAAGTGGTGCGAGCTTGTACTCGATCCGCTGCTTGCGATCAACGACGCTACAAATTTCAACGCACCAGCAAAAAATTATTCGAAAGGCTTTTATCTTATATCGCATTACCAGCGGAAACCAGCAAAACTATCCGTCGAAATACGACTCAAAATAATCAAACTTGCGCTAGTTGAGAAATGTTTAGCAGCAAGATGGCCTTCTGTCTTCTGATGCAAAACGCTGGCAATATAGGCTAATATCATAATTAGGTCTCTATTATTCTAGTTTCTGCCTTCCGACAGTCGTTATGGTCCTAAGTTGTTTCGCTTGTAAAAAACTCAGCTCTTACGGTCGATCTTATCATAATCTCAATATCTGAATCACGACACAGCATAAGTTCGCGAGTTTCTCGATAGCTGACCGCGTTTTCTCGACTAAACGATTGTTAAAATTCGGCGAATTTCGGGGCGAGCGGCGTTCCAGGAAGACGGAAGTGTGACTGTGCATGGACAGTGTTCATGCATTGTATTACGGACGTACGTGCTGCATAATTTGTGCAAGTCGTCGACTCGTGTGTAGTATATCTAGACTCAGCAGTCAGTGGTGGTTCGTTGTTGGAGAACGTAGGTATAGGCTAGGTACAGTCAGCCAACTTGCGCACACATTACCGCCGCAGTGTCAGCTGCGCACAAACCGATTAATAACCCACGACGACTACTACGACGACGACGACTGCGACGGCGCAGCGCGGTAGCATGGGAGAGAGTTCGAGTTGAACTCGGTACGGAGACGCTGAAAACGCGGGACTGGAAAACACGGGAACGGCCTGCGTACGGACAGCGAAACATAACGAAATCGAATTCGCGGACGGATAGCACTAGCGTTGAAAAAAATGTGTTGTAGTGACCTACACTTATGTACGTTTATGGCGTAATAAAATGTTTGACATACTGTTTGATCAAATGTTGATTTCAGTAACTTTAAGCATTCACGCTTCACACTTAACTTTAAAGTCCTAAATATCCCAACATTCTCACAAGCGTATACAAGTAATTTGAGAAAAGCTCATGGGACGCGCGACAGCTTATAGCAATTCCAGTTCGCAGGTTGTCCTGGTCTATTTCCATCCATTTCGTTGCAATTCACTGTTAACGTCTGTGCTGCAGCCGAAAATTGCAGAAAAATCACTAAAACCCCCTTATTCCCCTTATTTTAAAGGTTCAAGGTTGTTTAAAATCATTCATGTTGAAATATTAAAAGTTTGTCAGCAGTTATTGTTACGGTTAGCAACAAACCTATGCCTATCTGCAAGCGCTAGCCGAGCCAACAGCGGTAAAATAGCGACTTTTATGGGGTTACCCCTCTTTGACGCCAACGTGCGGAGGCCACCTTGAACCTAGGGGATCGAAACTTGAAAAGCTAAAATCTACGTTTAATGCTAAAAATTTAACATGCAGGTTTTCTTGGTCTATCTCAAGCCATTTCGGCGCAATTTACTTTTGAAATGTGTGTTGCAACCCAAAATCGAAAAAAATTACTAAAACTCCTATTTTGAAGGTTCAAGGTCGTTCAACGTCGTTGATCTTAATGTCAATCGAAAGGGCATGTGAGACTTTTTTTAGCGATAAATAGTAATTTAGGCCCTATCTCACACCGTTTCTGAGATACGGCGACTTATTAGCTCAAAATGACCAATTTTTTTCACCCCCTTCTTATTTAGCGCCCTCGATCGGGGTGACCGCTTTTGAATTTCGGGAAAACTTTACTGATCCTGAAACTAAAATCTTCGCGGCAGTCCCTGGTGAAGATTTCGTGATTCCAGCTTGTGCTATGTTGACACAAATATGAGTGTGACAGACGGACGGACGGACGGACAGACAGACGGACGCCTCGACGATGGCTAAGAAGCGTGATGGCGTATACATGCTGTCGCGCGTAAAAAAAGAAAATGTTTACCAACTACAACTAAAAGTAAATTGCTATGCGTATAACATTTTAACAGTGTTAGTTTTGAGGATACGTCTATGTAATAAAATGCAGAAAATATCAAAGCGCTTTATGTGATAGGGTGATTAAATATTAGTCATTTTACTGTTTGTTGAAAAAAAACTACAATCAATTTCTAAAAAATTAATTGTTGACCTACATTAACCAAAAACTTAACTGAATTAAACGCTAAGCACAAAGAAACATGTACTTGACATTAAGTAATTGTATTTCACGCTCACGCATGCTCGATGTTCTTATATATATTTGGCTTTTCATAAATGATGGTCCTGCATTTTCCGTTCCCGCGTTTTCAGTCGCCCCTTTGGTACGAGAAGAAACCTCCGGCCTCTAGCTAGTAGCTAGGCGTGCACGCTGACAGCGAAATTCAACACGCACGCCGTGATTTCGCCAGAACAGTACGGTAGCTTCGCCGCCGCGACCACCACGTATCGAATCAAATCAAATAGTAATAATCATATAGGAATTTATAAGGCGCGAAAAGTCAGCGAGCTGAGTCTAAGGCGAAATCAAGAATACATTTTTAGGAATCGCATCTGCAAAATGTCTCTGACACGCCAGAGTAGTGGACCGTGTTAATATATTGTCAACATTTGCGGAATAAAAACGTTTATAACTGTTGCTTAAAACAATAAAAAGAAATGTCCGACGACTTTAATAGATAGTCCGGTAAAGCCCAAATTCCATTACGCCGACTTTGCGACAAAGTCGACATGTCGAGATGGCTTGTGTCCACGACTTTCCCCGCGGGGAAGTTTCGGTGAAAGTCGGCGTAATGGAATTTGGGCTTAAAGCGTCGAAGCAGTCTGAACGAGCGACACTGCAAGCACGGGGGTGCATCCGATCAGCGCCGATCACCGACTGTGACGATGATGCTAAACATTGCGAGAGATAATCAATCAATTATATGTAAACAATTAGTCAACCGACATTGTGAAGATGACACAGAATCATGCGCAGATTCTGTCAGACAGACAATGAACGAACTCCACGAGTTATTATTGAATGATTGATAGAATGAACGCACGAGTTTCTGCATAAAAGGTCTTGAAAATGTCGTAGGTCTGTGTGTGTCTCAGACATGGCCCGTGCGCGTTGTCTTCGCTCAAAACTTCGACATGCAACATTATCCAGCATGGGTGTAAAATTAAGACAGTCAGTAAGTAAGTAAGTAGTTTACTGATTTTACTGTTTACTGATTCAATAACGGGAGAATGCTGCATCAACAGAGCGATTAATCACCAATTTCCGCAACATCAATTCCAACGTTTAAAGGCCAAGTCGCCCGAAATAAAACGATATTGCATGAATAAGTGTAAAATGTAATGCTAATTAATAATACCCTGATTATTTAAAAAAAACATCGTTTTGAATCAATTACCTCCAACAAGGAGGTAATGTTTTTGCCAAACTTTGTTTGTTTGTTTGTCTGTCTGTCTGTCTATCTGTCTGTTAGCAAGATAACTCAAAAAGTTATGGACAGATCTTTCTGAAATTTTGAAGATATGTCGGGCATGGCACAAACTACCAGTGATTCAATTTTGGGGGTGATCCGAAAGGAATCCTAGATTCTGAATCACTTTGAAATTTTCGTTACCATTGCTTTCAATGGGGCATAAAGGAAACCGCTGCAAAACCGAAGATGGTGCTGCCACCTAGCGACCAACATTGCCTTGGCGGAGGTGTGCGGGCTCTGACTGCTTTCTAGTTTTAATAAAAATATTTCGTTCTGCAAACCCGAATGATGACGTCACACTCAGAACGCTTTTGTTAACAGCGTGCGAAAAAGTTCAACGCCAGCAGCGTGGCGGAGCATCAAAGAAGTGTGCGCTCAGCGAGGGGAACTCGCTTGCATTTCGGAACAAGAAGACGGACGCTGTCGGCGATTGGTGCCACGGAAAGGGCATACAATGGGCCTACTTGCGGCATAACAGCAACATCTCAAAATGCAAGCGAGGTCACTTCACGCTCCATTGACGCCTGTTGACGCTCATAGGGTTAGATTCTCTCGGACGCTATATAACATAGGTTACTCTGTTTATAATGTCACATTTTTAAAATTATTTTTACAGTATAAATATATACTACCAACAGGAAGTTAATAAATATTATCGAATCAACGTTTGACGAAGCCACTTAGCGCTTTATATCAGTTGCATAAAATGGTTCGACATGGCCTTTAAATATTTTACAATAGTACCTAAGCTTCTATTGTATATACGCACATACTATCCAGATTTACTTAAAGGAAAGTGCACGATATGAGTATCAATGAGTGAAAATGCTATTGTAGTCTAGAAATTATAACTTTTAAATTTTTATTGTTAGTATTTGCTGCTCAAATGTTTACGACATGCCCAGTTGCTCACATAAAGTGTATGATGCTATCCCACATCATCGATAGGATTAGAATCCCGCAGTCTTTGAACACTGTTCAGCTACGATTATAAGTCAGCAGCGACAAGAAAGAGAAAAAGACCTTTGTTCGCAAAGACCATGCATGCCCTGTCATATGACCTCACGATTCAAACCAACGAGGTAAGCTCTGAAGTAGAAGAGCTCAAGAACTACTCTAATCATTCAGAAAGCTTAAGATAATTATTATTCACTCCATTCTTGTATGGGGCGGCCTATACTGATTAGTTGGGGGGGTTGAGGAGGTATGATTCAGGCGTCGGCGTAGAGTGAATACGCCAGCTTTATTAATCAACTACTCACAACGCGGCGCAGTTTCTGTCATCGTAATCTGTAATCGCTCGCTCCTCGAGATGTGCGCTATCGACAGTAATATAGCGGCAGTCATAAGATTGCCAGACAGCGAGCCTTGGAAGTGACGTAACTTTTCTGAAGCATTTAGATGAACATAAGTTGATTTAACTTCAGTCGTCTATGCTTCAATCGTAGAAACAACAATGCCTAACGGCTGATCACATGAGTTGGGATTTGCAGTAGGCCTACTATCAAAACATAAGCCTAAACGTCGATTATAGCTATAGGGCCTACATCAGTTGGTCTAAATGTGTTGATCCTTTTACTACTTTAAATCAACAATTGTCTGGTGCATAATGCGTTTTCTGTAACTATTTCTACAGTCGGACTAATGATGTAAGCCTATGTATGTACAACGTTATACACGTGAAGCAACTTCTGCCCTGCATAGCTTGTAAGTCCACATTTTCTTAATGTAGTTGCAAACTTGGATAAAAAATTATCTACCAGTGCCGTCTTAAGACGCAAAAAGACCGTCTTCGGTCGGTCCGTGTGCGGACAGGAGGAAGACAATTAGACCAAGAGATCAGCCGGGTGCGTGGTGCTTTCCACTGATTGCTGCCCCCTCCCCACACCACGCCCGCCCGACCCGACGTAGGCCTATCGCCGCTAAGTTCGCTTTCTATAACGTCTCTAATGTGAAAGCACCTCGGTAACAAGTATGCCGTCATGTAGTACACCCCGCCGCCGCCGCCGCGAAAATATCAGCAGCGCGTCGAAAAGCGCACAACGAAAACGTGTAATTATGTATGTATATACAGTGCACTGCAGTCTTCAGAGAAGCTTGTCGGTTGGCTAATATGCACTTTGCACCGCAATGCTCGATTTGTTAGTAGGCATTCTGTTCCTTCAATTCGGCGGAACGTCTGCATTATTTGCACGGACAACGTGTGAGACCATGGTTTCGCTCTGTACGTCCGTTTTGTCAGGTCTGCAGTTCTGACTGCTCGCATTATGAAACACACTCACTCACTCACTGGACCGCTTGACCAGCGACGGGTCATTGCGTCATCCAGACTTCACGATCACCAACTATGTCCCATGCTGCCAGCATCTGCATTGAGCCCGACGTGGACCTCCAGCTGCACGCCGGATCCACGTACGTCGAGGACGACCTCGCGGACGCTTCCAGTCCGGGCGGCCTGTTATCGGGGCGGTCATCTGCACGGGTGTTGACTGCCAAACGAAGTGCTGCATGCGCATATTTCAAACATTTGACCGTGTTTTTAATATTTCGTAACTTTTGCTCACCAAGTCGCACACAGGATAACCGGCGCACTGCGCACGAAATCTATTTCTAGGACGCGTTCCATCAACGTTGAGAACAAAATTTCGTGGCCTTGGCCAGTGGCGGAGTCAGAAGAAGGCGGGGTAGCCGCTCTTCCTCCTATTGACTGGGTGCGTTTTTATAACCAAGTAAAAATTTGGCACAAAAATGCATCTATTTTCGCAAAAAAAACATTTTAAAAAATTTTCTGGGGATGGGCGCACTCCTTCCCCAAACCAGGCTCATATTGAGACCCCACCCATCGGCGCCTGGACCTTATGTCTCGATGCCTTCGGGGTGTTCCCTTGAGCGTTGGCTTTTACTGCTTATTTAATTACTGTTAATTTTGTTAAAAGGCACTGACCTTGGCCTTGACATTGAACAAAAAAACAGCCCTGAGACGCCCATACACCGACAATCTGAGATAACTTGAAAAGTCAATCTTGGTCGAGGGGACGACATTCCGAAATATTGAAAAAATTGAAAACCAACAACTAAAGTAAACAGTTCTTATCGACAGAATAATATTGGCCATAAGTGTTTTGAGTACGATGTGTTTTGAAATGCTTCGAAGTACTTTAAATTACTGTAACAGATGATTTCAAGGGTAGTTGAAAAAAATGCTGCAGAAATGGAAACAATGACTACTAGCTACAAAAAAACGCACACGGATTGAGCTGCAACAGAAAAGTGACCACCTTGTTACTAACATGAGTGGCTGATAAGTGACGTTGCAAATAACAACGGCGAATGCTGCTAAATGCTTTTCATAATATTTTTTTCAATGCTACAAATCACTGGAAGGCCAATAACGTTACAATACTATTGTGACGCAAGTACGACATCTCGCAGCTGATCAGAGGGACGTTCAGAGGCTGCCTACATTGTGCGACAAAAACTCGCATCATCAACCGACTACGTACATACAGTGCAGCTGTCAATCAACTCGGGTTTGGCAGCGCCATCGCACGACACGCCACTGGCTGCACTCTATGGGGGCAGCTCGATAGTCCGAAGTTTTAGGCTTTTTCCATATCTAAATTTACTTCTACAGACGTTGACTCAAGCTTCACATTCTCTTTCAACTAAAAGCAAGATTAAGGCTAGGGTTAGGGTGAGGGTTAGAGTTAGTGAAAATGCATGTTGGACTATAGGTACAAATTCGGACTACGGATTATAGACACAAAATCGCACTCTACATACGTAGCCGCGCCCTGTTTTTTTGTCGCAGGCAAGCTTTTGACGCACATGCCGTCATCCTCTGACGTCGACCTGCAGGCCGCCTGTTACGACTCTGACACCTGTCCCAGTGCGCGGCGGGCGTCAAAAATCATGTGCGCCGCGCCGGGCGCACTGATGGTCGAATCACAAAAGGTGGCAGTGGCTGTGGTAGCAGTCGTAAGACCACGTACTGTAGGCTCTGACTGCGACCGGTGTCACATTAAAATGTCTCCTCCATGAAAAATCTGCCCGGAGAGAGGTAATCACGGTATTGATATGCATGTCTCCCCCTTAATGAAATATCGCCGGCCCGATAAATAAGTCTCCCCGTTATAGGATCGCTCCCCAGAAAAGTCTCTCCCGGCCGACAGTTTACCGGTAAAAATCCGCCCGCCCGGGCGGAGCAGATTTTTACCGGTAAGTTGTCGGCTGGGAAAGACTTTTCTAGGTAGCAATCCTATAACGGGACACCGGCGCCTTTCGGCTTTCGTTAACCGATGTCGATGCACGCTGCGACCTGGCGTCGAATCGGCATTCATTACGATCTGCCGCACGGATAATATTACACTCAGTTCGCGCTGCCTCCGCTGGCATTTTTTTGCCGATCTCAGGTCCGTTCGTTGTACCAGAGTGCGGGTCACCAGGTATATTATCGCCCCCTCCCTCCCCGATCTAACGTGTACCTGCAAATCAGCGTCTGGCCGCCCGCCCGCGCCAACTTTCGCAACGAGATTAACCAGATTTGCTGCTAACTGGTTAGGCGTTGCACCCGTAGGCCTATATCTGCTCCTTAACTCAAGAATCGCAACTTTTTTGGTATACGCAGCTTCTCCGGGCGAGTCTGCTAAGTCGGACTTTCCTAATTGGTTGGGTTTACAATCATATAGGCCTACCCGCAGGTTGGATCGGTCAATAAACAGCCTGAATGTGCGACGACCAGGAACTGGAGTTCTTGTAAATCTGGGTGCTAGATCAGCTATAGCCAGTGGCAGCGACACCTGTTCATTCTTTGGGCAGCAAATATTACAAGAAATTTGAGCTAATGCTCACGAGACTCGCGAAAGCCTACAGCAGTTCCTGTTCAGTAGTGTAGCTAAAAATTGGTGTGTTCACGCTAAGTTAATATACAAATACCAAATTCTCTATCTGGATCGCATAACGATAGTTATGTGGCGCCACTTTGTGAATGATATAGACTTGTGTCGCAGCCCGAAATCGCCAAAAAATCCATAAAACCTATTTTGGCGTTCAAGGTCATTCAAGGTCATTGAGTTCGGCGCCAATCGAGAGCCACTCTACGACTTCATATTAGTGATTAATAGTAACCTAGGCCCTATCTCGCATCGTTACTGAGATACAGCGAGTTTTATCCAAAAATCGCAAATTTTGCCCACCCCTTTTCATTTAGCGCCCTTGTTCGAAATGACCTCCTTCGAATTTATGAAAAAGCTTTACGGTTCCTGAAACTAAAGTCTTCCAGGCAGCCAACGGTAAAAATTTGGTGATCCTAGCTTGCACCGTTTTTGACTGATCCACCCGTGTGACGGAGAGACGGACAGACAGACAGACTAAGACGCGCTGAAAGCAGTAGCTGCTTTCGCGCGTACTAAACGAAAGTCCGCAAAAGCGTCAAAAAGTGGAACAGTGTCGTAATTCATATACACACCCAACGTGAATTATATGCAATTCTGTACAAAAGAAATCTGCGTCAATGCTCATGAGACTCGCGACGCAGTCTGTCTCGGTCTATCTCTTATAATTTCGACCAAAATTCATTCTTTAAAATAATGTGCGTGGCAACATAAAGTCACGACAAATTCACTAAAAGGTGATATTTTCGAAAGAATCTACACCCATACAATTTAGAAGATACTTTTTTGATTTTAAAATCGTCCGATGTCATCGATGTCGGTACCACGGGATAGTTCGTCAGCACTGCTCGTTATGATAAGCAGCAAGTCTCTGTCTATCTGCAACTGTTTTACGCTAAATGTGTTTATAGCGGTGAAATAGCAACCTCGTTGACGCCTTTGTTCGAAAGGGTAATCCCTTCACCCAGCAGCACAGTATTTGCTCGCAGGAAACAAGAGACACTATAGGCTATCTTATGGCGAAAACCGGGAGTATCTATCTCATCTGGGCTTGAATCGGTACCAGGTCCTGACAGGCAGGCAGACAGACGGACAGACAGACGGAATTACGATAGCTAACACGCGCTGAGCACATAGTGTGTCGCGCGTAAAAACACTGCGTTGAATACAGTCCGCGTACAATATGTACATACGGACCAACTATAGACGCTAGACTCACAAATTTTTTAAACGTTCGCTTGATATGCCCATGATGCTGATGCTCCAAGCATTTTTATTCCTTTTCAGCTCAGAGTCGGGGGCATTATTATAGAAATAGTGACTGGCGTCGAGGTCGTTATTGAACTTTTTTCAAAATTCATAAAAGATTGCTTGAAATCGAAGACCGAGAGCAATATTTGTGTATTTTACTATCCCTTTGAATAAAGTAAACAAGCAACATGGTCGTGTGCTAATAACACACACGAAGCTTTATTCACCATAAACATGGTAGAAACAGAGGCTAAATGCAATTAATAAAACAACACACAACTTGAGTAAACAAAATAATCAAGACCATGCATGGCGTACAGAACACAACAAACTGTCAAAGTTGTTACAACTGGTTAAAAATTTATGTGTCCGCTTAGCTATTATATCAGATACTAAATCAAAATTATAATAACGCTGACACTCTTCAATTACAACTTTAGACCTAATATTAAACATTTTGACAAAACAGCTGTTGACAACAAACTGCAACGAAGCGATATGTGACTTTTTCATCGGACAAGTCTCAGTGCCGTACAGCAACACAGGCAGACACTTCTTTTTAAATAGTTC
>Ga0056128_1011797_pt1 | contig 10747 bp, 7 predicted proteins | sample WorMetLIZISLAND2_FD_71113 | JGI IMG/M metagenome (GOLD analysis project Ga0056128, IMG submission 71113) | Marine gutless worms symbiont microbial communities from Max Planck institute for Marine Microbiology, Germany - Olavius geniculatus... ... | reverse complement strand
TTTAACGTGATTTTTTGGCGATTTTTGGCTGCAAAAAAGTGAATTACGACGAAATGGATGGAGATAGACTAAGATTACCTGCGAACAGGAACTGCTATAGGCTTTCGCGCGTCTCGTGAGTCGTGAGCTTTGCTCAAATTACTTGTGTTTATTAGCTACAATGTGGTTCAAACAGTAGAGGCTTAACAACATCGTCTCTGATATAGTCACTCATATGGCTTATAGCCTATACTTGCGTTCCAAGAGAACATGGTGTTGACTGCTAGGCTAGCAGTTTTTACGCGCGATAGCAGAATCGCGTATTAGCGTTGTCCGTCTGTCTGTCCGTTTGTCCGTCCGTCTCTCTGTCACACTCGTGATCTGTATCAAAACGGCGCAAGCTGAGATCACGAAATCTTTACAGTGGGCTGCCCCAAAAACTCTACTTTTAGTGACAAAATTTCGTGCCCGTGGGTGAGGGGTTCCCCTCGAACAAGGGCGTCAAATAGGGGTACCCCTTTGAAAAGACGTTATTTTGCTACTATTGGCCCTTATAGTGTGAAAACAGTTGCAGATAAGTTGAGACATGCTGCTGATCATAACAAGCACTGGTGACAGGCTTTTTAGATTTATCAACATCGATTACCTTGAACGACCTTAAACCCCTCAAAAAAAGTTTTTAGTCAATTTTTCGCAATTTTTGGATGCAGCGCACATTTCAACACCAAATTGCGACGAAATGGCTGGAGATAGACCAAGACAACCTGCGTATGAAATTTTCAGCATTAAACGTAGATTTTAGCAGTCCAAGTCCCGACCCCTTAGGTTCAAGGAGGCCGGTGGCGCAGGCGGGCGTCAAAGACAGCTACACCTCTAAAAAGTGGTAATTTTACCGCAATTATCTCGTGTAGCGTGAAAACGGTTGCAGATAAACACAGACATGCTTTTTAGATTTGTCAACATTGATGACCTTGAACGACCTTGAACCCCCCCAAAAGGGGGTTTTGTTCAATTTTTTTGCAATGTTTGGCTGCAGCGCACATTTCAACAGTCAATTGCGACGAAATGGTTGGAGATAGACTAAGACAACCGACATATGTAATTTTCAGCATTGAGCGTAGATTTTAGCTGTCTAAGTCCCGACTCCCGACCCCTTATAGGATGTTTACACGATCCAGCAAGCATCCAGCTGGCCTGATGGAACCCCGCCCCCTATCAGCCTATCAGCTGCTTACCCCGCCGCCTATCAGCTGTGGGCTAAGCATAAGCGGGCCAGCTGATAAGCCTACGTGTTATATAGGCTTTCCAATATGCCTATCACCAATATCATCAATATTTAAATCTGTGGTTACAACCCGCCCGTCCTCCTAATTACCACAGAACTTCCAGCTAGCTGGATGAATGCTGGATTGTGTTAACACCCCATTAGGTCCAAGGAGGCCTGCGCAAGCAAGCGTAAAAGACGGGTACCCCCCTAAACAGTGGTTATTTTACTGATATTGCCTCGACTAGCATGGAAAAAGTTGCAGATAGGCACAGACTTCATGCTTATAATAACAAGCACTACTGATGAGCTTCTTAAAAGTGTCAACATCGATAACCTTGAATGACCGTAAACTTCCAAATTAGGGTTTTTTAGTAATTTTGTTAGCTATTTCGGGCAGCGACACACATTTTAGGAGTGAATTTCGTATAAAATTATTATTATTTCATTGCATGCTGTACACGGATTGCCAAAGTGGCAGGATCGCTGCTATCGCGCGTCACATGAGCTTTGCTCAAATTACTTGTATAATCTGAAATACTAGCGATATGCGCCAGCGTTTATCAAAATTCGTTATGGTTTAACTCGTTATTTTGTCGGTACTATTCGGTGCAGTGTTAGGCCTACTTCATACTGGCACTTAATTTGGAGACAGTCGAAGGGACCTACGTACGTCGTACTATCAGAAATGTTGGTAGCTATACAGCCGAATGCGGATGTGGTTACTGTGTGACTTTGTGAATATTGCTACACGTGATTAGACTAACGAACTACACTGTAGAAATAATTCCGTATATTTACGAAAAAAGTTCCGGCAGCATCTTGCCATCACCAGTTCCGTAAATTAACGGAACATTATATTCACGGAAACTTAACGGAAACTTTCCGTATGTAAAAAAAAACTTTCCGTAAGTAAACGAAAGCTCCGTTAAGAAAAGTTCCGTAAATTGACGGAAAATTATTTAACGGAAACTTTCCGTAAATGAACAGAAGTTCCGTTAGAAAAATTTCCCTAAATGGACGGAAATAGTTCCGGCAAGAAGACGCGTTTGTCAAGCTCAAAATGCACCAAAACTCGTTTTTGGCCGACCCCGAACCCCGGTGGGAAATTACGACGCTTCTAGACTTAGCCCTTCCCATACCACAGCATCCCAATCGACGTCTAAATGGCAGCGCCTTGATATGCCATGATAGCGCGCCACGTATTCGATAGGCTACTGTTAGTTAGGCTGTGCCGGCATTTGTTTTTGCACTTTTTACGTCATATGCGATTTGCCATTGCGTAATATGCAAAGAATGTACGGTAGGCCTACCAACGCCTTACAGTTTTTTTAGAGTAGGCGTATGTTTTACTCGGCTGGGATTTCCAGCTGCGTGCTAAACTATAAAGCGGCGCTTCGACAGAATAATATTGTCAGAATATCTGGATACAAGCCTCTGACGAATTCGAGACGTTGAGACTTCGGACTTCTACTCGAAAAGTACTTGTATAACCTTGTGTCGGTTGATTTATTTATTAACGGTGTCATTGACTACTCTAAAAAAATACTTTAGATATAATTGCTTCGCCGGTCATGTTTTACTTTGGTTGGACTCGACCTTTTGAAATTGAACCTGAAAAAGCTGTAACTGCTGATGTTTTTTTATAATTTGAACGTACACTGTGTTTCAGAAAATTTACCCCAAATGGATTTTGCCAATTATTGGTGGAAACATTTTTTCAGAAATTTTGAAACGAACACAAATGCATAGCGCACCACACGTTGTTTCAAATGTTCGTACTGGATCGCAAGATGACTGATTGTATGTCCCCATGTTGCTTAGTGCTGACACAGTAAACATTTTTCATTAGCGAACCAGATTAAGCTCACCATCGAAGCAGGGCAGCAACTGACATCACCAGTTAAGACTATCCAGTTTTTACCCGTGACACATTGTGACATCAGCATTACGTCAGGACTAGCAAAAAATATTTAATCAACTGCCATATTTTGTTGCAATATTTTGAATTAGTATTTTTTCAGCTACAACTGGTACAAATTTTGTGTAAATTGATTATCATTTGAGTGAATTATAAAAAACGGTCCTTTTTATAAAACAACATCAGGCAAAGAATTGAATCTTCAAATTTAAAACGAATGCAGTTGTGACGAGAACCTAGGACCGTACATTGTATTTGGCCATTTTTCGCTTGTTGCTCCTGAAAACCCCAGCGTCGATGACAAATTTTTTTAAACAAATAACTTTAATTTGAAACTTTACATGGCTGAAAACTTGCATTATCTCTGAAACGGTTGAAATACCGACCCAACGTTGTTATTGTTTACCAATTTAAAAATAATAATAATAAATTGCATATGCGTTTACGATTCGAACTTCTGTTTTGACATAGGCCTAAATTATGGCGCGTTACAAATGCATCGGAAAATGTTGGAATAAAAAAAATTGAAAATGTCATAAACGCATGTGCTTTGACACAAAGCATGCATTCTTTTATAAAGTCAATAACCTATGCGTGTGTGGTGTGGTCTACAGGTGCACGAGTCCATCATGTCGTACCTGCGTATTCCTGCTACACCATCTGTCGCCATGAACGAATTACTACGAAACAACTTTTCGCCAGCTATGTTACGGCAGTCGAAACTACGCGAGTTTGCTGCCAATAATGTCAAAGATATCATTCGTTTTTCGCTCATAAATTACCGTAATTCCACGAACGTGTTAAAGTGGAGTTTTTGTTGCATACTCGCGATGTGTATAATTGCGTTTTCGCGCTTTCTGATATTTGCGTTAATTCCATACATAGTTCCATACGTCCCTCTTTTTCTCCAATCGGTGTTTGGATTCTTTCTCCTTCTGTTCTGTATTTTCTGACATTGTCATGTTTTGTGTTTCCAAAATAAACTGATGATGTTCTTCTACTTTTTGGTTGATTTTACATGTGACAAGGGGTGTACTAGAACATTGGCCTGTATTTGGAACTGTTGTTCGTATTTACCTTATCTTGCTATTAATTAGCTCCTCGTTCTCCAGTACCACTGCTGTCTTGCTGACCTATAGTATGCAGTTGATAACCTGTTGTAATGGCATATTTATAGTTTTTATCACTGTGTTTGGCCTTCTTGCAACACATTTTAGCGCCAACAATCGTTTTGATCCAAATCATGGAAAACCACTGTTCGATAACATCCGCCGCGATACTGCAACTGAATGCGGTATCTGTTGCGAATCATTCGACACTACCAGACCGGGAGATGTTCGTATTCTGGAATGCTCGCACAAAGTTCATCGGGCATGCATTGAACCGTGGCTTCAGGTATGCTGCATCTACAGGGTGGCCCAAAAAACGGGGCCACTCTGTTATATAGCTTCTAACTTCAGAAATACTGCTTAGATCTACACGATTTTTTGCAGAAATCAAGGTCGTTTCATTCTCAACACGTAAACATAAGTTATTGAAATTAATTATGTGCAACAGTGGCACCACCTATATAACAGAGTGGCCCCGTTTTGGGGGGGCCACCCTGTACACTTATACGTAGGCATTATTTATGAACCTAGTAGGCCTATCAGTACCATTTGCTTGAACTTTTCTTAGCAGCAAAGCTATTCTTGTCCTGTTCTGTCCCCTGTTCTCCAATAGACAGCATTATCACATTGATATCTGTCTGACGATTATTAGAATTGCCATTATGTTAATTACATGCACCCGTATAATGGAGTTCATACCATGTTCGGTTTAGCTCGTTTTTTTGTTTTGTGTTTCTGTAAAGGTTAAACTTACTGTTCCGTTATTATGTGTTTGTGTGCATTCTGCCTGGAAAGGCCGTCCTCGAAATGACCTATACTGTGTCGGGTGAGACGTTAAACCCTACTCACTTAATCACCGTCCTGTTTTGTGTTTGGTGCGCTGCTAGCTGTGAAGTCGAAGCATGATTGGCTGATTGCAATTTACCAGTCGAAACAAGCTCAGACAATTAGGCTTATTACGCCGAATCGTTTTTGCAGCGCAAGCGACTCCGCCTATTCTTGCACATTTATTTGTAGCGTGGTCTCTCTGTCTGTCGTCTGTCTGTCATTTTTGTTTCATTGTTGAAATTCTTCGACGGATTTAGATGCCAGTTGGCAGGTATAGTAATGCGACAGATGGGGTCCTTGACCTTCAGTTAGGCTGCTTTAGAAGTTTAGAGAAACACTGTACAGATTTGAGGAACCGAACTCCCAGCCAAATCCTACAATTATTGCAACTTGCAGCGCAAACCGTTAAGTTTATCCTGGCACCTGGCGAATGTAAAAAAATGAGTGGACGTGCCAAAGAGATTTTTTTTGCCAAATTATTAATATTAATACTAATTACTATTAATTAATATTAATATTTATTTTTACGTGGGTAAAATATTAGAAGCTAAGCAAGAAGACCACAGCGGCGTCTATTCAGTAGTGAAAGTGTCGTGGAAGGAGACGGCATATCCCGGCCGTTGGAGGGCCACTGATAACCGCTGGAACAGATAAACATCTTTTGGATATTCATATTAATATCAACATCTGCATATAGGCTAGTGTAAACTTACTGTAATGGTTCCATGACCATTAACTAACAATAGACTGTGGACTGTCGTGTTTGGGTGTTCGAACTTCGATTTTAGCCATCGCCAGTATGGTCAAGCTAGTAATTTAAGCTTATGATCTGAACAGTTGTACGCAAAAGTCTTGGTCTTCGTATTTGTTTTAAAATTTTTGTCTACACCGTCGGTATTGTGTGTGCTAAACACGATTAGCTTACAATGACAGTTTGTTGTGTTATTGTGCTCTTGTGCAGACGAACTCACCATGTCCAGCAACTGTTTAAAACTTTTAGCCGTTACCGTTGAAACACCACACCGGAGAGCAGTTTATCGCACCGTTACGGTACCGCACCGCTGTATTGAAGCTGCAATTTATTACTTTAATTACTATTTTTCTAATCCTATTTCTAACCTTAACCATAATTTTTAACCCTAACTATAACCACACCGGACCGCACCGGACCGTCTGGTGCGGTCCGGTGAGGTGTTTCGTCGGACCGCTTTTGGCCACTAACTGGTGGACATTACGGTGGCAGGAGCGTCATACTTGTAATATACAGTACTCGTATTTGAGTCAATTTACGCGTGACAACATGTAAGCATCGAAGCTGAGTAGCAACTGACAGCACCAGTTGAGACTATCAAGCTTGTACCCCTGACATATTATGACGTCAGCATTACGTCATGATTAGCAAAGACTATTTAATCAATTGCCATATTTTGTTGCAATATTATGAATTAGTATTTTATCAGCTACAACAGGTAAACATTTTGTGTAAATCGGTCATCATTTGAGTAAATTATGAAAGAAAACAAAAGGGGTCTCTTTTTATGAATCACCGTGTATTGTACGAGTTGACATCGTATGTTAACATTGTCTACTATTGCTATGTATACTGCTCATTTTCTATCGTTTATTGTAAGTTTTCATTTTTGCACTTGATAGCGAATCCAGAAATTTGGAATAGGAGTGGAAGGGTCGGGGTGGGGTCTGTGCCCTCTCCCTAAATTTTTTTCGAAAAATTTATGCAAAAAATAATGCATTTTCGTGCAAACAATTTACTTGTTCTAAGATGCATCCGGTCAATAGGGGAGCGGTGGCGGCGGCCCTTTGAATCCGCCACTGCTTGATAGCGCGGAAAAGATCTCACTCTGGCATGATCTATTTTATTTCAGTTACCTACCATTGCTACGTTTATATTGTGCATTTTTTATTAGTTAATGTGAGTTCTCTACAGTAATACAATGCGCTAAATGTAGTAGAGACTCTACTACATGTAGCGCATTTTATTAAACGGAATGCATTTCACTCCGGTAATCGACTTCGGTGTCGTCTTTGACTATTTTTGCTATACTTGGTCTACTCATTTATAACTTAGCAGTTGTTAGTTCTGTATTGTAATTCAGTGTCGTATGTGTTGTCGTTTTGTTGACACTTTCACGCAATCTTTCTTAATGTTTCGGTTGAACAGAGCAACTGAGGTGTGGCATAGCCCATTGCACTTGTCTATTGAGACAAACGTGTGTACTATTCTTACCAGCTTTGTCGTAAATTAAAAAAGTAGACGGGGCTAAAAGGTGCAATTTTCAGAGAGACACTGCAAATTTTTGACAGAATTTTCACACATCGTTGCAAATTTTTGACAGAGAAGATTATGGCCGCTTAAAATTTTAATTTTGTCTTCAAGTTTAAAATAATATGTGTTTTCAGAGCAGACCCAAATTTTGTATTTTTGGACGATCAATTTCCGACTGTTTTTTCATATTATTGGCATTATGGTAGGCAGTACGGGGTAACGGCAAAAAGCAATTATTGCTTCCTCCTTCATTTTTTTCGTCGGTCAGTTGTTGGAAAAATTTTCTTTTTTTACTGCTATAGGTTTTGCATGTTTTTCGCGTATACTGGTAATATAATGTAACTATATAGTGACAGCATTTAACGTCTTGATCAGTGTCTAATTAGTTCGTAACATTTTTCTTTTGCTTCTTATTGTTATGAAAATTATTATTACAACTTGAAATTGCAAATATCATGTAGGCTAACTGTAATCGATGTTGGTTACGTGACCACTATACAGCGATAGTTTTTTATGTTTGTGTGTTTAATTCAAACCAACGCCAGAATGCTTATGATCTACACTGTGTCCGGTAAAAAAGTAAATCGCTATACATTGTACAATAAAAATGTCAAATCTTAACGAATCTGAATAAAATTTTGCGCACGTAATCCCCAATAAATTGCTAAAGCAAATGTCAAATTTTGTTGAAAAAAATGTTATTTCAGCAGAGTTATTAATTGTTGAATATCGATAACAAAATATCTTCGTTACCAATATGGCGTTACACAGGCTACAGTTGCTCGATCGTAAGTGGCTTTTGTTGACGCAATCAACGTAAAGAATAAGTAAAACAATAAGAAAATGGTATTTTTTGCAGACAATCATTAAACTGTTAAGACAAGAGAAAGGGTATGGTGCTAAAAGGTTTATCGTGGAATTTCCAAGCAAGCCGTGGGCACTGTCAGGATTAAACAAACTGTTGCAGAAGATCGACACCTCACGTTTTTGGGTGACCTCACAAAAGCCGTCGTAGTTATTGTTTTCGTTGCGAGATTTAACAAAAATTTGGCACGTTGATTGCCAATAGATGACGCACTGCTAACGTAAAATTTTGCCAGAATGTTGTTTGTTGAAATTACGCAAATGTAGACAGAGGTTTATGTAACGCCATATTGGTAACGGAGATATTTTGTTATCGATATTCAACAATTAATAACTCCGCTATGAAATAATATTTTTCAACGAAATGTAGTACTATTTTCTGCAATTTATTGGTAAGTAAGTTATTCAGATTTGTTTGGATTTGACATTTCTATTGTACAATATCTAAGGGTTAACGTTTTTACCCTACACAGTATAGAACGTTCTGTTTTATTGTGCGCACCGACATAAACTTTTTTCGAAGAAATCTTGGTATTCGTCTTTTTCTTGGCAATATTTTGTCGACGCCGTTGGTATTGTGTGTGAATTAAACGAGATTAACTTACGATGACAATTTGTTATGTTATTGTGCTGCTATGTAGACGAACACAGCATGTCCAATCTGTAGACAATCCTTCAGAACACCCAAAACTTGATGTAAGATTATCGAGTGTGCTAAATGATAGTATATAGAGAAACGCTAATTTTTAGTTTTGCGTCCTATTCTTGCATCGGTTTGAAAATTAATTGACGCGGAAAAATTAATATAATCAAAGTTGCTGCTGCTCATTAAGGAAGTCGGATACTCGTTTTCGAATGGTGTCAAAATCAGTGACTTTAGACGACTGGAGCGGCCACTGCGCAATGCGCTCTTTATTGCATAAAACGTGCATATTATAGAGCGAACAAAAATTGAACAAAATTATAGATCCACCCTATCGTATACTATCATTATGTAACAATATTATTTGCGGCTTTGCACGATTTATAACTTGCATGATTTTCTTGTTATTATTAAACAAGCAATGCATTATTATAATATTGTTATCGTTAGCAGAATTTGTTGCGTATTGTGATACAGTATAATATTGTTTGTTAACGTTGCCTATTTTTGGTATGTTTATTGGGTATTTCTGTTAGTTATCGTGAGTGTAATTTTGCCTTTGATTGCACGAAAAGCATCCCACCCTGAAATGATATATTTTGTTTTGATTGCCTAGCATTACTACGTTTATTGTGCATTTTCTATTATGTAGATCGCGAGTTCTATTTTTGCACTCATGTATCTGGCTCTAGTGCATTTAATCAGATGGATGGCATTTTACTCCAGTCTCCAGTAATCGATTTTTATGCCGAGTTTGACTATAAGCTCTGCTGTACTAACTCACTTATTACTCGGTATTCGTTATTTCTGTCTTGTAGTACACGCAGCGTCGTACATTTTGTCGTTTCTGACGCGCGACAACTATACTAAGCGCGTCTTAGCTATCGTAGAGGCGACCGTGTGTCAGTCTGTCCGTCCGTCACCCCTGGCACTGTGTCAAAACGGCGCAAGCCATTATCACAAAATCTTTACTGTTGGCTGCCACAAGGACTCTGTTTTTACGACAAAATTTCTTGCCGCTGGGTGAAAGGATTTTTCTCAAACAATAGCGTCAAAGAAGAGTGCCCCTCTAAAAGTCGTTATTTAGCGCCATCGACTTGTTTAGCGTAGAAACGGTTGCAGATATGCACAGACATGCTGCTTGATAACAAGCACTGGAGACAAGCTTTTGGGGGTACCAACATCAGTGATCTTGAACGAACTTAACTCTTAAAATATGGGGTTTTAATTTTTTGGCGATTTTAAGCTATGGCGCACGTTTAAAGAGTAAATTGCGACGAAATGATGAAAGATAGACCAAGATAACCTACGTATAAAATTTACAGCGCTAAACGTAGATCGTGACAATTTTAAACTTTTGCCCAGGAGGTTTAAAGAATTTTCATGCGTGGGCGTCAAATATGGTAATTACTTGGAAATGCTTAATTTCTGCCAAAATCCACTAAGACGACTTTGAAATTTATAAAGCGGGTTTTGGTACTTTTTTCGCAATTTTAAGCTGCATCGCATATTTTAACAGTAAATTGCAGCGAAACTAATAGAAATGGACTAAGACAGCTTGCATATGAAATTTTTTAAAGCATAGAACGTAAATTTTAACCGTCTGAGTTTTGACCTTTCAGGTTTTAGGAGTCCGCATGGAGGTCTCAAGTTTGGATATGCTTTAAAAAAACATAATTTTTTGCACGTTGTACATGTATACTGATTTTCCAGCACTGATGCTGTCGCGCGTCACGTCATCATTGCTCAAATTACTTGTGTTGACACTGTCGACGCACGTGCATATCCGTTTGTAATTTTCTGGTTATGGCTAGAGCAACTGAAGTGTGTCTGTTGAAACTCCATTGTGCAGATT
>Ga0056128_1011791_pt1 | contig 10750 bp, 5 predicted proteins | sample WorMetLIZISLAND2_FD_71113 | JGI IMG/M metagenome (GOLD analysis project Ga0056128, IMG submission 71113) | Marine gutless worms symbiont microbial communities from Max Planck institute for Marine Microbiology, Germany - Olavius geniculatus... ... | reverse complement strand
GGACGAGAATGCATGTAGCCGCTGCTACAGTGCTGGTAGTTACTGCTGCTGACGAAGTAATCGTATTTTGTCGCCGCTGACAAAAATCCCAGTTCCTTTCGTGGCGAGTGAGCACGGTGTCCCATTATAGGATCGCCCCTAGAAAAGTTCCCCCGGCCGACAATTTACCGGCAAAAATCCGCCCCACCCGGCAGCCGCCCAAACGGAACGGATTTTTACCGGTAAATTGTCGGCCGGGAGAAACTTTTCTGGGGGAAGGGCGATCTTATAATGGGGATATTTTTTATGAGGCTGGCGATATTTTAATAAGAGTAAGACATATCAATTCCGTGATTATATCTCCTCGGGCGGATTTTTCACGGGGAGACATTTTAATGTGACACCGGCCGTCTTTTCTGCCGTCAAAGCTCGTCGTCTTCAGCGACTGCGACTCTGGACTCGTCAATAATACAACGGCAGCGGCAGTGACTGCTGCCTGCTGCGGACGCTGACGGTTTGAGCCAAAATAAATAACGCCGCCGTCGAGTCAGCGACCTTTCTTATTCTTCTACGGACACGACAGGACAGACAGCTGGATGGGCGCTTGCAGTCTGATCGATAGCAAATATCAGCACCGAGATCGGACGTCATCGCCGAGCTGCTGCGCACGCAGCATCACGTACACGGACAGAGAGAAAATGCAGTTTTTACGCACGACAGCACGTAATGCAATAGCGCGTTTTAGCTCTCGTAGAGCATCCGTGTGTCTGTCTGTCCTCCGTCACACTCTGCAACTGTGTCAAAATGGTGAAATGAAATCTTAACTATGGGCTGCCAGAAAAACTCGAGTTTTGGCGACAAAATTTCGTGGAGCTCGGTGACGACATAAGCGGGTTCCCTCGAACGGGGGCACCAAAAAGTACCTCCTACGAAATTGTCATTTTACCACTATCGACTCGTTTAGCGTAAAAACGGTTGCATATAAGCATATAGTTGCTGCTTATCATAACGACTGCCGATGACAAGTTTTCCAGGGCTATTAACAATGATCTTAAACCCTCAAAATAGGGAGTTTTAGTAAATTTTTGTGATTTTAGGTTGCAGCGCACATTTTAAGAGTGAATTGCGCCAAAATGGCTTCAAATGAATCAAGACAACCGGCATATTAAATTTTCAGCATTAAACCTAAATTTCAACAGTCTACGTATTGACCCCTAGGTTTAATGAGTCATCCGTAGGGAAAGCTAAAATTGCGTACTTTTTCAATATGCGCGATTTCTGCCATTATCTATTAATTTAGCGTAAAACGGTTGCAGATAGACACAGACTAGCTATTTATCGCATTAGTAACTGCGACAAGCACTTCTAACGAGCTTTCCGAGGGTACCAACATTGATAAGCATGAACGACTTTAAAATGTAAAAAAGCGGGTATTAACAAATTTTTATTGCGATTTTAGGCTGCAACGCAACTGCGCCGAAATTACTGGAGAAATAAACTTGTAACACAGACTGCCTGTGTATAGTACAAGTGTCTGGTAGTTGGTGTCGACTTGTAACTTTCAGGTTCCGGTTCGATTCTCACTGTCGGTCATTTGCAAGCAACCTTGAGCAAATTGCTAACCTACTATGCGCTCAGGCCAACTCAGCTTCCTGCCCTCCACGAGACGGAAAATGAGTAGTAGCTTACGGGCTACGGAGTGATTGAGCTGATTGGGTTGTGGCTGATTGGGGCGGTGGTATGTCTGCTATCTGCAAACCGCGGGTCCAATTGTTCGTTAACGCGGGCAATGGATGACTGCATAGTGCGCTGCGAGATCATTAACTCATGCTAATCAGCTGCCACTTCCGAGATTGTCAAAGCGTTTTTGGCCACGTGTTCGTCTCATGTAAGAAGCGTTATAGCAAGTACTGGACTTTACCATTAACTTTAGACCAAAATCATAAAACGTAGATTCAAACGGTCTGAGTTTCGACCTCGTATGTTCCAAGTTCTCCCTATGGAGGCCTCAAATTTGGGTACTTTTTCAAAACGCATTATTTATTTATTGTACGTTATAGAGTGATTCCATAGGTGGCAGCGCCGATGCTGTTGCGCGTCACGTGAGCATTGCTCAAATTACTTGCCACGATAAGGACTTTTAGAGGACTAAGTAGTCTAACGCGAGCGGATTAGCCCGCTACGCCAAGGAATTTATCGTTCGCCGCGTAAAATGTGGAATTGTCAGTCTCAGTTTTATCTAGACAAACAGGTTAATATAAGCATCAAGTCAAGGAATGGTTGTGCAACAAAGCGTGGAAAAATGAATATCAGTCCCTTAGGCGGCCGTGGTAACATGCAAAAACATTTGCACGAAATGTTTTATTTTACCGCAACCGAAAGAAACATTTCAGACCGAAAATGTATGGGAAACGTCGCAGAACAAAACATGAACGTGGCGCAGTCAAATGCAGACTCATCGTATTGACTGGACTGCTGCTGCCATCTTGAATATGTTGATAACGGCACCGCTGCCAGGCATCGCATTGCATCCTTGTATAGCTTCAGCAGCAGCAGCAGCTTCTGCTGTATAACGGATGTCGCCGTCTAGGTCTCGCAGACAGACGCATGTCCTCTACGTATATATGGCATATAAATAGCGGATCAAACCCACTTCTGGATGACATACTGGGTACTGGAATACAGCGGCTCTGATATCTGATATCAAAATAATTACAGATAATTATTATTCTGTTAATCTGCGACCAACGCCACTGCACTTCCGTCATTACAACTGAGTTGAAAATCAATGCTGCACATGAGTGAGTGGTTTTTGGGTCGCTAATTTCGCTGCCGTTGAAATTGGCTGCTTACCGTCGAAAGCTAAAACGATCGAACGTCGAAACTAACTATCATGTAAACAAAAGCACTCTCTGGTCGTAACCTCAACTTCAACGCTATAGACGCAAAGAAATAACGCAAACTCCTTCCCGAACTGTAAAGCCCACAGCGCTGATCTCCGTTTTCTTAGCTCTCAGCCAGACAATAGTCTACACTGCAAGACCACGGATACGGGGCTAGTGCATCGCGCGGTGTGTTTGTTTACGTCGCAGCTTTGGCAGATACACCGCCTACCTGCGGAGGGATGGCCAGGCTGAGTTTACCTGGGTAGCTGGTTACATACCGTACCTTAAAAGGTCAAAGGTCATCCATCCAACTAATCACCAGGTCGGGCGTTGATTGACTTCGTTGATGCGACCAATGACGTCACCAACTAAGCCAAACCCTAAACATTAAACCTCAATAGGCAGTCGAGGTATAAGTTACTTATGCCGTGATTTATCTCTCTTTCACCTGGTTACATCAGTTTGGGTCAAGATATGCTGGAGCACTGGTGGTCTTGGACGGCGTGATACAGATATTTCATGCCGGAAATACGCATAGTGCATTAACCGATCGACGGTTTTGTAGAAAATTGTGGTTTAGTACGTAAACATCCACATTATAGACCTAATGGATAAACTGAAGCAGCGGACTATTATGCTCATTGCTACGGATACAATAATAAGGCCTACACGTAGTTTCGTTTTCATAGCAGAAAACAATAACCGGAGCCGCAGTCAAAAAATGAGACACGTGACATGACCTACGACCAAGTGACACACTTAACAATTGACCATTTGACCTGCTGACCCACTAACCCACGTACCCACTGCTGACTGGGGCTCTGACACATAGATAACATTGTCTTCATACTGAGTTAAGCGAGTGCAGCCGCGGACCGATGTCTTTATGGGCCCTACTTTTTGAGGCAGATTCATCATCCGAAATATTAAATATCAATGCAATCATTGTAATGCAACTAACAAGAGATTGCACTGCGTGGACTTTATTGCCGGATTAACAAGCAATAAATGTTGGCGCCTACTGCCGACAGCCGACATGTATGCGGCCATCCGCCCCGTTGCGTTTTGGCACATAAAACAATCTTTGCTCTATATAAATTATTTATTTACTTAGTTACTTTGTTACGTAAATGTGAACGAATAATAACTATGTAAAATTTTGCATTAAAATTCTAAGCGGTTGCTCAATACAATGGCATAAAACTTTAGGGATGTTTTTTGCCGCTCGCTGCATACTGGCTAGGCAACGTAAGAAACTGAGTGATAGGCTGATGTATGAATGAGGTCGCTTGGTGCATGATAAATTGATAACTACAAGAGGTGCTTTGGCGCATGTGAGTCGTTTAGCGTGGCCAATACATCACCTCGCCAGCATGCATTATAGATGGACACGCGTTCATTACACGAGGTGTGTAACTGTAGTAATGGCTACAGTGAAGTATCTGTCAGATTCAATTAGTTTCATCTGCAGCATTAGACCTACGTAGCAGTCGACAAAGATAGTGCGCCAAGACAACGAAAAATTAGGCCTACTATACGCGCAAACGATGGATGCTGGTTATATAGCCAGCAAAAAATAACCTATTATAGAAATAAACAGCCAGAAAAAGTCAGAATAGGCTATATTCTTGCACGCAGATTGGGCCTCTAATTTGTCGGTATAATTTTTTACATTAATTGTCGGCCAAAATACATCTGGCGAAGTAAATAAGACAACTATTTGAATAAAAACACCATCAATATAATTATGAACTGAACGAGTACAGGGAGTTAGGTATTTACGAAATTAATGCGCTTCGATACGCTGCAACCTGTTGTTTTGGTAAATACTTAATATTAAACTCAATGAATTACTATTATAGCTGTATGCTGGGCTAAACGTGACTCTTCTATTAAACGGCGTCAGAACGCAGAATCAGTAAGACGCACGCCACAAAAGACAACGACATTTCACAAACATAGTTCGAGATGCGAAACAACGCAAAAGCAGAAATAACCATTTCCGTGTCACAAATGCCACAACAGTATTTACTAAACGATTTTTTTTCAGCCAAATTGCTACTCCAGCATTTCCAAAATTAGTTTTTTTGTTGTTTTAGCAAAGTTTCATGTAAATCATTGGAGTATATAGCTGACTGGCTTTCTTTCTTCTTTCACAGTAGCTCGCACATCACGCTTGTAAGCCGACTTTTCCTTGCGATATTTGTCAAACAACGTATACCTGATCGCAATCTTATTGCCGCTTCCACGTATTGCACGATTGGTATTGCCATCGTAAGTTTCCGTCTGTAAGGTCTGCGACGTTGTAACGGCTGCATCGTTGCCACGGATACAACTTTACTTGGACATTAATTACACGAATAGGCCTAATTGCTCCAGAGCCTTTACTCGTTGGTCACCAAAAAATCCGGGTGTATAACATCGCCTGTGGCGCACTGCTTATTAGTGACGTCACCCGGAAGCTGCAGGTTCGCAAACGCAAACCGAAAAAAATCGTGCGGTGGTGTTCACCGTTCGCTACGAGAGTAGGCCCTGTTGTTTTTTCTACAGTTACAATTTAATGACAAAGTGAAAATTATCATTGAAATCAATGTGTCATGACGAGTGGCGCATTTTTCCCAGTGAGTCCGACGAAATACCGAGCTGATTCTGAGATCTCTGCTCAAGCTAGGTCGGCTAGGTTGAGTTCTTACACGCTGCTGGCAAACGGCAGGCGCTGGCCGTAGTTTACAGTCTAACTGTTTGACAGTCTAATCCTGCAGAAGTCCGACGTCGAAGGCGAACTCTACCGGCACCGACCGGGTGTGTAATAGGTGTTTACACGATCGACCAAACATCGAGCAAACGTCGAGCAAATGTATTCAAAATACACGTGCTAATTGCTCGACGTCTGCTCGATGTTTGCTCGATCGTGTAAACACCCTATAACACTGCAGTGGGCAGGACAGCCATGCACTCCTGTCTGACACCATCCGCAGCCGCCGTCACTGAAGACCTCAACGTCGCCGATACCTGCCAGGGTCATCATCAAGATCTCCAGGACTGAAGACTGAGGACGAAGAATTGGCCGACCCAGACAAATCTGGCTCAAAACCGTGGAAGCCGACCTGTGTTCGCTGACGTGCCCAGTAGAGATCGGCTTGTCGACAACTTGTGGCAACGGCTAAGTCTACGACAAACTGGTAAAAAAAGAAAATGGTACCGAGGTAAAACGGTCGTGGCAACACGTTGATAAAACGCATTTCTGACGCCGGTCCCGGCCGGCCGCCGTATAAGACGCTGCATGGCTCGAATATATTTATTTCTGTCGGTGGTGTTGCGACGGGACGGGCGTGAATGCGTTTTGTTCCGCGTGGATTACTGTAACTCTCTGCTGACCGACCAAGCGTCCTTCCACACAGTCAGGGCGCCGACCAATGGTCGGCAATGACCGTCGCCAGCAGTAGCAGCAGCTAATTTATTTCAATGTGGCCTCGGTGACTTTTGTTGCCGCCTGCCGCCCGCAGACCGACCGACCGCGATATTTACAGTGGCTGATCTTGCCTTCTCTGACCGCGTCGTCGTCGCCAGACCTACCCGCGGAGACTAATGAAATTTTCGACCGGGCGCCGGCGGTCTGCGAGACAGCGTGAAGGAGACCGGGCCGAGCCGGGGTGCTGGTGGAGACCCGGGACTGGAATCGATTGCCGGGCAGAGCGGCCGGTGTCTCATTATAGGATCGCCCTCAGAAAAGTCTCCCCCGGGCCGACAATTTACCGGCAAAAATCCGCACCGCCCGGCGCCGCCAGGGCGGATCGGATTTTTACCTGTAAATAGTTGGCCGGGGGAGATCTCTGGGGGCGATCTTATAATAAGCAGACTTTTTATGAGGCCGGTAATATTTTAATAAAGGGGAGACGTATTAATTCCGTAATTATCTTTCCCCGGGCGGATTTTTCATGGAAAAGACATTTTAATGGGACACCGGCTTGGCGTTGGCCGTCCCGTCGGACGGACGGACGAGCCAAGCGGACCGGTCAGTCGGCGTTCGACCGCAAATTACGCAGGCCGCAGCCAGAGACTGGACCGAACGGCGGAAACGGTCGCCGACCGAGCCGACGATAAACAGTCGAGAAGCGACGGAGGAAGCTCTGCAAAGCTGCGCCACAAGGACATACAGAGACAGAGATTGATACCGCAGCAGCAGGTCTCTTTGAGCACTGTATGCCGTATTCAACACCCACTCACCAACGCAACGCCCTTGCCACGGTTTCACGCAACTGACGCAAAAAAACGCAAGAAAGAAAGCAGCTGCTTGTGTTAGGGCAGTCGAACAAGCGCGATAAAATAAAAATAAGTAAAACAACGTTAAACAGTCGTTGACGTCGTGTATTTCCGTTTCGTCGCAGCAGTCCAACCAATGTGCAATTAAGCTGCAATAAAAATGAAAAAAATCAGTTTCATTACTGCACTTCTACTGCAATACATGCCATCCTGCAATAAAATACAATTTTTCAGCAAGTTTTAATCTGTTAATCTTACACTAAAGATTGTACTGAATAAGTTAAATGAGAACTTAATATCTTCATATGTGGTAGAAACTTTTCGCAAGACGACGAGACCACGACAAGAAATAAAGTAAACTATCGAAAAGCTGAAATAGTAACCGCAGAACAGGAAGGTTAATGGAAATGGCTGCTGCAATCAAGCCTGTGATGCGTCGTTGGCCTTTGTTGGCAACGCCAATAACTCAGTCTCAGTAGTAATGTAAGTAATAAAACACGGGAAACTGCGGCTGCGCCGGTTTCCGTCGCCGGAATACGGAATTGCGCAAACTTGCAGCAGTCCTGACGTAATGTGTTGTCTGTACTTTCCGGCCGGCTGGCGGAAAACGCGATTTGTTCTTCGCCAACTTCACTATTTTTATCCGGGTGCAAACCACTGCGTAGGTTTGCCTATCAGTGCTGTTTTATGCGTTACGGCGAGAATGGCTATTCCGTCCAGAAAGCTTACTGTCGTGACCCGTTGTAGGCCTACTTGTATTCTGCTTACTCTATCACGCAGTTAGATACAAACTTACTTAGAATGACGTACACCTAGAAAGCCATAGATCAGTATGTAAATGGTAATAAGTATTTTAAAACATTGTATTAACATAGTTAACTTAAACGTAACAAAAAGCGGGCAAAATTTGTATTACATTCATCTTCTTTCACATAATGCAGTAGAAAATATCCAGAGAAGTAAAAACGAAGTAGTGAAAAACGCACCATGAAAGCAAAAAATGTACGTTTACAGTGCAGACACGTATCATGTTATATGCCAATATAAATGAACAAACAAACTGTACAATATCTGAGCACGAGGAAATTGCACAAAAATATCAAATGCTTCACGATATTTTACGTCAATCATGGCACCAAGCGCTTGGGAGATTAAAGTCAAAGAACCGCTGGTGGTCGATACAGTTTTGGGTGATGATTTCACGTCCAATCGTCTCCGGAAAGTCGGTGCCTCTATGTTCTCCGTATTCACATTCAGCGACGCTGTATAATGCGGCAGTAAGCAGACTCCAGCGGACCTTACAGCAGCATTCAGCAGCAACAGCAAGGCGCAGTAGGCCTACTGTATAACACAGCAGAGACTGAGCGCAGGTGCTCGAGCGGCTTGCAAAGATGACGACAACGACTAGCAACCAGCGTGCAGCGGCGACTCTCGCAGACAGTGACAAACTGGGACAGATATACTTCAACGCACACAGCTAATATAATATGATCCAAGTTCTCTGCAGATCGAATCTTTCTACAAAGCTGTCATCCATTGAACTCTGTAGCCAAGTTCACTTGTCATGTTCATGAAAAACCTCGCCGTCGTTCATATGATATAATATATGATTAATAATTTGCGCTGAAAAACTGACAGGCTAACTGCTTCTTGAACCTAGTACGTAAATTTAAAAAAAAAAACTAAAACTATTTTAAACGAAACTGAAATAAGTCAAATGCATAAAACAAGCGATGCTACGTGAAAAGTAAACAAAATCAAGAAACAGACTAGTGAAAGAGTGGAAGTGATGGGAGTCTGACATTAAAAAACTGAAAACGAACGAAACAAACGAGAACCAACGGGAGCGAACCACAACGAGAAAAAAAATTGTGAACAGTCTAAAGTTGGTACATTGTTTTTGGTCTTGTGATGTAGTATTACCGCCGCCGGTTCCGCCTCTTTCCATCCCAGTAAGCAGATCCCCACATCGGCACACATTAGCTGACAGTCGGCGCCTCTGTCTGGCAGTCAAACCAGCCTCTTATCCAGCTGCGTCTGGTCGCATGTAGGCCTAATTGCATGTGCGTAGCTCTATGTACGACCGCGTGAAGAGCTGAGCTGAACATAATCCCGCCTGGAAGCGAGCTTCATGTCCCGTGTGCAGCGGCCCGGGGGAGCTTTCTGCACGGCCAGCTAAAATCCAATGCGACATGGACGCTGATAATTTATACATAGCCTCATCTGTGGATCTGCGGCGCCTCCGTCACATAACGTTAGAACGAGCAGCAGCGGCGCAAACGCCAATGACCAATACTCCGACGGTGGGTGGTCGCCGTAGCACACGACCTCAGTACATGGCAGTACCATCCACAGCAACTGACATTGACGAAAGACACACAACAATCACATAGACGTGATCAACTTTCAAGGAAATTAGGCTTTTTAGAAAAAAAACGCTATTGTAAAAAATATTATGAAGTCGGTTGTCCATCTTTCCCACTTTTGCGCCCTGATGTAAAAAGGTGTAATTTGAAAGAAACACGCAAACATAATCCGAAGTAACACTGTATTCGACAAGGGCCCAGATTTCACACATGACTGGTAGATTTGGGGAATTAAGGGTTGTGACCCCGAGGTAAAAAAAATTAAATGCAAATTGTGGTCACAAAATTATTATGCCTAAATAGTGGAATGGTTACTACTGATAGCCTGGAGAAACTCGGCAGTATCCAACGGTATGCTGCAGACCCCATATGACTTCCCTTTTACAAAAATAACAAGTTCCCAGGTGATGCCGCATATTGTCAAATTACTCCGGTCGGTCGTTGTTGCTGTTACGTGCGTTTAATATCAACATTCGTCCGCGAGCGTATAGTTGACCGGCTGCGGCCGATCCAGTCCCGATCAGTGTGTAAATCACTGGTTTATCACTTCGGGGATATTTAATGAAAACACGTGCAAGACCTCTTCGTACTGACAAAATCGGTAGCACTGGGACAGCGCGAATTACCGCCGACAGTGCTGCCATCTGGATCGATAACTCTGTAATACGTGTATGCAACGCCGCCTCACCCCTCCAGAAATGACATTTTAAAATTTCTCAAAAATTTTGTGATTCGGATCGGGATCCAAATTCAGAAAAGTTTTATCCGGATCCTGAATCGAACCATGACCAGAATGTGAGTAATTCGTCCCTGGGTGGTTTGATGCAACGAACCCTGGGCCACTTTTTACGCATTCGTAGTTTCACATAAATCTGGTTACAACTTGCTGAAGTATAACACGTACGGCCAGTGTACGTGTCAACTCTGCGTACTACCTCATAATCATTAAGCAAATCTGGTCGCCATAAAAATCTAAACACTTTCTCCTTGGATCATGCTCAACTCCTCTCCAAAACGTCATAAAAATACTTCATTAAGTTTTTTTTTCTGTTTTTCGGTAATCTATTTTACAAACACACAAACCCCAAAAGCATGGTAGCCTCTTTCTGCGGCACAGCTAACTATATTAAAGCTGTTATCAGTTACGAAAAAAATTCACAAACTTACGGAAAAGCCAAAATACAAGAAATATACAGAAAGCTGCGAAGCTTTTACGAAGTCTATGTAAGCATCTTACGTATATATATATATATATAT
>Ga0056128_1011790_pt1 | contig 10750 bp, 6 predicted proteins | sample WorMetLIZISLAND2_FD_71113 | JGI IMG/M metagenome (GOLD analysis project Ga0056128, IMG submission 71113) | Marine gutless worms symbiont microbial communities from Max Planck institute for Marine Microbiology, Germany - Olavius geniculatus... ... | reverse complement strand
TTCCCCCCCTAATTTCCCCCAATCGGACTTAGGGCGCCGGGCGGACTCACGTTGGGCTTTGCCCCAAATTTCTAGTTTTCCTCATAATTTAACGCCTGATTACTGCGGTAGGCCTAAATAAACTATATAACCTACAACACTGCTACAGCCCCGACGAAAAATACTCTTTCTGAGGGGGGGGCTATAAGCCTATCTAGCTATTATCTACTGAGATAAGAACTTTTCTCTTCTTTCTCTAGTGAATCAAATATTTACAATTTTACTGGAGTATATATGCTGTCAATTAATTTTTGAAGTATAATTTATTTCAAGTAGGTAATTGGCATAGGCTTAATTTGGGCCTAGCTCGGCATACTATTGCCACCGATGAGCTTCAACTTCTCTAAGGCCTAAGCATGTAGGCATATAACTTTCCACAACAAACTGCGGACATAATGAATTATCGACAGACTTCGTGACTACAAAAATAAAAAATTCTATGATCCTTTGTTTATTACAGACTTTAAATCACTATGGTTTGGTTGGTATTAGCTTCGATCACTTATCACAGTGCAGCACGGTAGGCCTAGTGCTGACACTGTTGTAAGGGCGATGAACGTTAAGTATAGGAAATGGCGTTTGGGGGGGGGGTCCTGTAACTCCGAAACCCCTTAACCGATTTCCATAAAACTTGACATCAGTGATCACATCGCCCACCCGACAGCCGACACCACAGGCAAAATTTGGTTACAATCGGTTCAAAGGGGCGTGGCTGCGCATGCGCGAAATTTGCCGTTAGGCGTCTTTTTTTCCTTGCGCACGGCTACAGACCAGCCCGTTGCACCGACCGACGCTGCTAATGGCTCAAACGAAGCGTCCTGACGCCGGACACATTCCTTGTATGTTTTCGATTAAAATAGCACCATTCAAAAGTTGCAAAATTTTGCATTACTGCCAATGGAGAGTTCAAAGCGGTATAACTCGGTCCCCGTACGGCGTAAGAGATAATTGCGCGCTGTTTGCACCGACCTCCTTATTTTTGGCTCCATGCTATCCGATGGTGTCATTTAAATTTCTCCCCTGCCGACCCCCGTTGCCATGGCAACGAATTTTGGGAGAAAATTGACTATAACTCGGCACCCGTAAAAGATCATTGCGCGCTATTTGCACCCCCCTATTTCTGGGTCTGGGCTATCCGATAGTGGCATTTAAATTTGTCCCATGACGATGTTGCCATGGCAACTAACCGTTCTTATTTAAAGATAAGATTGGCTGCAACAGACATTGTTACATCACACATAACTTTTTCCTTGCACCAACTTCCTTTACCCGCCAGGAGGTATTCTGAAAACAGTAAATAAATTTATTGTCATAAAATCAAATATCAAAAATTTGGACAAAATTCGACTAAAAAACAGCAAAAATCAGAGGAAAAAACTTCACCAGTTAGTTTACAATGCTACGTAGTCTAAGGGCGATATGAGTCAACACTCGAAAACGGCTTTCACCTTATAGCTTAGCTTGGCACCTAGTAAAAGTATCTACAACGAAATTTTGTTTAGGATATAGGCCTACAGTATAATATTTTTCAAGTATTTAGAATGGCTAGTCTTTAAAGGGCCAGTCTGGAATTCAACATGCGATAATATCGCTCCAAAACCATTTTTTGCTGTTTTCAACTTTTTGACTCATATCGCCCTTACATAGCTTTGTAAAGTTTTTTGCTCTGATTCTCATTATAAGGCCTAGATCGACCTGCAGGTTATTGCATTGCAAGTTTTGGTACTTAGGCCTAATCCCACATCAACTAGCATTCAAAAAAGCAGCTGCTCATCCAAGTTGTATTTTCTTCTGCGGCAAGAAACCAGTTAAACAGCTGCATTTGGTACATTACTTTCCAAGGGTTTCCTTATTCTGCCCGTTTCTTCACCTGGGCCGACGTAGACTCTTGTTTCTTTAAAACAAGCAGTGCTCGAAACATAAAAGTGAAACAAAGAAACGACAATGAACGTCTGTGTCACATTTCCCAAATATTATAGTAAACAAAAATTGCTCGAGTTTTGTATACAGTTCTTATACCATAATCCAGTTTAAATTGAAAACAAATAGCAGGAATCATGGGCACATCGTCACGGCATAATAACGAGCAACAAAACAAACAAACAAGCTTCAAAAATACGATAACGACATTGAAAATAAAATCAGAGTAAATTCTTTAAAAAATAAACCGTCCGTTTTGTGCCTCATTTATGTAAAACGCAATCGAGAATTTGCTCCTGATCGGCTAATGCCTGTGGCCGAAGTGGCGTGATCGTTTAAAAACTGAGTCTTTGAACGGTTGGCTTCGGGCTGCCATCGGACTGTAGAGGAAGACCACTAAAACATGCAACACAGACCAGGTATAACGCATACAGTTAGTCAGTTACACTCCCACTCCGTAACATTGTGAAAACTTTACTGTTTTGGAAAAATGCGGATGGACTCAAATTTCGCAAGGAAGTGCGGCTGCAGATCTGGGGTTAAGCTGGAAGGTTTTCCTCTGTTTTACTCTGTTCATCTGAAGCTGGATCACATTTCCCAAAGTTGTTAGGCAAAAGCATGCAACTTTTACAGACTGTGCTCAGTGTTGCTTACGTGCAAGTGAACAGAAAATAACAAATTAAAGCACATCAAAATGCACAAAAAATTGGAAAAACTAAAGACGATAATATTACATAAAAGCGTTGGAATACCATGAAATCTGTAATTCTATTTTTATCAGAAAAAAACAATTGAGTACAGCCAAAGTGATTGAATATGGAACTAGTGAACGGCGAAACATGCAATCATTCACGCATGCATTTGAAGCTGCTGCAGCGCAGACCTTCGTGCGTCGAGAGGTGACGTTATCGGGTGCAAGGCTAGCAGGCACAGCGGGCGATGGAATCAAAGATGGCATGGAAGGCAACTGGCGATGCTGCTGCTGCTGCTGCTGTAGATCCACTTCACTCGCTTCACACTGCGCTAGCAGCTCACGCACCTCGTACTCCTGTCAAACGAAATAATTAGCACTGCGATAGTTAACGATTAACTAATAGACGGATTATCGCTGAATTGTTCAATTTATTTCTTTAGCCGATTAAGATATCAACAAAACGTTGGACTTCTTAACATTAGCAGCAATTGCAGCATAACCAATCTGCGCATTTCTGCCGACCCTCGGACAGAAAAAGTAACCGCACTGGCTTGGCTGCGTGTTTGGTTGACTGAGCGTTTTTACTTTCCCTGCTTTTCTTTAGTTTAGGACAGATAACTTAAGAACTACTAGTAGTTAAGTTCTAGTTTTCATGGTCGTTCCGACTGACTACAGAAACCGCTCGAAATTATTCAATTAATCAAAACTAATTTAATGAAACGATCAAATTAAGCTAGTTGTACCTTGAGATCGGAGCTATAGAGGCGCTGAATCTCGAGGTCGAGGCTCTGTGCTTGTCGGCCGGCCAGGAAGATGCGGTAAGCATTGGCCAGCAGGTTGGCGTAACGGATCCGCGTTAGTCGATCCACCGGCGGGAAGATCCGCCGGTAGCGACCAGTGTGTCGATTCTCGTGCTCTTCTCGTTCCTCCTCCCGCTGTATCCTCTCCAGCAGGGCGTACTGCCGCCATGAAAACACCCGAAAAGTCATTTTAAAGACCCTAGGAACTTCTTACTTCATATAACCACAAGACTTGCATCAAGCCTGTAAAAAGTACTGCAAACCTGCAAATAATCTGCAATGTACTATTAACTCTAGAAAAATAAGCAAGTTAAAAAATGAAATGCGTGATGGCGTCAAATTCATACCTCGATAGTCAAATGCAGTTATCACAATTAACTATGATTTTAAACCCAGCTGCCACAATTTAGCAGCGGTTTGAATATAGTATTTTAATCACATAAAATTAATTAATTCAGTGTTTTTATACTCCGAGTTCATAAGATATTACATATTTCAAACTTTACAGGAACGCACCGGCCATTTACAGTCCCTGCATGAATTATGCAAGGTTCTTTAAAAGGTTCCATAATAATTGGCTGCGCTAAAAGATTCCATATACAACGCCAAAAAGGTTCCAAATATATACCAAGGCATTGAACCTTTAAGGGTTCTATATCGAACTCTGCCAGGAGCCTCTGTAGCTCCGCATATATTGGCGCTATATAAATATGATTAGTATAGTATAGTATAGAGTGCATGAAAGGCCGGCTGCAACAACCAACCAGTTCTTCTTTGCGCCTGTCGAGCATCTCCTTCTGTCTCTGTCGCTCGGTCTTCTCGGCCTCGTGACGTTTAGTGGTTCGCAGCAGACGGCGCTGTGACTGCGCCTTCTCGTCCGCAATGTTCTTCTTCTTATCCCGCGCTCTGAAACCACGCCATCACCCCACCCGCTCTACTTCACGCAACCGTGCCGCTAATTTCCTCCCAATTACAGTCGTCCGATTATCGGCGATTATTAATGTTCTTTTTAAAATCGCGTTAATCGTGCAATTACTTATTTCTGCCATCTTGTAGAAAACACATGCACAAACATAATGACGATATGTACATTCCTTTTTCACTTTTAACAGATCATGAAATGAAAAACATGTGCCCTGTGGCGAATGCGGAATAGCTTGGTTGTCAACAATCCAAAGCTCTGCCAGTGAATTGCATCCAGTTCATCAGCATGTACACGTACACTGATACAATAGGCCTACGTACACTTTCATGTAAGACGGCTTCTGTAGACAATTATAAGACGATTTCTGTAGAATTTTCCTCGATTTTATTACAGCGATATTATCCGAACAGAGCTCAGGAAAAGAAGTACGTCAATCAACTGTCAAAAAGCCTAGTAGCCTAGAAGTGACGTCAAGAGGCGTGGAATTTCTCGGGCGTAACTAAACTTAGGTCATAGCGATTACCTGGCTACAGGCTGTAGCCACAAAAATGTAAACACCCTCTTAGGCTCCACCTCCAGGCCAACACGAGCCTCAGAGGAAGCCTTTTAAGGAGCTACGACGATACCGTTCGTAGCCTTAGTCTACTGCTACTTAATATTCAATTTCTTCCCCAGGCTACCACCCAGGAACTAAGTTTAGCCATGACCTTTACCTTAGCAAAGCTCAGACACCTATGGAAAACCCAACGTTGATATTTTTCTTAAGTAGCTGACGTCCCATCAGCCAGGACGCCTCGCTATACCCAACATTCAGCACCAAACGACCTTTGATAATACGTTTCCTACAATAACAGCAACCAATTAGCTATTCGTTAAATTAGCTTCCCTCCATTTACACACCATACTTCATACAGCGCAAAGCACAAAAAGTTTAGTAGGGGAAGAAGAAGTTAGTAAAGAGCAAACAGACTGTTCCAAAAAATTGGTTAAAGTGTCAACAGAGAGTCAGATATAGCCAGGCAGTGCACTCCAATGATCACAGTGATCGCATACTTAATGTTAAGCATCCTGACGGCGTCTTCAATGACCGCAGACTTTATGTCGTAGTCCAACTGTTCATCTGTCCCAAAGCTTGGAGAACGATTAACCTGCATACATGCATACGGCACGTTCACTTAACTGACCAACGTTTCCAGGATCACTCCCGGTAAAAACGTTCGAAAATTTAAAAAAAAGTTAATACAAGTTTTTAAAAAAAAATATTTTAAACTATCACAACGATATCGTTCAGTAAATCGGTTGAGTTGCAATTCAGGCTAGGGCGCCTACGTCTCAGGTCACTCAGCCATCAGGGGGATCGAAAATGGGTAACAGCTTATGGGCTGTGGGCTGTGGATGACTGGGGCGGGTGGTATGACTGCTGGCTGCATGCAGGCAATGAATGTCGGTATCATTAGATCATACCAATCAGCTGCCGCTGCTGTGATGCTAAAGTGCTTCTCGTCACGAGTCTGACTCATGTAAGAAGCGTTTGGCGCTATAACACATAATGGACCTGTACATTTACCTACGCAGTTATAAATTTTAGTTTTAGGCTACACGTGCAGGCGGCACCTTTTATACCTCAAGCAGCCATGGTCTGAGTTTGCGGTCGAGTATGACGTCAAAGCCGAGTATCTCAAAGCAAGCGCTCTCAGCGCCTGGCGGCTGGGCAGGTCGACACATGCGATAGGCATGGAAAACGTGCGGGTGCGCCACTATCATTGTCTTTATGATCAGATCCGTCACCTATCACAACGAAGCGCAGAGATGCACAACTGATATTTCTAACCGTTAGCCATGTCTGTAGCACGGCTGGCGTAGGAGACGCCTAATAAAAACAAAATACACTGTACCGGTGGTAGTTTAACGATGCGTTATAGTGTTTACACGATCTAGCAAATGTCCAGCATTAGCACACGTATTCTGAATACATTTGCTGGAAGTTTGCTGAATGTTTGCTGGATTGTGTAAACACCCCATTAGTCTATGCTCGATTGAATACAGCAAACGTATGATTTTGTGTATATGTCAACATACATGGTGTGTTATAAAAAGGACCCCCATTTTTTTCCCTTCATAATTCACTCAAATAATGATCAATTTACACGAAAATTATACTGATAGTTTTCCAGCTACAACTGGTAAAAATTTCGTGCAAATTGATCATCATTTGAATGAATTTACAAAAAAAGAAAAAGGCTTTTTCATGAAACACCATGTATTATATATCACAAAACGTTAATATGATCTATCACTGTTAGTATCTTAGTCTGCATTACGAGTGTTGAAGGCCTACTGTTTAGGCAGTCAATCAACATAATTTAGACCACAAGTCAAGTTCAACAGACCGCGGTCCAGATGGCGGCGACGTTGTAGTCTGCTCGCCGGAGATACTCGTTGAAGTGTCGCAGTGAACGCTTGCTGCCTGTCAATCCACCCACATCCTTGCGATAGTTCTCCGAGTGTTTGTTGATTGAGTAGTTCGTCAGATGCATATACAGGTGATCCTACACACACACGGTATCAGTGACCTGACTCAGTACTCAGCCTACTATCCTCAGCGGGATGGGGAATAAGTAGTGACTCACGGGCTACGGGGTGAAGGCCTAGTGTGGCTGACTGGGACGGTAGTATGTCTGGTAGCTGCAAACCACGGGTCTAACTGTTCGCTGATGTGGGCAACGGATGGCCGCATGCTGTGCTGCGGCATTACTAGCTCATGCCAATCAACTGCCACTTTCGAGATTGTAAAACGCATTTAGTCGCGACTCATGTAAAAAGCGCTAAGCTTATAGAAAGTGCTAGACCTTTGCCCTTTAACTTTCCTTCATCGCTGGGAATATACCGGCAAATCACTGAACAGGAAAGGTACAGTAACAAACAAGTGAGTATAAATTCAGGACATAGCCTAGCACGAGGCCGTCCAGCGCCCTACACCCACTATGGACTATGGAGACGATTAAGAGGTGTAAAATTACGCTTCTACCGATAGCATTAGCCTATGCTGCATGTGCAGTGTTGATTTTGGCGAATAAGCACTGCATCAACGTTTTTTGTTAGTCGACCAGAAGCTGATCAATTTTTTTCATTTTTGGCTGGTCCTATAAATTACCAAAAAGTTCACACAGCAGCGAATATAAGAAACTACAGACCAAGTTGCTTTCGGACGGGGTAACATAGCGTTCGGTGCTCATTCGCAGTAGACCATCGTTGAACAGGAATACACGGAGTGGACTGCAGGAGGTGATGAGGACGTAGATACGCAGGTCACACTTGAATCCGTCGACAACCAGCGGCCTGTCAATGTACTCCTGCACGATCAAGTGCTCGTGCGATGGGATCCGCTCCAGATAGCGCACCAACTGTATACTGCACACATCACTGCTAGTGCTACTGCTAAAAGCACTCGGAGAGAACAAAATCTACACACTGAGTGGGTATCATTCCGGTTCATTTTATTTTTCTTTGTTCCATTTCAGTTCTGATGCTTTGTAACTATGTTCCTTAAGTAATAAGTCAAGTAAGAAAATTTGTATATTGCACAACGTCGGCGAGAAACGCGCGAATCTGAGGCGCAAAGGGTGGGCTAGAACACTAAAATGGCCTAAAGGTAGGTTGTAGGAAAATGTTTTGAGTTGCCATTGAATGAAAACAGCAACACGGAGAGATTGTGAATGTGGAGATGAAAGGTGTTCCTAATGGCAAGAGTGGTTACTGCAAAACTATGAGAACCGAAACACATGAAGACATGAGGGACAGAAAACAAATTGGAGTCTCTTGTATGCACTATGCAGAGTATGACACAGAACATAAATGTTAACATTTCCTAATCAATATCTGATTTCGGGAATTAAAAAAATAAACTGGTCAGACAGCAAAGTTGGCAAAATGGACAGGCAAAGCATGGAATTTCGGCAGGAAAATAAGCCAAGGCAGTAAATTGTGAAATAAACGTAGTCAAAATGAGCCGGACTGGAAAGGAAAAGCAATGTGGCAAGATGGGCCAAAAAACTGAGAGACACCTCTGATTTATCATTAGCGAATAGCAATTATTATTAATAATCACATGTATCCTGCTGGAAACTAACAATTTGTCAAAAAACCCCAATTTAAGCCTTCATGATGTGTTCCATTTGCAGATAACCTTAGGAAGTCCAAAAACACTCCTGGAAAACAAGTTCCCAGGGCTAGCAGTTAGTGGTAACTTTAGCCTGCTAAATATAGTTCTATAGAAACAATCTTAGTGTGTGGCATATGGACAAAAAGATTGGCTGCAGCTAATAGCTACTAATATGCTATAGTAGGCTTAAGGTAAAACTGTAATTTAAAGCACGAAAAAATATTAAAAAGAGTACTTACCCATTTCCCATTGCCCCATTAGTAGGTTTGACAATGAAAGTTTTGCCCTTTTTCCTCCGCCTTTTACTATCCAGGCCATATGTATGGAGTGCAGTATATTCTGACGGCAAAATCCATGTCTTTGGTACAAAGTTAAATTCGGATGGAAATACTTTTGCCATCCTGATTGTGCACCACAAAATAAAAGCTAAATTACTATTATATTGGAGCAACTGATGAAAATCATAAGCACAAACAACTACTTTAACTGCAATTGTTCATACTACAAAACGGACACATACAATAAGAAACAATGCAAATTTGATGCTTATTCAGTTTATCTCCAAGCGACCTTAAACAACCTGCTAACCTACTGTGTGCTCAGGTCAACTCAGCCTCCTACCCTCAGTGGTAGCAGCTTACAGGTTACCTACATTAGGGCCCCTAGAGTAGAGATAATGTGAATGATTCAGGAAGTGATACGGGTAAACTAAACGATGGGCTTATCTGCCAATTAGTGTAGGCATTGGATAGCTAAACGATAGGCCTACTTGGTGCTAGTATTATTATTAACTCAAGCTCAATTCAACCATCTGCCAATTTCAAGTGCTTCCACTCACGAGTCTAAGACATAAACATCAATAAAACAAACGACCAGACGTTTACTCTTAGCAAACAAACAATTAATATTTAATCATGCAGTCGTCCAGCATCGCACATCTTGCCTGCCAGTCCATCTGTTCCGTACCGACTTCTAACGTGAAAACAAAACGACGTTAAAAACCAAAATTGATGCAAACGTTCGACGTGGCTGAAAAAAATCGACTGGTGTGTCAATTTTCAGTTCAAAGGTCAAAGACCAAGGTTACCGAACGTCAAAAATCTCATGAGAGTGACACACATCTGACACATTCACGGCTTCTGCGGCAACCCAATTCACTGTCAATGCCTGAGACGCTGTAGGATGGACAGCCGCCTATCATGTCCACATTTGGCGCCAACAACTCTCCCTGTTTAACTTTAACAGAACTAAAACAGTCTAAAATAATAATGCAAGTAATCTAACTTGGTCATATTTCGTGCCAGCGAATCTTTGCGGCAGATTTCACCCATGCCTGGAAAATGATTAATGCGCTGGTAAGGCTTCAGTTCTGAGATTTTCTCGTTTGATGGCGTTGCGTCAGTCCAGACAAGAAAGCTACATGATCAGCGCAGACACTGTAGTATAATTATACAAACTTATATTTTAACTAGTTATCAATTACTGCAAAAACTGGCCTTTGTTTAATTGTTAATTTCTGCAAAGTTAAGTATTACAATTTTTAGATTAGAATTATCAAATTAAAATTTTAATTGATTTGCCAGAAGCTTTGTTAGCTGGCACAGAAAATTCCTTTATTACTACTATTATTATTAGCCTCAATATTCATTGTCAAAGATTATGGCTGTCTAGTAGATTAATCCAAAATTTATCAACGGATTTTGAAAAAAATGCGTAGGGGTGGGCGCTAGCATGGACTAAGCAGTGATCCAAGTGATCAAACTAAAAACATGGTCTGAGTTAAGATACAAATCCAGGAATTTTTGAAGAACAGCCGAAATTGTGCTAATTCAGTTTTATTCACTTGGTGGCAGCATTAGTCTCAGTGGAGGTTTGTGCCCTCTGAGCGCTTCTAATTATCATTATTGCTTGCAGCAGCAATGATAGAAGTAACACCAAATAGCAACACAGTTTCAAAGCTGTTAGCAAAACTTTACCTGTCTTGTTCATCATCATAACTGACTATAAAACCCAGATATTCCATCACATCTCGTACTGAAACAAAAATGGTCACAATTAATCGATTCAAAAGACTGAACTGTTTTAATGCTAACACATCATCATCATCATCATCGACAACCGTGGGCTCAATGCCCGTTGGTGTCTGACGCCATTCTTACTATCGCTGCCCACCGCTGCCTATCTAGGGCAGCGTGGCTTAACTCCTGCAG
>Ga0056128_1011789_pt1 | contig 10750 bp, 4 predicted proteins | sample WorMetLIZISLAND2_FD_71113 | JGI IMG/M metagenome (GOLD analysis project Ga0056128, IMG submission 71113) | Marine gutless worms symbiont microbial communities from Max Planck institute for Marine Microbiology, Germany - Olavius geniculatus... ... | reverse complement strand
GACACAAATCATGAAAGTCGGCGACGTGATTTGTGTCGTGGACTTTCATGATTTGTGTCCGCGACAAGTCCGCAAAGTCGCAAAGTCGGCGTAATGGAATTTTGGCTTAAGTGCTAATAGAACGCAGCTTAACGTCACTGGCCACTCATTAGCTCACGCTGACCGCAGAGCGGATGCGGACATCTGGTTGTTGACTAATGATGCGGCGTCGGTGCGTCCTGACTGGCAATCGCTAATGACCATCGGGATGTATACCGTGAACGAAGGTCGATTATGTCGAGAAAGGAGAGCGATTCACACCAGATTCACGCCGGATTCACGCCGAACAGAGGCCGAACATTTAAACGATTCACGACAGAACTCGTAACTTACTACGAGCGTCGTACCGTACCTTGGCGCATAGACTGTAAAATTGTTGAAAGTTACAATTGCAGGTCGTTCGACTGCGTTCGATGCCAAGGAGGCAAGGACCAGTATATTTCGAGGATATAGTCTATAACCGTTGCAGACTGCAGCTCGCGCTCACCTATATAGTTATACCCTGTTTACACGATAAAGCAAACATAAAGCAAACTTAGAGCAGACGTCGTGCACGTGTAGTTTGAATACGTTTGCCTCATCTTTGCTTCATCGTGTAAACAGGGTATTACAGTCTTCACATCGATCACAGTGATAGGCCTATACAATGGTCATCCTGTGCTGGCGTATGCATTGAGCGCAGGTTTCTCGCCGCGGCACCATCTTACGTGTGGAACGACTTTCCGTCTGAACTGAAGTAACATCTTTAGCCTACACATTGTTTTAAATTATACGCCATCGGCCTAAAATACGATTCTTTTGTAGGCTTGACAGGGGCGCCTCTGAGAACTGTTTAACGAGCGCTTTGTTAAATTAAAATTAATTTAAATAGGTTTACTTCATTTTTCGATTTCTTTTTCTTATGCATAGTGTTTTGTCACTCGTTAGCATTTGTTTTGTAAGCTACCGTATGCAAGTGCTTTGATGAGCCTGGCACGTCTTGTTTGAGCAAACTTTATTGGTGCAATTTTTTTTAAATTAATAAACTGCTTTGTTTTATTGAACAGGTAAAATGATTACAGGTTAATTTCAACGTCATGCGGTATATAAATGTGCGTTTTTCTTAATTACGTAATAAATAAATGATAAATTAATTAATTAATCAATTGATTGATTGATTGATTGATTGATTGATTGATTGATTGGCGGCAGGCGATATTCAAGATGGTGGGCCCGTCGCTGGTGAACTGTGACCCGGAGGACACGCCCGCCAGACGGACGCAGGAAATTTTTGAGAAGATGGACGAGAATCACGACGGAGTCCTGACGAAGGAGGAGTTCATCAAGGGCTGTCTAGCTGACGAGTTTCTCTACCAGATGTTGACTGCAGACGCCAGTGGATAGTCAATGTAGCTAGCTGTTTCCGGCGGCGTCGTGGCTTGAAAAAAAACGGCGGGCAGAAAGATGCATTTTTTCCGGCAGAAATACAAATACAAATTACAAATACAAATTTCCGACTGTACAGATTTTTGCTGTTCAGAATTTTAATTTTGCCCCAAAATTTTCCAAGAATGGATTTTTAGCCCCGAACTTTGCATTTTTGGATGAAATTTTCCCGACGACAACGTCGACAGGAAAAAGAGTTTCCGACAGCCAAAAATTTAGGGCGCTACCCTCTGCCCCCTCCTGGCCACCCACGACGCCACTGTCTGCTTTCTCATAATAATTATGACTCGACCGACGCCCGGCACCCATTGCAGTCGGTCGACGTTATTATTGCCCAGTGCTGATGTACAGACGGATATCCGGACTCCGGCAGTGTAAGTCTACAGAGTGGTCCAGAAATAGGTCTAAGCCATTAACTTTTTGTCACGACCCGGTCAAATGTTGACCAGTTTTCGATATTTTAAAGAACACGTTTATAAAATCTATATGCGATGATGATGTTATAATTAAAGATGCAGCCACACTTTATCGCGACGTGATTTCGTTTGAGATTCTGGACGTGACATGATTCCTACTGCATTCTGTTGTGAAATAATGTCGTCAGCTAATCTGAAATTTACGTGGTATTGCGGCTACGCGTATGGCGGGATCTTCTCATGTTGATTTGCTGCTGATTGGCCTATTTGCTGCTTCAATAGGCCTACTCATAAAATATTTATGAAGTTATGAAGGTACAAAAATTAGTAGCAATGTTTACGAACAACCCGGTAGGTGCTAGGTCTAACGTTTAAATGAGCCTTTGCAATATGAAAACAAAACAACTGATAAAAAATGCAGTAAAAACTTGACAAATTGTGGGCATAGACATAAGATACGTTCTGCTAAAATTTCTAAAAACTTAGTTTTGTTTTTTGCCATGTTAAGCATCGTCGTCGCGTGCACTATGTGAACGTCATTGTGCAGCAGCCATTATCAGCGTCATCTCTGCAACATGCGTTAGCGTCGTTTTTGACTCAAAAGTCGGTTAATAGCAATTTAGTTTTGTTATCGTTGTTTACAAAACAAGCAGCTACGAGCTAACAAGACTATTTTCTGCGTTTTTTGTTTACTTTATGTGGCGTTTCGTAAGAATGGAGAGTGCTCTATTTCACACGGTACAGTGGCGTCACTAATTAGTTGAGGATGACAGTTAGTACACGCTCAGTTGCACATTATTTTTTAAAATTTTGCCTACCAAAAAATTATAAACGTGCGTTTGAATTTGGTAAAGTTATTATTAAGAACACCGTTAGCTTTTTTACCTTGGATACAGTAAAAACGGCATTGTTATGACTTCTTAATTAGATCAGCACTATACAGTGGCCTCGTAAGATAAAGGAAACATTTTCGACAGCATAGGTCTAGTAAAGTAAACATTTAGAACGACTCATGCAAAAAATTATGAAAATATATTCAAGTTTGTCCAAGTTATGTCGAAAATACCGTAGACTCTTTTTTCCGGACACGGTGTAATATCTCGCTTATATTATACTGGTGGCGGATCACGCGCCGGCAGGCTCAGGCGCGTCAGACGGCTCCAGCGCCGACTGTACCATTGTTAGGCCTAGTTTACTATCGACGCCCACTACCTGGGCAACTGGCTGGAGGGCCGCACCGTACACTAGTTGGCTCTTTGCTTATTTCATGTAAAAATTTCATCGGCCGATTTACAAACGGTGACTGAATTTAAGTGACCATAAAATGGCATAAAATGGAGTTTACTGACTCTTTGTGTTGCGCCGTAATGTCGAGCGCTAGCCTGCAGCTAAAAGTAAGAGGCTATTGTCACCATTCCCAATTCACTGCGTTGTAAACCTACATGTATTTTCTATCGGATGTTTACGATGCTACGTACGTTAAAAGTGTTGCTATATTTGTACCTTTCAAGAAAGACGTTTTATGTTTTCTTGCTTGACTCCATGTATATATGTATGTAACTGTTTCAGTGTATAAAAAAGATGTAGTTTAAGCCCCTTGTTGTTTTTCCAGTCAGTCGTGAAATGCGATTCAAGCTGACATGTTGTCGATAAGCTTTCATACCGTAACCTATTACTACACTGTGTTTCAAAAACGTCCCACTTTGTAATTTTCCATATCTTTGACAAATATTAACCTGGACAGTTGGCAATGAGGCGGTTATTGAATATTCCACTACACCGTAGTTGTGTCGCTGCACTACTTTGTGAAATAAAAATGCAAAAAATCAAAAACTAACAATAATAGGCAACAGGCGTGTTGGAAAAAGACAGACACTTTAGACCAAAATCGCAATGAATGATCTGCATTAAAAATTATTATTTACAATAATATCCTTTTGCTTTTGTTCCGAAACGCAATAAATTATCAAAAAAACTAAACGTCATCATTTATTTTTGGTATAAAAATTAGTCGAAAGTTTCAGAAGATAATTTTGCATACCTGGTATGTATTACAAGGATTTTAGTGATTTTTGACAATTTAAGTTTCACATGGCAGTGTAGCGACGCAGTAAAGATGTGGTGGGATATTTAATAACCACACTACTGCTACTTGTCCATAGAGTGTGCCAGTGAAAAAAATTTGAAAATCAGACAATATTTGAGGAAGTGGGACAAATGATGATAATTTACACGAAATTTTTACCAGATGGAGCTGAAGAAATACTAATTCAAAATATTTGGACAAAATATAGCTGTTAGTTAAATATTCTTTGCTAGTCGTTATGTAATGCTGACGTCAGAGTGTGCCGCGAGTACAAACTGGCTTGTCTCAGCTTGTCTGGTTCTGTCATTTGCTACCCTGCTTCGATGGCGAACTTTATCTTGTTCACCGATGAAAAATGTTTATCGTATCAACACTAAGCAATATGGAGTCATAAAATCAGGCGTCTCGCAATCCAAAAACTTAACCATCTCGCAAGCGGTGCTTGCTGGTGCACTGTCTTGCTAGAAGGTGCAAAAGTCAAGCTATTCCCACAAGTGTGTGAGTGATCGTTTTGGGCGTTTTTGTGGCTACAATGGTAAAACTTCAACATTTAGCCATCAATGAACCAGGTAAAGCTCGCCATCGACACAGGGCAGCTATTCAGCAAGTCTGTCAGCACCGTTTGCAACAAGCCAGTTTGTACTTGCGGCACACCATGACGTCGGCATTATGTCACGACTAGCAAAGAATATTTAATTAACAGCCATATCTTTTCCAAATATTTTGAATTAGTATTTCTTCGGCTACATCTGGTAAAAATTTTGTGTCAATTGATCATCATTTGACTGAATTATAAAAGAAAGAAAAAGGGCGCCTTTTATGAAACACCGTGCATTAGGCCTAATTTAGCGTCCGTGCGCAGATCGAGGAATGGCTGTGTGCGACGTAATAAGCCTAAAGTTGCCAGGCCAGACAGAATGCACAAGGACGATGGCATTGTGAACTAATGGAACGTGTAAATATGCCTATTTATAACGCTTACGTTTTTCCTGTGTCATTGTTTCTCTTTGTTGTTTCGCATTATTTAAGACGGCATTGTTTAATGGTAGCCTAAACCTCGCTTCTGTACATAGCAGCAGCTTATCGACCACCAAGTCCACACTATCTAGTCCACATGTAGAGAGCTCAACATGTATAACTATCCAAAAGTTGTTAGAGTCGGAGACTGGGTTTAGCTGTAGTACCTATTGACACAAAGGTAAGCTTAGGACATGATTATGTAGAGTGACGTTAAACCGAACAGACTGTCATAGAAAAAAATGCACGTGCAGGCCTACGTGGTAAAATGTGATAATAAAGAAATTGACGTAAGATTTTCAGAGAAATGATACACGTATTTGCACAATATTATACATATCGTGTCTCGCTGTATCATCACTGTGACTGCTGTATTGACTACTGTTGATTGCTATGTGCTTGTTAAGTTCGTTGGTGTATATTTCTCGTCCAGTTTCAATCGGTGTCTTGATTCTGTAAAATTACTGTGGCCCGCTACGTACAACTTCTCTGACGAGTAACAACCAGCGTTGTCAACAATGGTACAAAAACAGTACGTGGCGTCATGGCAGATGAGCAATATTGACTCCAACCAAATTTTAGCTTGTCGGGCACTTTTCTTCTTGGCGGAAAAATCTTCGTCCAAAAATACAGAATCTGGGGCTGGAAATCACCCATTTCAAGAGAATTTCGCAAGTCACCTAAGAAATTTTTTAAGGAGTAAGTGAGTGACATATGTCATATGTATATTTAGAGCCTAAATGTCAATCGGCCTCTGTTCGAGTCACTAATACCCGTTTACACGATCAAGCAATCATCAAGCAAACATCGAGCAGACATCAAGCAAACGTTGAGCAAACATCGAGCAATTGCAGCACACGCCGTGCACGTGTATTTTGAATGCATTTGCTGGATGTTTGCTCGATGACTGCTCGATGTTTGCTTGATCGTGTAAATGGGGCATAACATTTTCGGTAACCATTCTTCAGCGGCATCACAAAATTCTCTGACTCTATCATTATAGCCTACTTTAGAGAATTCCTTATCTTACGTTGTGATAAACGTTCAAAGTTAACACAAAACTGCAGGACACATGTCGTACCATTCAACTACAAAAAAGTAACAAAAGACTTCAACAGGTAACAAATGCACACAAGTAATTTGAGCAAAGCTCAGAAGACGTGCGATAGCAGCGGTCCAGCCACATTAGCAATCAGTGTACAGCAGTGTGTTGATAAATCTAAAAAGCCTGTCACCAGTGCTTATGATAAGCAGTATGTCTGTACCTATCTGCAACCGTTTTTACACTAAACAAGCCAATGGAGACAAAATAACGTCTTTTTAAGGGGGTACCCTTCTTCTGAGTGAACGAGGGAGTGAGTAGGGCTTAACGTCCCACCCGACACAGTATAGGTCATTTCGGGGACAGCCTTCCCAGGCAGAATGCACACAAACACATAGTAATGGAATGGCAAGTTTAACCTTTACAATAAAAATAAATAAAAAAAGCTTAACCTTTACAAAAACACAAAACACCAAAAATGGGCTAAACCTAAAATTGTAAAAACTCCATTATACGTGTGCACATGTAATTAACAATAATGGTAGTTCTATCCCTCTTTGACGTCCTCGTTCGAGAGAAACCCCTGCACCAAAAGGCACAAAATTTTGTCACGAAAAACTAGAGTCCTTGGGGCAGCCCACAGTCAAGTTTTTGTGATCCGAGCTTACACCGTTTTGATACAATCGCAGAGTGTGACAGACGGACGTACACCCGGCCATGGCTATGATGCGTGAAGCATTCTGCTATCGCGCGTAATAAAAAACAGCATGCTGCGAAAACAAACAACGAAATTACATGACAATGTACAAAAATAGCAGACGTTAAACACTCGAGTGAATTTAGACATATACATAAGGCAGACACAAAATGTGTTAAATGAAATAAAAGATTAGCAACTGGCTTTATAAAAATATCGATATACTATAAAACTACTGTCATTGACGCAGTCAAAAAATGAAAGCTGTAGATAATAATTATCAGCACGATATAGCAGAAATAACAACAATCAAACAGTACAACTTGAGCAGTGAAGTTTGTGAAGATGGAAGGCACGTAACCAGCAGACCACTTTGACGATACAGTGGCATCAAGGACAGGCCCATAGCCAGACTTTTTCAAAGGGAGTTCGACCTCCATTAATCAGCTAACAAATCTGGGAAGCATTGTAAGCTCCACCAGGAGAGGGGGTCAAGGGTAAAGCCCTGGCTACAAACGCATTTTTGCACATTGTGAGCTCAAAAATCACATTTGGTGGTGAGATTTTGGTCATTTGTGTGCAATGTTTGCTGGTGCCAGATGACTGAGGCCCCGGTGAGGTGTGGAACCCCCTTCACTACGGGCCTACCAGGAATTAGTGTATAACGTAAATGCAGCTTTGCAGAAGCTGTAGGGGTGGCGGCGGGCGGGGAGTCCAGGGGTCCGGACAACCCAGCCTCCAACAGATGAGATTCGCGCAAATCTGACTTTTATTGGATTGACGAAGGAGGGGGATGGGAGTAGTGGCAGAAAATCGACAACCACTCGACCTGGACAGGTGGACCGCCTCAGGTCTGAAAACCTGTCGCCACCCCCATGAAGCTGTGCGTCTCACTTGTGACTGAGAACATGACACAACATAGTCATTAGTCAGCGCTATCACTGCAGGACTCAAGGAAGGACCAACATGCAAAAAGTTTAAAGGTCCGTGGACACCAAAATTAACATATACATTTTATTCATTTTCCTGAAAGTGCAGAATTTTCTGATAACTTTGACGAAGAATGATGACGTCGTCGGCTAGGCCATTAATATTCATGATCTATATGGGCTAGGGTCATGACGTCACCGAGGGCACTAATAGATTAGAATATTTCGCATAACGTAACGTAATGCCGCATTTCGTTTGAAATCACACATTATATTTATGAAGCTCAAATCGACATATTATACATGCAAGATTAAATGTCTAATTTAAATCTACAGTAATTGCGCGAGTGAGTTTGACCGTGGCCACGGACCTTTAAACTATATGGGCTGAGGGCGTGCATAGCACTTCATAGGAGACTCATCCCAGAGCTGGGTAACGTCGCCTGCCATGAGGAATCATGCAGCATTACGACCATTCAATTATTACTGGCATACATCTCAGCTCCCAACAAGAATAAAACCCAAGTCCACATATTACTTTTACAACTTAACAACAATGCTACAAACAAATAAAAACAATTACAATAAATATCAAAGCTGTTACCTAAAATATGCTATTAACAATCATACATTTGGAAGCATCTGAAATATGCATCAAAGTCAAGATTATGACAACATTGTTCAGATACACTTTTAACTAGGTCTTTTCATTTTAAATACATTTTTCACATTAGTTGTTACATATTAAAAATTACCAGCAGCGAATAACTTCAATATTGTTCACTAAGCAAATGTGCAAAGATTAAACATTATCTTGTTCCAAGAAGATGATATGATATAAACAAACAGACAGATGACACAAAAAACAATTAGTAACTTGTGTAAAAAAGTGAATTATTTACAGCAACAGTCACTCATTTCCTAAACAATGAGATGAAAGGTCGTGAGCGGTTGGCCGAGCATTCGATGCATAGCCGAAGTCCTTCATCAGTGACTGCGTAGTCGTGAGACCAAATATGAAAGTTCCCAGAACAATGAAAATAACGGACACAAGGAGATAAACAGCATGGCGAAACTTGCAGACTGATGCTTCAAAATGACCATTCAGCAACGTCAGCAGACAAATACCTACAGTCAACAACGTGAACAAATAAATGTTATATAATCCACTTCACTTTTGTTTTACCAGCCAATTATGCAAAGCTGCTGATGCTCCAAGCTAAGCTGGATTCACTACGGGAGTAGAATACTTCCTGGTGTTCCAGAACAAGTACAAAAAGCAATCCATCAGTTGAGGCTCAATGGACTAACACCTGCAGCTTCGTAGCAAGCTTCCATTAGACAGATTCCGTCTCCAATCTGTCACCATGATAGAAATAAGGAGAGGACAAGTAAACATTCACTTCTCTTCTGTCCAAGATGGTGACTCCACTGACGTCACAGATGTGTTACAGGACTGACAGCCTGGTGGAATTCCTCATTTATTCGGGACATCTGCTCCCCCCGCCCCATATAGGCAACGGCCTCACGTGCTCATCATGGCTAAAACAACAACAAGCAGAGCTTTCACAGCTGGACGCCATCATTCCCATCGCCAAACAGCATCAAGAGAAATATGATGGCAATCAACATCACCCCAATACAACTAGCAACAACCAGTACAAAAATGCAATTTAAGCGAGTATAGGTCATTTCGAGAACGACCTTTCCAGGCAATCCACATACACATAATGATGGAACAGAAAGTTAAAAAAATTAATGTGTTAATTTGACAGCTTTACTAATAACACTCCTTTCCACCTCACCTGCAACAATTACTCAGTAGATACAACTGTGGTCACTAACGATCACCAACAACTGACCTGGAAACACAAAGATGAAGATGGCTGCAAGGCCGCCAAGCAGAGAGATTACAACTCCAATGTCAGGAATGAACAGGGCAATTAACAGGCTGACGACGAACCAGGCGACGGCCGTTACAACACGACGCCGGCGCTCCATCACTTGTACGTCGGCTATCGAACGACCGCTGAGGTCCGGCAACAGACTGTCTATAGCAACTCTGTCACAACCAGACACAATGGCTCGGTGGCAGAACTGTTCAGATGTTGGACTCATGATGAAAAAGTCATGGGTTCGATTCCTGGTTTGGTTGTTATAAAGATGCTATGACTTACATGGGTAACTGTTTGCAGACCAAAAAAACATCTCGGTATATAGCCAACAACCAAGATCAACTCAACCTTGCATCCCTTCAGGGTAGGTAAATTAAGTACTGGCCAGTTTGGCTGGGGTAAAGATGGGGTGCAATGGTGCATTCACGCGTGTTTGAAGGCAGATAAACATTGTGTGATCCCATATGGCAAGTGACGCTCCATAGCTCTGACGCACATTACCATTAAAAGCTATAGACAACCTTCAGCTTAACCTTTCTTAACAACAGGAAAATAATTGCCATGTGTGGCACGAATTATGGCTTTTTTCGCCCCTTTGCCGGTTCGCCCCCTGTGCCTAACTGATTCGCCCCCTGGCTTGTTCGTCCCCTCCCCGTTGAATATACCTGTAATTCATTATTGAGGCTTGTGTTTGTGTTTCAATTTACAGAAAGGCAACAAGTAAGTAACAGACAGACGACAAACAACAACCATTCTAATAGCTTGACCATTACCAAAGTACGGTCAGCTAAAAATGTGCATTACCTCACCACTGTCACCAAGTGGTGGTATGTCTGCAAGCCGCATCACAGACCCCACTCCGATCACGCTAAGTGTGTTTGAATTCAACGCGTTCTATGTGTCAACATCAAGCTTCCTTTGAAATGAATTCTTACAGGTATACTTGGGTCTAAGCCTAATAACCGCTTGACGAACGCCTAGATCTATAGAGAGCGTCAGACATCATTGCAAACATTCCAAGGTGAAAAAGCGTACTAAAACGCTGTATTATAAAAAACGTTTATAGGCCTAATGATTTTATTTCAGAATTGAACAAAGCATTAAACATTTAAACAATCGTTTATTCTCATCATCGTGCACAAACTTTCTAGGCCTAAGGACAATTATTACATATAAACCTCGATGTCAAATTACTGGTATTCAA
>Ga0056128_1011787_pt1 | contig 10751 bp, 8 predicted proteins | sample WorMetLIZISLAND2_FD_71113 | JGI IMG/M metagenome (GOLD analysis project Ga0056128, IMG submission 71113) | Marine gutless worms symbiont microbial communities from Max Planck institute for Marine Microbiology, Germany - Olavius geniculatus... ... | reverse complement strand
ATCTTTATTGTCGTACAGTTTGCCTTCATTGTTTGTATTTGAATACTCGTAACACTACTGTATCGTGTATTGAGCGGTAGCAGAAACACTATAATGTCGCTCGTCACATTAATAGCATTGGTAAATAACGACGATGATGCTGCGCTAATGAGGAGAGGGATAATGCTTATAAGAAGTATATATGCTAACGTCATGTTTGCCTTCGTTGTTTGTAATTTTGAATACTCGTATGAATGATGTACGCTAAAGTGTATTAGAGTAGAGGCTATACTGCAGCCAATAGGAACAATAGGAAGAATTAGCCCCGCCTACCACCGGCCTATGGCCGCGCCCCGGCCTCCGCCGACTGTCCAAAACCGGCGAAGTGTAACAACACAGGGAGGTGTGAAACCGGCAAAATGTCACACTACCACTGTACATACGGAATTGCATTCGACGACACTTGGGGCGATTTTTTTTGATCCTCGAGTTTGCTGTGTCTGCTGGCTTAGCGAGAAAGCGTCACGTCACTAAACGGGATGCGCCGAAAACCAGACAAAAATCTCCGAAGGGTCGAAGCGGCATGAGAAAAGTTGCGGAAAACTCTCGTGTTATTTTGTGGCTGCTTTCTAAACGGGCACCGACGACACGCATGAAGCTGACGCCCTGCTTTCCGAGCGGTAACCGAGCATCGTGATGACTGTCCCAGACTGAGGTAAAACTTACTGACAGTTCCCTGACATTTTTTGACAGCTCTTAAATTCTCCCAGCTGACGTTTTTAAGTTACCAGTTACACCCCCGACAGCTGGTCACCCTGTGTTTATGGCCACTTTAAAGGTCCAAAAACTACGAAGCATCATCTGTCATATGGGTCACGCACTGTTAGTTGCCACCCGACACAGGTGAACGTGCCCTGCCTAGACCCTAGCCAAACACGCCAGTACTGACACTTTTGGAAACTGTTTAAAAAAATTCCGTTTGCTAATGACTGTTACTAACTCCGACGTCACAGCGCATTAGAAACTTTCTGTGCCTCTGCGATATCGGCTTACACATGTAGGCCTAATTCACTGTCTCCTCTCGTGGGCCTACTGTGTCAGTTTGTGATATATCGAGTAAGTAGGAAGTAAGTGCATATTGTAGAGTGCACAATGTCAGCGAGTGGCCGAATCTGAGACACTTGGCTGAGCCGCTAGTCCAGGGACGCGCTGATCATCTGCACTGGTCGCTCGGTCGTTCGGTCGGTGGGTGGCAATCGTGAAGGCTCCACGCACCGTCATGTCTCTCGGCCTTCTATCGATCCGTCATGCGGCGCGACCACACCGTGCGCATAGCTCCTTCCACTCTTCTACCGCCATGCGGCACATCGCGTCTCGGTATTTGGGTTTACTCCGATCTCTGCTGGAGCGTCACGAAATGCCGGCTGTCAACGGTGACGGGGGTTGAGTGTGTCCGTCCGCACGCAGCGAGATTTATACCGCGTTTACACGACGAAGCTCGATGTGTAATTGACGTGTGCTCGACGAGCGCTCGACGAGCCAGTTTCATCGTTTCATCGTGTAGCTGTATACGGGTTAGCCTATAACGTATGAGACCGGCACGAAACGCATTCCGTGACGCTCCAAGAAAGAAGGTGCAAAACTCGCGTTCCTAGACACTACCCGGCCGGCCGCCGTTCACCGTTCCATCAGCGGGCCAGTAGCCAGTAGCTCTTCCATGCACGGTCCACGCAAAGAAGGCAATGTGCGGTGTGGTGTCTCATCGAGCGACGCCAACCTTTGCATGTGCCGGGCCGACGCAATTAATTACTGCTCATTGTCGTTGCGCTGACCGATCTGCCGGTCGGTTCGGCGTGGCCGATATCGTTCGTAGGACTTCGTACAAACGATGCACACGATGGCAGATCTGTGTGGCCGCATGCAACGGCTAAGCCTACGGATGGGTTCCTGTCCGTTATTTCACCCGCACCCGAATTAACTGCTACAGTTAAGGTTATGGCTAAGGTTAGGGTTAGAGTTAACAATGATAATAGGTGCGGGTGAATTAACTGACAAGTACCCACGATTGATTAGTGGCGTTATGACAGAGAGGAAGCATGGGAGCAATTGCCCAACCAGATTTTTTTACTGTCGAAAAATTGTCGGAATATGTTCTTGTCGGAAAATTTTTGTCTAGAAATCAAACTTTGCGGGAGATTTTGTGGCGAAATTAGACTTTTGAGCAACTTGTCGAAAATTTGCAGTGTCTGTGGGAAAATTGCAATTTCCTGATTCGTCTATCCGTCTAATTTTTAACCCACAACGCCGCTGCTACGGTTGCCGGACTGACGGCTAGTAGACTTTAATCCCAACGCAACGTACACCAGTAACGCAAGAAAGTACGCGACGGAAGCAGCTGACGCAACGACTAGAACGCACGGACAGATGAGCGTGATGTCTGTCCCTCGCGTTGCATCCGTTGCGTGCACTGCGTTAGACGGAAAGCACGCCTAACTTGCCAACAATTGCTGCTGTCGGTCTGCTCTGCTGAAAGGCTGGCGGTGCGGCGCCGAATGCAATTTGCGGGGCGCGAGTGACGCATTTATTGCATCGCGTTCGGTTCGTTCGTTCATTAATTATTCACTTCAGCAGCAGCAGCAGCAGCGCGGCGCTGCACTGTGGCGCTGTGCTGTGAAGATGCACACTAGCTCAACGAACAGCGATGCACATCCGTTTTCAATGGGCCGCTCCATCGTTATGGCCAAATTCTAGCACCACTTCGTCTGCTAATGGTCACAATCGGCTTTGGCCACAATATTTTTCTCACTTTTTCGCGCGACAGCACGTAGTGTGCTAAGCGCGTCTCAGCTATCGTAGAGGCGTCCATGTCTGTCTGTCTGTCACACTCTGCGATTGTATTAAAACGGTGCAAGCTGGATCGCAAAGTCTTCACTGGTGACTGCCACGTCATAGACTCTAGTTTTTTGTGGCAATATATCGTGCCGTTGGGTGAAGACATTCGCCTCGAAATTGGGCGTCGAAAAGGGATAACCCCTCAGAAATTCATTATTTTACCGTTATCGACTCGTCTAGCTTGAAAGCGGTTGCAAATAGCCACAGACTTCTGCTTCCCTAACGAGCACCGCTGACCAGCTTTTTCGGGAGAATCAAAATTAATGATCTTAAAGTCTAAAAAACGGGTTTTAGTGATTTTCTTTCGCGTTTTAGCTTGCGACGAAAATTTCAACAGTGAACTGCACCTAAATTACAAAAGAAAGACCAGGAAAACTGCAAATGAACTTTTTAGCATAAAACGTAGATTTTAACTGTTTGAGTTTCGACCTTTTATGTCCAAGGAGACCTTTGAACAGATACCTCAAATTTGGGTACCCTTTCAAAACGCACTATTATTCTATTGTACGTAGCAGGGATGTTTCCGCGCGCCACGTGAGCTTTGCTCAGATTACTTGTTATTTTACCTACAGTTTTTTAGTTTGCACAATTCTTGACATTTTAGCACGCCATGTTTTACTCAGGAGATTTTGAATAGTTTAATCAAAATAGCATATTGCAAAAAAGGACATCACATTATTATAAGGCTTTTGAGGAACACTGTTTCCAACCCGCTCATTGGTCGTCTCTTTATCTTCGGTCCCACTGAGAGCGTCACCCATTCCTCGTTTGTCCGTGTCCGCCATGTAGCACTTGTCAATGCGTGTCGTCGCTGCTATATGACACCAGCATTCGCAACAAGGCGACAAATTAAAACTTACGACGTGATACTACGAGAAAACAATATCAGCCCAATGCTGACATAACAAGCGGTCGTCTGCCTAACGTTTGACCTTTTGGCACACCAGCTACTCCTGCCCTGGAAAACGTTTACGACAATTTTGGTTTTTGGGTTCTTTTTTCAAATTGAAAACCATTACAAGTCAGACAGACAAACAGACGGACGGACGAACAAAACCCGTAATGCGGCCTCCTACAACGGCCGCATACCAATAATAAATGTCTGTCAATCGTATAGGAATGCGTGATCATTGTGGACACTTGGCATACAAGAGTTCTGTGTGGATAATTCAATGCGCTATACGAATTCGCACCATTCTATATCATCGCACCGTCAGCTTCAGAGCAGAAACCTCCCCGACAGCATTTCGTTGTGCTCCTTAGAGGGATGTATTGACCACGTTTCTCTTAAGTGAGCAAAACACTTCGCTCGCTGGTGATAAAAGACGCTGCTTTAGATAGTATAGTCCAAAATTTTCAAAGTTTCAAAGAACGCGTTGAATTTTTAGAATATATTGCACAATATCGATCTGCTTCGCATGAAAAGGGCTTCATGTATTACCACTACTTCGCGAACTCCATTTTTGTGGTGATGTTTGTATATATGACATTTTGCAGACATGGTGGCGTAAAGATCTAAGAATAAAAATAGTCAATAAAATAGAATAGAATGATAATAGTCAATCTGTGCTTCCAGTCCTATTCATCGCGTTCGTTAAAGCTCAGGAAATTCTGTGCGCATTTGCATGTTTGTATGCGTTTTGATATTGTGATGTGCTGCCTTGCTGACGTAGTAAACGATGATAACTAGCTCAAAGTTTAGCTGGTTGTTTAATGAAATAATTTAGTTTCATGCACACGTTTTAACGTAAATTACAAGTTTAAAAAATAACCAAACAAAAAAGTAAAAATTGACAAAATAGCGAAACAAGTATACTGGACAGATGTAACAGATATAGTTGACGTATATAAATATCCCTAGACGGTGGCGCCAAAATGCAAACGAAAGTAGAATAATCCGAGTGTCGATCGGCGAGTGACGTCATCATGGCATCTCCTGGAGGGAATTCCCATGCAGCGGAGAAGCCCTCACCAGGTGTGGGTGACTTTGACAGCGGCGCTGAATGGGATGTACGGGTGCAGCTGTGCGACACAGAGCGCGTTGGCGCCACGGTGGTAGGGCGTACACGGAGCTTCACCCACCTTCGGGCACCTGCCAACATACATACGTTCGGTAAATTAAATACCTTGCTGCTGAGGTGGGTAAGCGAATACGCAGCACGAGCTTATACCACTCCAGACAATGCGGTATTGTACTTAAACCACGCGCGTGTTTGTGTGCATTTTGCCTGAAAAGGCCGTCCCCAAAATGACCTATAATGTGTCGGGTGGGACGTTAAACCCTACTCACTCACTCACGGATCGCATAGACCACCTTACTCAAGGTGCCGCAGTATCATGCACACAAAACACGCAAAAATCTACATGACTTTGAGCTTTTAGCTATGACCTTCATATTTAATATACTTTAAGAGGTTGTAGGCATATCGAGTACCGGCCTATCTGGCTGAGGTTAAGGCGGGGCGAGTTCACCTGTGTCGGGTGGCAGGTAACACTATGTGATCCCATACGGCAGGTGACGCTCTGTAGCTTTGAAGTGGGTTTCCTGTGGGTTTCCTAACTATTTAACCATTAACATGTTCGAAAAATGCATAATACTAAGTGCAGTAGTTCATAAGTTATAATGGTAACAAATAAAAAAAACTTGGCGACAATGCTGAAAACAATACTACCGTCGTTTTCGTGGGCAGTAATGACATATACAGGTCATGCCACGCTTCTAGGTCGTCACTCGTCAAAATGCTGGAATGCGCTGAATGATAAGTTAAAATTTTTTTTAAATGTGCCCTATTTATAAATCCGTACAGCCGTCCATTTAACGACAAACTAACCACATATTAGCCTAATTTAAATGTCTGTAGAGACCAAAAATATGGCTACGACACGACCTGTATTTATGATTTACTGGGTTACTCTAAAGAAATGTACAAAGCGATAGAAATAAACTGAACTGAAATTTCTGAGTTTAGTTTCGTTGCACGGACTGCACAAAACAGACGAATTAGCAATTCCGTTCATTTTGTTCGCTCTGTATGCGCCTTGATGGACCTCGTGTTCAACAGATGGTAGAAGCGACAAACTTACTGAAGCTGTTCTTTCATGGTGGATGTCAGTTCGATGGTAGTTGGAGTCGGCTGAGGCTTGGGGATCGGGTGCGGAAAGCGAGGGTGAAAGCCGGTGTACTTCGGTATTGGTCTTGCACTGCGACAAAAAAGTCACGTTCTAATATATACAACTTTATTCACCATAATACAATGGTAGCACAGTTAAAAAAATAAATCTTAACTAAGCTTAATTAATAATAATAACAATGAAACTGTCAGTAAAACTGTCAGTACTCAGTAAGCATAATCATGCTAAGCTTAAGCAACGTTCGATAATTTCAACATTACTAATGATCATGGTGATGATAAAAAGCACGAATGTGAGCGCTATGTATACGGCCGTCTGTCTAGAGTCTCATGCACTCGTAGAAATCTCGGCCTAACGATAGTTAGCAGTCGGCGTTTGAGTCGCTCGACGCGCCTGAGCCAACGCGCCGGCGCGTGATCTAACGGCTAGTGTCAATAAAGTTCAGCTTTCGAAACACGTTCGGCAATGCTGCGAATCTAAGCTTGGGCTATTCTAGGCCTATAATCGTGTGTATAACTACCGACGTTAAAATCTTCGTTCGACAGAAATAATGCGTGAAAGAAAAGCATTACGTATACTGACTATGGGAGAGTCTTGTATCCAGTGAGCTTGTCTGGTCCGGCACATGTTTCATTCTTCCAACGATAGCGATACTCCGGGTCCGGATTCACGTTGTCCAGACTGCAAATTATCACATCAAAGGATCACAGGAACGACGACAACAACAACAATAATAAATTAATAATATTGATAAGTTAGTAATAGTGAGAGCGATTAGAAAAATAGATCGAACCAGTGCCAATATAATGATCGGCCGTTCGCCTAAATCTGCGAAACCCTAACCATAGCCTTATCCTTGAACTTAGACCTGTTGAATTAAAAACTGACACATCAGTTATACCTGTCCTATAAGAAACATATAAGCCATTTTTTCGGTGCCTTTTCTGCGTATGTCCGTATACGGGACGGGTTGGCATATATGGACGGTCGGGCAAGACCTGTATTACGGCCTATCAAGATTTAGGACGGCCATGAGATAATATACGAGGTATGATAAATTTATCAATAGAACGCAACCATTAGGCCCAGCGGCGTCGTGAATTAAAAAGTAGACGGGCCAGGAAATTGCAATGTTCGAAATACACTGCATTATTTTTGACAGACGTTTGCAAATTTCCCACAGAAAAAATACGGGTGTATAAAATTTCAATTTTGCTCCTAAGTATTCTCTAAAACTAAATTTGTCAGCCCCAAATTTTGCATTTTTAGACGCAATTTTTTCGTGAGGAAAAAAATTCCGACAAATTTCCGATAGCCGAAATTTCGGGCGGGCTCCCCTGCTTACCTGCCACGATGCCATCATGCCACTGATTATTTATTTATTCATTTTATGACAGCGCATCCATTCCAGTTTACAATGTAACATCACAGCTGAGCAACAAGACACAAATAAATGAACACCAACAGTTGCCCAGCTAATACGTGTAATAGGCCTATCAAAGACGCGAATGTCACGTACGAGTCGTCGTAGTATCTGCGGGGTGCGGCGGGGCAGAGTTTCTTGGACGAGCCGGCGACACTCGTTGGTTCTGTGGGCATAGCGGCGGTTTCCATTCTCTCGGGACTCGGCGGTGCAACCGGCAGCACATTGAGATCCGGTCCAAACTGCAGCAGACGCGTCTTGGGCGCCTCACACGACGGGATTTTCTGGCAGCCGACGCACATCCTCCCGGCCGGACATATCGGCTGCATTGCACAAACGCCATCAACATACTAGGTCTATTCATGGGTCTATTGCACAAATTAGTTTTACGGTGCCGTGAAATGTCACGAATAACTGCTCGGATACCTAACAAACACGGAGCGAAAGTACGAGGTAAGCAGCATCATGTCTGTTGGACAAAACACACTGCAGAAAGCATCGGGTAAACGGTTCAGTTTCGAAGCATTGTGGTCGTTCAAAAAGGGCGATCTACTATTTTTGGGAAGGGGAAAGCAGCAATTATTAACCATTTTTGCGAGGCTGGAATGGACACTTTCACGTTGCAGTAAATGCAGCCAGATGTTTTGAGTCCCTGCCTTTAAAAGCCACAAGCCACCAAAAGAGTGTAAACTTTTGTAAACTGTTCCGTTAACTGTGTGACAAATAGTTAAGATCCACCGTTGTCGACCTGCTCATGCTGGAAACTTGCTGCTTTACAGCCGCAGACACATGACGTTATTTAGGCATACAGTATATATATCAGCGCCTCTAAGTATCGCTACCGTACAGTGATTATTTGTATTAGGGCCTACTACTGTTGAATTAATCATAACAAAATATTATACAGTGACAAGTGAGTGAACGTTTTAAAATATTCGATACGTTTGATGCGTTATTTGTGCGTGGAAGTTTGCATTATTCTGGATCTGGAGATGCACCGCTATCTGAGAGATCGCCTATAAGTATGACCCGCACTTATTTACTTACTTACATCCGTATCTGTCAAAAAAAATATCAAACACCTTTTTATTATCTCAGCTCCTTTCTTACGAAGATAGACCACTAAAAGAGACAATAAATTGTGCCGACAGAAAAGCTGTTATGAAGCGGTTCTGTATCAGTCCAAGATTAGCCTACAGTTAAAGTTACAGTATACCTGTGGTATCGGAGACAGCCACGTTACTCTTTTACAATCCATTCCCGACCCGCTGCCGTGAGTCGCCCTCGAGCAACTATATACTATAGCAGCTAGCGCTACATCACCATTCGATCTGCATCAACGCCGCTTCCATGGCAACGTGACATCATCAGCCGATGTTACGTCACGCCGATGACATACGGTTACCGTAGCACGCCGTATCTACGTTTAAAATGCATGCTCCGTGACTGCATACAGTGTAGACTTCTATTTTGTCACATGGCAACACAAAATACAATGTTTCACTGTATATGCAGCTGCAGTGATGAAACAGTATAAGCGAAATACACAGAATGTCAACGAGGTCGTCGAAAGACAGAACAGTTGCGCCGCCTGCCAGGCTTCCGTGGCGAGGAGTGCTTGCCAGGAACCCGAGCGGCGTTCTGACGACCATCTGCATGCTTCTAGTGGTCGTCTGGTCGCACGTTGTGTTTTATCAGTCGACAATCGTTCGTCTGCCGAGCCCGACAAAGACTTCACTCCCCCATCAGATTAAGATTAGGACTCCGGCGGGACAGCTTAATGATTCGACCTCATCGCAAAGTAGCAGCGGGTTGAATTGGACTGCGGCTGCGGCAAAGCGCAACCGGAAGTCGATGTTCTATTCCTACAGTAAGATCATCATTCGAAACCGCAGCGCGATCCGACCGGAAGCTGCTGGAGAAAGACCGAGGAAAGTTGATGTCGCGTTCGGAACGTATGATGGGACTCGCGTCAACGTCAGCGATCGTAACGAGTCGCTTGGTGTCTGGAACAGGTGGAGACGAAGTCGACTACTGACTGAGGCTGATAATCAAACTTCAGCGTCTACTCCACGTTTTCCGACATCCCGTGTTTCCTCACTCAACAGGTTGCTTGCCAGCTGGTTTCGGTTTTTACGCGCGAAAGCAGCTACTGCTTTCAGCGCGTCTTAGTCGTCGCAATTCTGTCTGTTCGTCTGTCTGTCGGTCCGTCTGTCACACGGGTGGATCAGTCAAAAACGGTGCAAGCTAAGATTACGAAATCTTTACCGTCGGCTGCACGGAAAACCTTAGTTTCAGGAACCGCAAAGCTTTTCCATAAATTCGAAGGGGTTTACCTCGAACGAGGGCGCTAAATGAGAAGCGGTGAGAAAAATTTGCGATTTTTAGGAAATAAGTCGCTGTATCTCAATAAAGGTGCGAGATAGGGCCTAAGTTACTATTAGTCACTAATAGGAAGTCGTACACTGGCTTTTGATTGCCACCGAGATGAATGACTTTGCATGACCTTGAACATCTAAATAAGTTTTTTTGTGGATTTTTTGTCGATTTTGGGCTGCGACACAAGTCTATATCATTCACAAAGTGGCACCACGGAACTATCGTTATGCGATCCAGATATAGAATTTGGTATTTGTATATTAACTTAGCATGAACATTCCAATTTTCAGCTAAACTACTGAACAGGAACTGCTATAGGCTTTCGCGCGTCTCGTGATCATTAGCTTAAATTTTTTTGTACGAAATATCGCGGCGCGTTTGACATAAACCGCGTGCACCATTCGTTGATTTTAAACTTTGAATGGCAATAACCAGTTGTTTCTTAAACAATTATTTTTATGGGTTAGTGAAATACGTTTTAAATTCGGCGCGGTACTGCATATCATGATATTGTGATGGTAAAGATATTATTGTGATGCTGCTGCTGATACTAAAATATAGTACAATACAAAAGCGGAATTGCTGTGAAAAGTCTACGCAATTCCTTACTGTATTCGCCAGGTGGCAATTGCATGTTTTAGCTGGGGTTTGACCCCGAATCTTTCCTTTCCACCAGAGGGCTCAGGGATCCTTATCTGACGCAATGTGTCACTGGACCCCACAAGTGTACCTAGCAAATGGTACGTAAATCCGTCCAACGCTTTAAGCAGGGTGCACGAATGTGACAGACAGACGACAGACGACAGACCACGCTATGGTAAGCTGTGTAGAAATAGTCGGAATCGCTTATAAAAGCGACTCCGCCTGTAGACACGATACGATACGACAGGACGCTGTAGCTAGTGATTTGCCGATCGTGCGTCGGTTTCCTGCAGACATTACCGAC
>Ga0056128_1011785_pt1 | contig 10754 bp, 4 predicted proteins | sample WorMetLIZISLAND2_FD_71113 | JGI IMG/M metagenome (GOLD analysis project Ga0056128, IMG submission 71113) | Marine gutless worms symbiont microbial communities from Max Planck institute for Marine Microbiology, Germany - Olavius geniculatus... ... | reverse complement strand
GTGACTGCCAGCACCTGTTTCAAACAGCAAATGACATGAGACTTGATTGACGTAGTACAGCAACAATACAAAGACATCAGTGTCCGGTGACATCACTAGCAATGTACATGGCTGAGCACAACAATGGTCAGCAAACAGCATGTGCAGAATTATCCTTGTATCAGCCTCATGTTGGTTCAAAAGCAATTCTGGTTGGTTGGTACATATGGTCTGCAAACCATCTTATGACAGCAAGCAGCATCGTTCACCACAAACAAAGAAAACTTGCCGATGCTGCAGTCGTTTGGCATATGCATCGGTGCTCCATTCGGCCAACAGGAACTCCGTAAATTAAGTTTTATTGCCTGAGTGTCTGAGGAATGACTTCCAGTCTGTAGGAGTTTTTGTCTTCGAGCCGCCAATTCGAAAAGCTGTTGATGTTCCACGTCGCTGTTGTTCAAAGTACTTGATGCTGACGTCTGGATAGTTGTCAGTTACAAAGTGAACAGTTGGAGCTGGTGGAAGAAATGAACGAAAAATGTAGGCAGCAAGCTCTCCAAAAGTTGGCGGCACCTTGCTCAGCGACTGGTACACTGCACTCCCATCAACAACCTAATATCAACGGTTGCGCCTTCTCCACGAACTTGGACCGTCGAAAACTACGTTCAATGCTGAAAATATCATACGCAGCTTGTCCTTGTCTATCACAATTTCGGGGCACTTAGCTTTTGAAATGTCTCGCAAGCTCGCAGCCTAAAATCGCTAAAAAAATCCATAAAACCCCTATTTTGGCGTTCAAGGTTAACCAAGGTCATTGATTTCGGTGCCAATCGAGAGCCAGTCTACGACTTCTTGTTAGTGATTAATAGTAACCTAGGCCCGATCTCGCACCGTTTCTGAGATATAGCGACTTATTGGCTGAAAATCGCAAATTTTGTCACTATAAACTAGAGACCTTGGGGCAGATTTCGTGATCTTAGCTCACACCGTTTTGATACAGATCAAGAGTGTGACAGACGGACGAACGGACAAACGGACGGACGCCCAGACTATGGCTAAGACGCGCAAAGCTAGCTTTCGTGCGCAAAAACATAATCGTTATGAATCATGGCGATTGCTCGCTGGATTCAAGTGACATGGGTCTCGGTCTATACTCACTCGATCTTTCATAATTGGCATCTTTTTCCAATCACAAAATGATGAACGCTGTCGGACTGCTGATGTCACTTTGACGCACATTTTTTCTGCAGGAAACTCAAAGTTATAAGTTCCACTATTTTGCCATTTTATTAGCGACACAACGGCTACGATCTGCTGAACACTTCGCCATTTCGGTACAATTGTTCGGTTGGCAATATGCTGTAATAGTTGGAGCTGATGTGACTAATTCTCATGAAGCTTACGCAAATTGCGCGTCAGAACGACTTTTCGTGCAAATTTTACGGGCTAAAATTTACAGAATACCTGTATAAATTTTCTTTCAATGTGCTGTCTGTGACATATTCGATGATGGGTTGTTTCAGGAGAAAAGGGAGAAAGGGGAGAACCAGCATTTGGCTCCAGTGTACCAATGAACGGTTAGTCTTAAATATGTTTTTCTAAGCCCAATGAATTTTATTTATAAGCTTATTCTTGTTCGTTGTAATGTGAATTATTACAGCTAGTCGATAGTGCGTACTGTGCGTTGCATGTCGGTTCACCGTACGTTAAATTAAGAAGTATAAAGTTGGTTTCGCTGTGGTCAGTTTCTAGCATAGTTTATCGTTACGGTTCTGCAGCGTTTTTCAATAGACATGCTAAAGTCGTGTCGTCTGAGGTCGTAATTGAGATAGATACGGGCGTCTGTTTGCTATGCGTCGACCTCTGTCCAGTGTCTACAGTTGGGGATATACAGTGCCAGTTTGTCTGCGGGTACATTCACCTGTGTCGGGTGGCAGTGATCACGTATGGCAGGTAACGCTACGTAGCTCTGTAATGGGCCTTTTTTATTAAGAACTGTACGCCAGCTTTTCATTTACCTTCAAAGTGACGAATTTTCCCACCCCCATTTTCTTTCCCTAATTTTTCTGTTCTTCTTCTCTTTCTCGCTTTTTTGTCTCTCTGTTTTTCGGTTTTTCTTTTTTTTCCTCCCCTCTCTTTTCTTAGAAGTAGCTTTCTTCTTGAAATCTAGCTAGAAAATTTGGGAAACGCTGTAATCTGGTGGCGTCAATTTTAATGATTTTCCCGAGACTCCACTGAGAAAAATGTTGCATGGATGAAAAGTCTCTGTATGCTATACTGCCATTACTACTCAAATATTAATGTCTCACGATCAGAATATTGGAGGAAGTGTTTCCCATGTTCCATAGGAATCGACGTACACTCGGTTATCTCTGCAAGTCTTGCTGGACGCATCGCTAGCTGTCTGTTCTTAGTCGCCTGTTTCAGATGATCGTGCGGCGCAAATCTCAGATGTCACTCAAGTGTCGTCCGGCTTGCTGCTGCCGTGTGCAGAATGCTGCAGACTCGTTTAATTGATCGTCACGAAACACTCGATCGACAAACTAATTCCGCCGTTCTGTCTTCTTTGCAGAGCGCAAGCGTCTGTTTATTTTATCGTCATCATCAGTGAATATTCTGAAGCAGGCTTATAATTTTTATTTCCGTCCAATGTAGCAATTTTCACACGAAATAGCCTACAAAAAAAACTAAACTAGTACTAATATTAAACTGTCTAATGCTATCATTATAGATTTATTATTATTTGCAGTCTGCAGCTCTGTGACGGTAAATAAGGTCAGTGAAACGTAGATTCATATAGCCTATATATTTGTAAAACCTCTGATGCAGTGAAATTAAATAGACCTAGGTTTACATTTTTTGCGCGACAAAAGCGCAACTACAACTAGACGCTGTACTTTATAGCGTTGGCATTGAAAGTTGCTGGGGCACTAAACATCGATCTTAGATAACGGATAGGGGCGTAGAAGGGAAAAGGTTTGTAAAACACGAAGAAAGCGGGAGGAAAGGGAAGGGTGCAAGCACTTATCGCGATCGATGTCTAACCGCCTGCTGTTAACTCAAGTCGCGGCGTTCATGATCGATGGCAACAATGCTATGGACAGCGGCTGATGTATTGCAGCCTGTGTACATTGAGCGATGCACACCAAGTTTTATTTTCATCCACTTCTTTCTGTTTATTGTTTTTCTTGTATACTACTTGACATGACGGAGTATCTTTTGCAGGTGTAAAATATTCCATTTCATTATGTGTTCCATATGTTTGGTTGTTCAGGACATTCAAACAGCAGCCGGTTCCGAAGTCACCACCCAGGCAAGCTTTGCTTATAACAATTACGAGCAGAACACAGTCAAACACTTTATGATTTTTATAGTTTAATTTTTTACAACTGAAATTATGATTTTGGCCAAAATTTGTATGATTTTCGCCGTGCGATATACGCAAAAAGCGCGCTATTGCCATTGTAAGTCGTCCGTCCGTCCGACTGTAATGTGGACATAGCTGAGTTGCTTAAAAAATAAGTTTCCCAATAATAAGTTTGGAAAAATTGTTCAAAATTTTTTATCGATAAATTTTTGTTTAAAAGTGCAAAATTTGGACCTAAATTTCGCCATTTTACAAAGTTTATTGGCAAAATTGAAATTTTGAGTACCCGTAATCTTTTCTGTCGGAAATGCGCATTCGTAACTGCTGCCCGTTTACTTTTAAACCCACGACTCCACTGTTATTTATAACACCTAGCACTGAATTGATTTGTTTGTATCGCAATGTAGGCTATTAGGTCTATTGTGTCTATTGTAGTTTATGCATATTTGTACAAAACTGTAAAAAAATTTTACCTGATTTTGATGATCTACTTTTTTGTAAAGTTGTAAACTGGATTTACTTTAGTCGTTCTGTTTTTTATATCGTCAGAATACTAAATTTGCAGCAAAGATTGCTCATGAAAGTGCGTTATCGTCAATTAATTCGGTGCACCGTGTATGTTGTCTAGGCGCACGTGGGCCTCCCGGGCCCCCCGGGGCTCCAGGGCGAGACGGACTTCCTGGCCTACCAGGTAACATACAGTTATACATGGTGTGGCAAAAATTATTTCATGATCTAGGCCTACTTATGTCGCCTATCTTTTAATGCAGTGTCTGTAGTGTTATAGCCGCCGCCCATCATCTCACTCCACTCACGCTTGACCACCGAAACATGGTTCTGGTTTGTGTACAGCACCCATTCTCAGGCGGAACACGCCATCGATCACGGTCATGAAATAAGTACGTTTTATTACGGTCGGTGTACAGTGTATTTGTTGCACTCGCATAATATATTGCGGAACGCGTGCTTAAACCTATACGTAGACCACCGAGGTTTTGTAATAATTTTACTTACCGAATATTGAATGATTTTCAAAGTTCCTTTACTGACACAATCTTCAGCAGAAAAACTCCAGTGTAAGCTTGTAATAATCCGTTCCTATAATCAGCAGTGATACTAATCTAGGCCAAACTCCCGAGACCGAAGTCGAGGCCGAGGCCAATTGTTCAAGGCTGAGGCCAAGTCCGAGGTCAAAGGTAGAACTATAAATGTGACAATGGCATCGTAAGCTGTAAGTTTTATGGTGTTAACCGATGCCAGGCCGAGGCCAGAATTGTGGCCTCAAAACCGCTTTGGCCTCGAGGACTCAACATCTCTTATATTTCGGTCGTTACGGTGTACAGGATCGAACGGATCGGACGGAGAGCGTGGTAGGCGCGGTAAGCCAGGCATTGCCGGACCACCGGGCGAGCCCGGGCCGAGAGGTCCTAAAGGTGACAAGGGCGATTCGACGACATTTCACGGCGCTGGCACGTCCGCCGCTAACTGCTCATGTGAGTCTGTTTGTCGGTCGTCCCCGACGTTGAAATGTAATCACAATCATAATAATGAATGTTATAATGCCTTATGTACCAATGAAGACCGACAGGGCATTATTATATCTACAGGGTGCCGCCAAAAATAATTATCTTCGTTGTAGTTTAAGTAATGAAATGCCTGACCATGAACAGGTAATGTGTGAAGCTTCAAGATTCCGAGCGACTACTAAAATGGCAAAATAACTGTAGGTACGCTCTTAGTGTGGCTTGGTAGTCTAACGGTAACGTGCCGGACTTGTAATCCTAAGGTCAGCGTTTATTTTATTTATTTATTTCAGCACTGACATTGACAACACCAGCAACACAAATAAAAACAACAAAATGTCGATCCCGCCTTCGTACATTGTCGCGTGTTACACATTTTTTATGAAATCGATTTGCATGTCGATTCGCTCCTGAATTTTACGTTTCTTGTCACGGTGAATTATTCACTGTAAGAAGGAACGTAAAATCCAGGCGTAAATCGTGGATTAGCGCCTTTGAAGCTAAGGCACTATGGCGTTTTAAAAATGTTTTATTAATAAAATAATATTATTATCGGTAAGTTGGTTGTTTGCAGGTGCGAAAGGTGACAAAGGTGAGCCGGGTGCGAAGGGAAAGCGCGGCCTGATCGGATTCATCGGCTACAAAGGAGAACAAGGTATACTGTGTTCAGTGTGTTTCAGCATTATACCCCGTTTACATGATCAAGCAAACATCGAGCAATCATCCAGCAAATGCATTCAAAATACACGTGCACGACATGTGGTCTAATTGCTCGATGTTTGTTCGATGTCTGCTCGATGTTTGTTTGATGTTTGCTTGATGATTGCTTGATCGTGTAAACGGGGTATTACGCTGCAATGATCAATGCCAATCATTTCCAAAACTCCGATTGCTGAGTTTACGCAGAGCCTTGTGTATGTTCCGCTTTTTATGTGCCACCGTGTACGAAATTTTACACTTAAACAGTTCGATGCTGCTGTAACTGAAACGTGTTTTTGGGAGCGATGACGCACTTTGATGCATTTGTTGTTGCATGACGTTATTGGCCGTGGCTGTAGGTTTAATTGGGAATATGAAATTGATCGTACGAGCGAATTGTAGCGATAGCTTCAGATAGGTTGTGAAAGTAAGCGCGGCAAAAAGTCAGCCATGATTGTTGGTGAGTGACTTCGTGAATATGTTTGTTTGCAGGAGACGTCGGTCCAGCCGGCCCACCCGGTGAGTACAGCCACGTAAGTTGAATTTCCACTTAACACAACGGACGCAACGTATGCAAAAATGCACGCAAGAAAGTACCTAACGAACGCAAAAAAGTACACAACAAACGCAGCTGATATACAGAATGGACCACGTACAAACGAGGCCACTCTGTATTATAGTTTCTAACTTCAGAAATGCTGCTCAGATTTACACGATTTGTGCAGAAATCAAAGTCTTTTCATTTTTAACACGAAAACGTAATTTACATATGGGCGCCACTGCAGTTGAAACATAATAGTCTATAGGCCTATATTTACACTAAACCGGTATTGCAATAAAACGACAGTCTTTGCGACACTGATACTGTAAGCTGCACTGTAGTGTAGTTGAATTGTCTGCGCTATTCAGGTCCTGTGCTGGAAGGCTTGCAAGGTCCGCCCGGACTTCCCGGACAGAAGGGAGAGAAGGGAGAGCCAGAAGGTTATTATTGCATTGTCATTGATCCCGCAAACATGAGAAATATTTAGGAGACGTTAGGCTAAATTACTGTGACGTAGTCTCATTGTGGGGCCATATTTGTTTATGGGCTATCGTAAAACACTGTAAACTTTTTCGTTTCAAACCTTTTAATCATGTTTCAAACTAAATCGAATGTAGGAATGTAGGACCTATAGTTTAATTTAAACTTCATTTTGTAAGATTTGTGTTTATTTTAACGCAAATTCGGGAAAAAATACTGTGTTACTGTGTGTGTTACATTGTACTTGTTTTGATGTCTAAAATCTAACAGCCAAGGTCGGGGGCGTCCACTCCGATGACAGATTGAAGCGGGATGCTTCCTGGAAAAAGTTGGAGGAAGTAACACATAGCAAATGGGGGATTTTTCTGGTAGCAAATTGTTGGTTTAACTTTCCTCTCCAATGAAGGCCATAGCGTTTTACGCGCGAAAGCAGCTACTGCTTCAGCGCATATTAGCCATCGCAATTCTGTTCGTCTGTTCGTCTGTCCGTCTGTCTGTATGTCACACGGGTGGATCAGTCAAAAACGATGCAAGCTAGAATCACCAAATATTCACCGTCGGCTGCCTCGAAGACTCTAGTTTTAGGATCCGTAAAGCTTTTTCATAAATTCGAAGGGGGTCACCCCGAACGAGGGCGCTAAATGAGAAGGGGGTGGGAAAAATTTGCGATTTTTAGTCAATAAGTTGCTGTATCTCAATAACGGTGCGATATAGGGCTTAGGTTACTATTAATCCCTAATAGGAAGTTGTACACTGGCTTTCGGTTGGCACCGTATACAATGACCTTGGATGACCTTAAACGCCAAAAGAGGGGTTTTATGGATTTTTTGGCGATTTCGATGACTTTGAAAGACACTGAACTTCCAAAATAAGGTGGTTTATTGATTTTTGCGATCTTCGGTTGCAACGCACACTCCAAGAATGAACGGCGACGAAATGGCTGGAGATAGTCGGACAGTTTGCGAACAGGAACTGCTATAGGTAGGCTTTCGCGCGTTTCGTGAGCATTAGCTCAAATTTCTTGTTTAAGTCTTGATGCTAAACGAATACATTGGTTGTGTGTTGAGGGTCGTACGGCAGTTCGTACGTGCCCGGCGCTAGCATGATGCAGTCAGACGGGCACCTGCCAGTACCAGCTCCTCGCTCCACAATCACCACTCGTATGTCACTCTGCACTCCATAAATGTAAAAAAAAAAACAGAATGAACTTTTTCTAAATAAAAATAACCTTGAAAAAATAGCAAAACGTTAAAAACGTAAAAAACGTAGCAATAATAAATAAGTTAAAAAACGTTTATTACATCTATGCTACAGTAGGATAGTTACTGTTTGACTCAGGCTTTCGCTGAGCCAATTCGCTAAGTTAAAGTTTGGTCTGAGTACACGCTTTAGTCATACGAAGTGTGAAGTGATTTCAGCGAAAACGCTCAGCGAAAAGTGAAGTCGCCCATTATTCATCATATGCAAACCGATGTCAAACTCTGCAGTTGTCACTGCATGAATTGATCGATTCGCAGACCGCACTTTGCGGCAGCTCGTTGAATTCGGTTCATATACGAAATTTGCGCCGTTTTTGCAACTCCGCTGTTTGGTTTGCTAAACTTACCAATTATTAAAAAAAACTTATAGCCTACTTGTCTACGGATCACTGTTGTCAGCAACTGGTCAAGAAGTTGCACATTTATGACAGAGGAGATTATGGGTGCTCAGAATTTTAATTCTTAATTTTTCCAACTGGGAGGTTTTCAGCCCATGGTAGTCAAACGTTTTCGTGTTACTTTTAGCGGCGGCGGCGGCGAGCAAAGTGACGTGGATGAATGGAGAATCCGAATTGAAGCCACGACAAACAGGCGAGTTTGGCAAGCTTGGTATAGTTCTACTAGTAAACACGAAATATCAACCTTTGACAGCTTTTAGTATATTTTGACTTTGCATCGATATTTTTCGACGGCTGTCTGCGTGCTGACTTGTCGCCAGAGTCACGTGTGGGCTGTTATAATGCCTCAGTCATTAGACCTATAAATTAGAATTCTATTAAGCTCATAATAATGAAAAGTTAGCGTCAAATGTTGCTGAATTAGCCGCGGTACTGTACTGTCACATCAGTGTGCGCTGAGCAAAATAAAAGCAAATTCAGCGCTTGTAAATTATTGGTGATATTAGGCCTATGTTTCACGCTATTTGTGAAAGAACGTTTTACTCGTCTGCTGAATATCGCTGCGTGCCGCGGCCTATTTAGAAACGTGATTCGAGGCTGCTCATGTTAGCGACACCTCTCCACCCTCTTCGTGAAATAATTATTTGTTTTCTCATTTTTATTCATGTGTTTAGGCCTACTTTCAGAGGTGGGCAGACGCAAAGCGCTCTAAATACGCCCAGACTGTTGTGTGACGGTGGTGTGGTCTGTGCAGACTGTCGGCTGCAGCAGATCGGAAAAGCGCTGTTTCGTCGCTACACTCCGGTTTCGTGGGGCGCCTGGATGAAGCAGTCACAACCCGGCCCGGTTTCTACCGATGCTGCTGCTGATGATGATGATAAAGTCTGGGTGATGAAGCATTTCACGGGTCGCGTGGTTCTACAATATGCCAGTTACGATGACTTCCTAGCAGATCGTGTGTCCGTCGTGCATGAACTGCCTCAGCCATTCTACGGCACGGGACACGTCGTCTACGGTTCAGCCATCTACTATCATCACGCCGGCACCGATCTTCTGCTTCGGTCAGACAGCCGAACGCGCTATATAGCCGTTGCATTTCTGGACGAAAATTTTCGGAAATCAGGATTTTTCAACGATTTTTCATCAGCGCTGAATGTAGCGATTTTGCCTATTGCGACGCATTTATCATACGTAGTACGCTTGTCTGTCTGTCTGTCCGTCATATAATATTCATGCATTCTGCTTAAACAACTGTTTGACGGATTTAGATGTCAGTTGGCAGGTACCAGTGTGTGGTCCAATAACACCATAACACGGAGAGGGTCCCTGATCACCAGGGGACGCGAAGATTTGAATGTCGTCATTGTCGAACCGCCAGCCAAAACATGCAATTGCTTTCGACTTACAAAAAAACTTACTTGTGATCCACCAAGTGTCAGCATCGATCAGCGATTCCGCCTTTTACCACATTACTCTGGTGTTTGTTGCAGTTACGACCTGACGACGCGGGATCTAACGGGCAGCGTGCGTCTGTACGGCATGGCTCACTCCGGCGACGACTACCTCTACTCGACCGGGCGCGGTTACGTTGACCTTGCCGCCGACGAGACTGGAGTGTGGGTGATATACGCAGCCGCCGGCGACCATTCGCACATGCTCGTCGCTCGTCTGGACACGGAGATGATGTCAGTCACTGGGACGTGGTCGATTGCTGTGCGTCACGCCGACTACGGTAACGGATTCGTCGTTTGCGGCGTACTGTACCTAGTCCACGACGAGACCGCGAGGCACGGCGCTGCGCTGGACTTCGCCTACGATCTGCACGACAGACGACACGTGGAGGTCCATCCTGACGTTACGTTCACCAGTCCTTACCAACTGACGACCGCGCTGGCGTACAACGCACGCGACCAGCGACTGTACGCCTGGGACAACGGAAACCAGCTCACATACCCGTTACTTGTCTAGCTAACACGTCGTCGTCATCGTCATCGTCGTCGTCATGACGTCATCGTGACGTGATGACGTCATCAGGATGTTCTGCTAATGTAGGCTTACTGATTGACCGATCGCACCTCGTTTTACTACGATTAGCTATAATACACGCAGTTGCAAATTTTTGTTTGGGGTAACACTCTTACTTCTTTTCTCCCTCATTCTCTTAGAGGTATATGTCTTTTTAATTAAGCTCAGCTAGTGGGTCTGGAAAAACGCTGTAAGCGGTCTTCGTGGCGGGCAGCAAACGTATTTCGGAGCATTTTTGCATTCTGGAAAGTTGGAAACCGAATGTTTTGTATGCCTACTATTAGTCTACTTATTTTTGATGTCTAAAAGGAAGAGCGAGAGTTATTATTTCTTTGCAGACTTAGGCCTATTTGGAAAAACGGTACCAGTGGCGTAGCCATGGGGGCGCAGGGGGCCCAGCCTCTTCTCCCCAATCCTCCAGACAAAACATAAGCATACGAAATTGGCCAATTTGGTCAGTTTAAAATAATTAAAATCGTTGCT
>Ga0056128_1011783_pt1 | contig 10754 bp, 8 predicted proteins | sample WorMetLIZISLAND2_FD_71113 | JGI IMG/M metagenome (GOLD analysis project Ga0056128, IMG submission 71113) | Marine gutless worms symbiont microbial communities from Max Planck institute for Marine Microbiology, Germany - Olavius geniculatus... ... | reverse complement strand
TTGGCAGCATTCAATGGCCCATCCCCGAAAATCCCCCTATAGACGCAAAAATCTCGCAGATATCTTTTACACAAGCCGAGTTATAGCCAATTTTGTCCCAAATTTCGTTGGCATGGCAACAGGGGTCGGTCGGGGAAAAATGCAATTGGCAGGTATATATGGATATAAAAATTTTTGCGTATATTTCACCCATTTGCCGGGAAGCCCCCCTTGGAGGGATTTGCATAAAATTTTGCATGACGGGTTCCCTCGGCGACGTAATCAACCGTGCCAAATTTTATCTCAATCGGGTCAGGGGTTTTGATTCTGTGGGGGTCGAATATTTGGCTTTCCCATAAGAAAGAGAAGTCGCCGTTAACACAGGGCTTGAACTACCGTTCAGCCTGTGATAAATTATGCTGCCCGACTGTGCTAGGCTCGTTGAACCATGCTCAAAGACGGTATTTTTAAGATGTTTCAAGCAAACCACTATCAACGTGTGACAGTGTTGCGAATTTGTGGTAAGTTGAAAGTTATGACAGTTATTTGCGACAAAATGAAGCATCGAATTTGACGGCTGTTTTTTTTTTAAATAAAAATGATTTTAATGATTTCAATTCAATTGAAAAATGATTTGATATGAAATCATTTGCAAAATGACGATTTTGCTTTTGATTTCAAATCGATTTCCTAAGCATGATTTTGATATTGATTCGAAATCATTGTTAAAATGCTTTTACCCAACACTGGTCTGTAGGCTACATCAAGTCGTGTCTCTGGTTTTTAATTTTGCCTCTACGGTCCTCTACATTATAGCACAGTAGCACTGTCATAACGAACAAGAAATTTGAGCTAATGCTCATGAGACGCGCGAAAGCCTATAGCAGTTCCGGTTCAGTAGTTTAGCTGAACATTGGTGTGTTCGCGCTAAGTTAATATACAAATACCAAATTATCTATCTGGATCGCATAACGATAGTTCCGTGGCGCCACCTTGTGAATGATATAGACTTGTGTCGCAGCCCGAAATCGCCAAGAATCCATCAAACACTTTATTTTGGCGTTCAAGGTCATTCAAGGTCATTGAATTCGGCGCCAATCCAGAGCCAGTGTACGACTTCCTATTAGTGATTAATAGTAACCTAGGCCCTACCTCGCACCGTTACTGAGATACAGCGACTTATTGGCTAAAAATCGCAAATTTTTCTGACCCCCTCTCATTTAGCGCCCTCGTTCGGGGTGACCCCCTTCGAATTTATGGAAAAGCTTTACGGTTCCTGAAACTAGAGTTTTCCAGACAGCCGACGGTGAAGATTTGGTGATTCTAGCTTGCACCGCTTTTGACTCATCCACCCGTGTGACAGACAGACGGACAGACGGACAGAATTGCGATGGCTAAGACGCGCTGAAAGCAGTAGCTGCTTTCGCGCGTAAAAAGACTGAACAGGTGCTGACTGCTAAGACAATGCTTCATAAACCGATGGCAGCATAAGCAGCGGGGTGCAGCGAAGCGTTGCTGTATCTTCCCATTGGGCGCCGACTGACGGCGATGGGCGTGGCTTAATCCGCATCCCGCTGAGCTGCGGAAGCTGCTGCTACGGTGACGATGATGTATATCTGCTGATGTTGCCTAATTGTTGCCGACCCGGCACTGATGAACAAACGCTATTGGCGAGTTGACGGGCGATTGAAGGTAGAAAGAAGTTAAGCGCAGAAGTCTGGAGGTAGTGAAGGCGAAAAACTATAAGCTTAAGCCTGGAACCCTGGTTCAGCAACGCGAATAAAAATGTGCTGCGGCTGGCTGGCTTTTTGCTAAGTCGTCGACTTCGATAAACTAAACGGTCATAATCCTAAGCGTGATTTGACTTTTAGATAGAGTGTCTAATGTTTTTTGTAGAAATTAACCGACTCTGGGTTAATTCTGTCGTCAGTTATCTAGTTGGAATTAGACCTGTGGACGGAGATTTCAGCAAGATATAGCAGAATTGTACATTACAGTATAATACGCTGCAGTAGCCTATACGGACGGCTTCGGAGTAGACTTGAGTTGGTCGGCGATGTCGGGCAAGATGTGCGCTTTCACCAACTCCACCTCAGACAGCGAAGCTTCTGACGAGTTTCTCGACATCGAAGGATGCTCCTCTGACGAGGAACATTGTGAATCTGCTCGACGTTTGACGTTGAATCGAGGCAGCGAGCAGCACCGCCAGGTGTCGACAACGACAACGGCACCACGCCACGGCGGAGGTCTGATGACGTCATCGTCGTCAAGGCGGTTGCTAAGAACGCCGAAGTGTGCCCGTTGTCGCAACCACGGCGTGGTGTCGTGTCTGAAGGGTCACAAGCGGCAGTGTCGCTGGAGGGACTGCCAGTGCGCTAACTGTCTCTTGGTGGTCGAACGACAACGTGTCATGGCCGCACAAGTCGCACTCAGGAGGTAAGCACCTCTCAGTGTATTGCAGTTCTATCTTCTTTAAAAACTAAAACAGTCAGCCAAAATTAAAATTGATTGTTTAAATTAAAGCAACTTTTTTTAGTTTTTAGCAGACCGTACTTAACAGCCGAGCTTTTGGTATGGTTGTCCGTACTCCGTCCGTTAAGAATGTATATTGTGGCCAAGCGTTAGATCATATAGAAGAAACCTTTTTGCACGAATACTTAGCCCTGTGTCTTAAACTTAGGCATGCAAAATTTCAGCGATCTAGTGCAAGAGAACATTTTCAAATATGGGTTGAATGAAGGGGGTATAGGAAGCTTAATAGAAAATGGCCGTATCTCGGAAACGGTGAAAGATAAAGCCAAGGTTACTATGAATCAATGGCGAATTTAAATGGAGTGGGGTGGGCGCCCCTGTTGACTGGATCTTAAAACAAATGAAAATTTTGCAGGAAAATGCATTATTTTTGCCAAAAATTTTCACAATTTCTTGGAGAAAACTAAAATGTGGGTATAAGAACTTCAGATTATGGCAAATGTATGGTTCCATCTTGGTCTGTGCTTTCTTATTTAGGCCCTTATTTCGCAAATGTTCTCTCCTCAAATCTCACCCGTACCCTTTCGCCACCTATTCTAATTTTTTAAATCTGCCACTGCTATTAATCACTAATCAAAAGTGGCATACACTTTTTCGCATGAGATGAGAATTACTAAAAATCACTGACAACCATTACGGTTGGCTATCCCAGCGACAGCTGGGTTTCTTTTTTCAATATTTTAGTTTTGACTAAAATAGGTTTTTATTTTCATCCTTTTACAGTTCAAGCTCTAAGTTTTTATAGTGTGCGTTTTTCGACCTCAAGAATTACTAAAAATCACTGACACCACCAGGCAATTGGCTTTTTAGCGCTGCCCGGAACCCTACAGCTTCTATAGCTGAATTACGGGAGAACGCAGGGTCTCAGAGAAGACAAGAAGGAATTAGAAGGGAAACGAGAAGAAAATAGATGTTTGAACTCATAATTGCAAATGAAAAATCATGTGTAATATCTTATTTATGCTACTGAACATCAAGATCAGGCTCAGCAAAGTGTCCGCTTCTTCTTGGCTGAGGGTCGTTCGATAAATGAGTTACAAAACAGCGTCATTCTGTTAGTTTTCCAACTATTAAAAATCCGAAATATACGTTTTGTAAGGAATTTAATTCTGAGTAGCAGCTGTAAGTTTTATTACGATGACGTCACTACGACGTCATTTATAAACATGAAATACGGCGACGACGTTCCCACTGAAATCATCTCGTAACGAACAGCGCGTCGTTGTTGTTTTGTTTGTGGACAACGAAACTTAATGCAAATTAAATTCATTCTAAAATGCATCTAATATATGGCGACAAGTGTTTTACAAAGCAAACTATACAATTCTGGTGTAAAAAAAATCCAAGCTGGGCACGAATTTGCATCATACACCGAGGAGCAATCAGTCGTTCCTCAGTAGCAAGAACAGCAGCCAGCATCGTTTTTTGGCATCGGGCATTCAGGAGATGGTTGACACAGTAGACAATTGTTTGAGCAAACTAAAATATTATGTTGAAAATAAAACAGTAATCTTTAACATTTTGACACGTTATGTGAGCTTGTTAATTTTATTTTTTTTCTCGTTCCTGTGCTGTTTGTCACTTGCAAGTTATGATAAATTACTGCTAGAGAAAATGATAAGCTTACATGTATTAACTCATTAGACTGCGTTTTATGAACAAATGACGTCACAATAATGACGTATCATCAAAACATTTCTACACATGTTTGAAACAAAATTTTCTAGAAAAAGTATATTTCGGATTTTTCATATTTAGAAAATTAACAGAATGATGCTGTTTTGTAACTTATTTATCGAACGAACTTCGTACGTGGCTTGTTTTTACACTATACAGAACCGGCATTCGAGCGACATCTTCATCTGTTTGCATCTCACAGTGTAAAAACATTTAGATGCCTGTAAACGAGTCGGTTAATGAGAACGCATCAGACATACATTTGATTGACTGCCACAGTGCCACTGAAGACGATACGATCAGCCGTATCGCGTACTTTCTGTCGCTGACACGATAAACAACCATACAAGACCCACGGACCACCAGCGATGTTTGTATGTCGTTTCGACAGCCGCGGATGGGCGACCCATCGGACCCCGGATCAACTGCAACTTGTTGAAAGATCAGAAGACTTGAAGACGTTAGTAATCTGTCGACACAACAGATTGCCACCGGGGTGCATCCACATTTCGACGCATACTGAAGCGGGAGCATTTTTGGTTTTTAGACGTTCAATTGAAGCTGCAAAATAATTTGCCAACTTTTCTCACATTTGAAAATCCAAAAAAATCAAATATTTGTGACATCTTTGCAAAAAATCATGGGTGGTCACGAAGCTGGGAGGCCTGGAGCAAAACCGGAGGGGGTCTGTCCCCCCGGCCCGGGCCTAAAACCGCTACTGGACGGCACTGCGGATTCTCGCAGCCAATAGGATCTTCGCCACATAAATGGGAAAAAAGTTTGGCGCCATAATTTTATTTACAGAGCGTAATTAGATTTTACGTCGACGCATTATCCCATTCTAGATCGTGTTTCGGACTATCACTTTGGCTTTCGAAATTTCACAATTACACAATTATACGGTCGTTAAGAAATCTGAAGTAGCAGAAAGGTTCTCCCAAAGCGCAATCAACCATCAACAACTTTTATGAACTTTTTAACGCTTAATTTACTGTAATCAGATTTGGCACGTTCTGGTAGTAGCTAATTTTTTTCGTGTATCATCGAGTAATTACATCGAGTAGTTACATCGAGTAGATAGATATTAGATAGATAGACATTTTCTGAATTTTAGGTCTACCGCATCACTTGCACGAGGAAATAAAGCAACTTCGTATTTGATTTTTTTACTAATTCAGTTCCTTAATTATATTCAGAATGTAACATTTTCAAGTTTTTTTCGTGTTCGTTTTGTAATCTGTAGGCATCAGGCGTCTGAGAGCTTAGCGATTGCAGGTGAGGCTGAGGGAGACATGAGGCTCAAGAAAGCGATGACTTTGCTTCAACAGCGCAAACAGCTGCAGCGAAACCTACGCGCTCTTCAGCAACGAACGACAGCCAGACAACTGCCGCCTTCCCTTGCCGCTGGTATGCGCAAAAATTGGTGTTCTGAATTTGCAGGACCTGAAAATGACGGACCTCCACTGTTGCAATAGCTGGTCAGTATAATTATGCAGGCCGACGTTGAGTTTAGTTGAGTCGGTGACGGTCGGTCAGGTCAACACCGAGATGCGTGCACCGGTAGCCTGGCCTACTGAGTATTGATCAAGCGTCGCTGGCCGTCATGATGACACCGTGTCCTTCCAAGTCGTCAAAAGCTACAGATCTTGCTCAGTTTTATACTTTTAGAAATATTGCATGTTCTTCTCACTTCAAGCGCATAGGTTTATGAAATGGTGTAATATAAAGTAATTTTCTTAAACGGTGGAAATATAGGCCTATATGGCCTATTACAGATAGCGATGGACAGTGATACAAAACCTGTTCTACAGCAACTGGCATCTATATTTTTATTACGTAAAACAGAAAACATTGTGCAAATTTTTTTTAAAAAAACATTAATTACATGTTTGTTTAGTTTAGCTCTATGTAACTGTAACTGAAATTCACATAATAATTTGTAGTCGATGTGGTCTTGCATTTTCCAGTCCTGCGATTTGGTCCGTCATTTTTATGGTATTTCACTTGACAGGTCTTGCATTTTCAGTTGCTCCATTTTTACTTAAGTTAGCTTATTCCTTTCGCCGTAGAATGGGGATTGTGATTTTACAGCACTGTCGTGCTGCAAAGTTAAAAGATAAGCGCAATAAGTTGCAATTTTTCGACGACAGACGGATGCAAATTTCCGACGGAAAAAAATATACGGATGCTCAAAATTTTAATCTTGGCCCGAGATTCACCGTTGACTATTTATTTCGGCCCCAAATTGCATTTTCGACCGACTGCGTTCGATTTATATGGACCGTGATAAAAACTCGGTTGAGCAGATACATTGTAGCAGAGGTAGACAACGTAGCCTATTTGACAACGACATATACATACAGCTTACTATAAACAATATCGGAAAGTTTCACCTGGCGATCAGAGAGAAGTGCAGCTATTTAGCTGAATAGGTCACGAGTCGGTTTTTTGCCATTTGCTTCTGGCGCACGCGGTGGGCCGGCCTATAAAGGTACGCCGTGGCCGGCGTGTAGGCCTATACCTGTATCATCAAGATGCCTTTGAAGTGAGCTCCTGCCGCCGCAGCTCTCAGCAGCAGATATGAACCCCCGCCATGGCGCTCGCAAGTGGATCATATCGCATGTCCGCAGTGAGAGGCAGACGAAAGAAAGTTGAGATGGAATTACATAGCGAGACGGGAATTGGTGAAAAGAAGCACGGAATCGCGGTAGGAGAATAGTCAACGTGACCTTTATTAATATTTTCGAGCGGCAGCACTGCAATATGTCAGAAAACCGAGCTCAGGAAAAATGCTAAAATATATTCGTAATACAGAGTAGACTGCGTGCGTAATTTTGTACATTAAGTTTTGTGATTTTGGCACGGCGTTTTTGGCTTTCTATTTTAATACTGCATAGGAGGCGGTGTCCTTTAATAATCACCATATCGATCTGGCAGTCTTTTGGTGCACAATTTTGTACACACTGACTTTCAAGTTGTCAATTGTCTGTTCTAGTTTGGCTGAAAAGCTTGAAATGCACCCAGGCCTAACAATAATCAGATAGGGTCTGGGCTAAACAGTTCCATTGTTTAGCATAGCCTACATAATTTCGGCTCTAGAAGAAAGCGCTGCAGCTTATAGCAGAATAAACTTATACACAGGCAACAAAAAATTTGAAGAATGCTGTTATTTTACCACTTTTAAACCAAAAAAAATAAAATTATGTGTGAATTATGTTATGTTTAGATTTTATTACAATCCAGTAGCTGAACTGGAATTTTTCCTCACATTGATAAAATTGTTCAATCAATTTGAAATAGGTCTATTGTGTGAAATACAGTAATCTCGATATTCTCGGCAACGGTAACATGATTTTGCAACGCTGCACATCTCCAAAACGACTGTGCAGTAGAAACGTGGCGTGAGGAATGCGTTTCAACTTCACAACTGACACGTCAATGAAAGATACAGATGCTGTTGCTATTGATGCGGGATGATATTTGGCGCTGTAGCCAGTCAGCGTGCGGTCTCAATCCATCCATCATTGCTTACACACAGCTTAATCAATACACTGCCGCCGCAAACCAGACCAAAGCTGGGTAATGGGTATGAGCGCGTTTACGTGCATGTATTTGAGTTGTGAGTAGGGTTTAACGTCACGCCCGACAGTAGCCTCTAGGTCATTTCGGGGACGGCCTTTGCAGGCAAAACTGCACATACACATAATAACGGAACAAAAAGTTAAACTTTTACAGAAAGTTTTACCTTTATGAAACACAAAACACAAAAAATGACGGAAATCTAAAATGGTAAGAACTGCCGATTATAATTGTCCATATGTATCGAAAAAGACAGTTCTAATAATCTTCCCTGTTTTCTTCCAGACAGTCATCAATCTCGTAATGCCGTCTATTGCAGGACAAGGGGCGCATGTATTTGAGCAGTAGCGTCATGGACTCATGGCAAGGGGCAGGGGAAGCAACTGTCCGCTCAATTTTAGCCTGTCCGAAAATTATCCTCAAAATGTAGAATTTGTTTTTTAGAGGAGGGGGTTAAGTTTCCCCATTTTGAAGGAATTCAGGAACGAAATTAAAATTTTGAACATCTATATGTCGTTTATCGGAAGTTTGCCGATGTCTGTCAAAAATTGCAACTTTTTGTCTCTTAAACTTTTCAACCCACAACGGCGATAGGAATTTGAGTCCCGGATCATTGACTTTTTGACCTTCGATCAATTTGACCCAACATCTTCAGACTGTTCAGCGCATTATTTTGTACATCTAGTGCAGACAAAAAATTTCTGAGAGTGAGAAAACTGGCCTAACCAATAAATTTTCGTGTGCTGCATGGCAGTAGGCATACTGTACTTCGTAGCTTTCACTGCAATGTACATTACTTGATTGCACTGTTTTTCCAGTGTAGGTCTATTACAGCGATTTTAATGCGGTTTAGTTTTTCTTTTCGTGTGGGCTTAGGCCTCCTGTAGTTGCAGCTTTCACTTCTTTGCAAACTGTTGATGTCAGCGTTTTATATAGTGTTTTACAGATAATTAGAATTTGACTATTTTTTAAATTTCTCCATGCGATTGCTGCAAAACAGATAGGCTATTTAGGCACAGTTTTATCGTAGTCAAAATTTAGCGTGCACACAACACACTAGGACGTTATAGGTCTATATGCTGTTGTGATGCTATCAGGTGCAGCGGGACATTGGACTGGACAATCGCACGTCGAGTGTCTGACGTCAACAACACGTCGCGCCTATTTACCGGATGCTCTGTCGACACGCATGCGCAAGCGGCGCTGTTTCGCCGACACAGAACTTGAAGCCGTGACGCTAGAACACGAGCGAGCACACGCACTGCTTGCCACCAGGCAGAGCAACCCCGTGCCACGGCCGCCCCCAGCGCAGCAGAGGGTCTTGTTTCCACTTCCGGCTGGGGTTACGGCGCCGTATCGACTTCCACCGCCAGAGCTGGCTTGCAGTGAAACAGCGGCAATGAGGCTGATTGGGCTTGTTCGCTCGTGGAGGACTCTACACCTAGGCGCAGACATTCGTACGACATCAAGACGTGAGTGCTGGCCTGCCACCGTTGGACTTACTTCGAAGTCTAGCGTCGTCGACGATAACGGCGGCGTCGACGTCGGAGAAACGTTTTCTGACGTCGTCATCGGCGGTCAACCGCTGTCGCCTTACATAACCGGCTTGCATTCGACACTCGCTGGACCAGCAGCAATCTTTCGCACGACTACCACCACGGTTGCTACTAGAGACACGCAGCGGTCCGGCCTGGCTGTGGCAAACCAGTGCCAAGACTTCGCGTCGACGACGTGGACTGGCAGGAGCGCCGGAGATGATTGTCGCTCGCAGTTAAGAGACTCAGACATAGAAGAACACCGACGTCTCGACTCCAAGCCGCTACGACGCACACATTTTGACTTCTCCGTCGAATCGCTTTTAACAAAATAGAACTCATCGCTTGACGTTAATAGGCCTATCTAAATGATATGACAGTCAGCTGGTCATTTTGTAATCTGTTCACACGTTAGGTTCGATGTTTGTAAGCCCTAATTGCTTGTAAACTATACCCAGCTTTTCAACACGGCAGTGTCACAGCGTATAGGCCTACCTACGTAGGCTACTCTATTCATACCGGTAAAATATGGGGTCCTATCTTCTAGAGCTGTCAAATTAACGCGTTAATTAAAGCGTTAATGCGTTAATGAATTAACGCGCGTTAAAAAAATTAACGCGCGTTAAAAAAATATGCGTAAATGACAAATGTATTTAATTTACTGAATTCTGTGAAGCAAAAGTTCCAGTATTCTGTTAAACTGCGGTTATTTGACAACGAAATGAATTTAAGTAACTAAACTCTAGTTGCCGTTCCATTACTAGTGTAAATAAATTAATATCGTCTAGATGACAGGCTAATAGATTTATATGCTAGCGATGACGTCAGTTATTGTTAAAATGTGTTTTTATTTGCTTTCTAACTTTTTATATTCTACAGGTGGGGCCCCCAAACGTTCCGGGGCCCGGGGTAACTTCTTCCCTTACTCTCTTTCTCGACGGGCATGGGTGCGTTAATAACGCGTTAATTAATGCATTAAAAAACTAACGCAGTGAGTTAATGCGTTAAAAAAAATTAACGCTTCGATAGCTCTAGCCGGCTAGTCCTATCACAATTTCACAATAACCCATCGTTCCGCTTATGCTGTGCCACAGAACAAATACGAGTACGTTGATTTGAAGCTTTTCTGCTAAACGTTACACTGAATTAAAAATATTTTTCATTAGCCTACGGGTTTAATCTTCTTTTTTTGTAAAAGTCGCTGGGCAAATTTAACAGTCGATGTACATAGACCTATAAATTTACTTCAGGCTAACATTTAGATTTTTGTCTGTTTGTCAATAAACAGCACATTGTTGCAATATTTTTTGATCTTGAGAAAGCCTACGACAGTACTTGGAAATATGGTATCATGAAAGACCTATTTGATGCAGGTCTTCGTGGTAGATTACCCATATTCATTGGAAACTTTCTCAAAGACCGGCAGTTCCAAGTACGACTTGGAACACATTT
>Ga0056128_1011782_pt1 | contig 10754 bp, 9 predicted proteins | sample WorMetLIZISLAND2_FD_71113 | JGI IMG/M metagenome (GOLD analysis project Ga0056128, IMG submission 71113) | Marine gutless worms symbiont microbial communities from Max Planck institute for Marine Microbiology, Germany - Olavius geniculatus... ... | reverse complement strand
CAAGTCCTTAAATGTTGCCGTTAACAAGTGTATAAACTAACGTTTTGTACATTTATATTTGCTGTTTTATTACTAAAATACTGTTTTCCTACTGGTGATCAGTTACATAGGTATTTCGCTTCAGATTATTTCTTACAGTAGCCAAGCTGCTTATAACTGTTACTTACTATCTAATGGCGTGACTGAACAAACCAGACGACACGCATCAGGCATGACGTCGTCGCTCTCAAAAACCCCTTTAGATGCAAAAATCTCGCAGATATCTCTTACACAGATCGAGTTATAGCCAATTTTGTCCCAAATTTTGTTGCCATGGCAACGGGGGTCGATGAGCGAAAATGCGGTTGGCAGCATTCAATGGCCCATCCCCGAAAATCCCCCTATAGACGCAAAAATCTCCCAGATATCTTTCACACAAGCCGAGTTATAATCAGTTTTGTCCCAAATTTCGTTGCCATGGCAATGGGGGTCGGTCGAAGAAAAATGCAATTGGCAGCATTCGATAGTGCCTCCCCGAAAACCCCCCTATAGGCGCGAAAATTTCGCAAAAAATCTCTTACGCAAGCCAAGTTATAGCCAATTTTGTCCCAAATTTTGTTGCCATGGCAACCAGGGAGGGTCCGGGGTAAAATTAAATGACACCATTAGATTGGCCATTCCCAAAAACCATACCCTAGAACCAAAAATTACGACTCTATCTTATACACAGCCAAAGTTATGACCGTTTAAAGAATTGTTTAATTTTCCCCATAGGCACCATTGTAATTCTTTTGATTTTTGTGAATAAATACGTTTAATATTAAATTTTAATTTTCTAACCCCAAAAAGGCACTTCCTTGTGCAGAACTGCATCATTTGACGCATTAAGCGTAAAAATCCCTTAAAAGGTCTGACCTGTGGGTGAGCGGAAGAAAAAAAGGCATATATAAATAAAAATTTGTGCGTATATTTCACCCATTTGCCGAGAAGCCCCCTTGGAGGAATTTGCATAAAATTTTGCATGAGGGGTCCCCTCGTTGACTTAATCAACCGTGCCAAATTTTATCTCAATCGGGTCAGGGGTTTTGATTCTGTGGGGGGTCGAATTTTTGGATTCCCCATAAGAAAGAGAAGTCGCCATTAACACAGGGCTTGAACTACCGTTCAGCCTGTGATACTGCTACTACTCTTGTGGTATTTACTGTGTAGGTTGCCGTGTTCCTTCATGACGCATGCGCTGCTGGGCTCGTACTGCGTCCAGTCGTTGTTCGGTGACTATGACAGTCATGAGCATGGAGTTGGAGTTCAGTATTTCTCACATGTCAACTTTGCGTCGCAGCAGTCTCAGGAATTACTGGAACAGATAGCAGAGATGCACAAGGCCCACAGGTCTGTAGAGGTAGTAGTAGTAATAGTAGCAGCAGTTGTAGCAGTAGTAGCAGTAGTAGTAGTAGTAGCAGTAGTAGTAGTAGTAGTAATAGTAGCAGTAGTAGTAGTAGTAGAGTAGCAGCAGCAGCAGTAGTAGTAGTAGTAGCAGCAGCAGCAGCAGCAGTAGTAGTAGTAGTAGCAGTAGTAGTAGTAGAGTAGCAGCAGCAGCAGCAGCAGTAGTAGTAGTAGTAGCAGTGGTAGTAGTAGCAGTAGCAGTAGTAATAGTAGAGTAGCAGTAGCAGCACCAGTAGTAGTAGTAGTAGTAGCAGTAGTAGCAGCAGCAGTAGTAGTAGCAGTAGTAGTAGAGTAGCAGCAGCAGCAATAGTAGTAGCAGTAGTAATAGTAGTAGTAGTAGTAGTAGTAGAGTAGCAGTAGTAATAGTAGTAGTAGTAGTAGTAGTAGTAGTAGAGTAGCAGTAGCAGCACCAGTAGTAGTAGTAGTAGTAGTAGTAGCAGTAGTAGTAGTAGTAGCAGCAGCAGTAGTAGTAGTAGCAGTAGTAGAGTAGCAGTAGCAGCAGCAGTAGTAGTAGTAGTAGAGTAGCAGTAGCAGCACCAGTAGTAGTAGTAGTAGTAGTAGCAGCAGCAGTAGTAGTAGTAGAGTAGCAGCAGCAGCAGTAGTAGTAGTAATCGTAGTAGCAGCAGCAGCAGCAGCAATAGCAGTTGGTGTACTTTAGTAGTAGTAATAGTCATCATAGTGCTTATAGTCATCATAGTCATCATATCTTAGTTCAGTTGTAGTTGTAGTCGTCGTCGTCATAGTCATAGTGGTCATAGGTCAATGACAGCCTTGTTTTGTGGCCACAAGGCTGGTTTTTACGTGCAAGAGCTAGCACAGCCAGCTATAGCGCGTATTAGTTATGGTAATTCTGTCTGTCTGTCACTTTCTGGTACCAATCGGAGCCTAGGTGACAGTGTAAGTCTCGACCCTATAAATTCAAGGTAGCCTCCACACACGGGTGTCAAATAGGGGTGCCCCCTAATAAGCGGTTATTTTACCGTTATTGGCTGGTCCAGCGTAAAAACGGTTGCAGATAGGCACAGGCATGCTGCTTATCATAACAAGCACTGGCGACGAGCTTCTTAGGAATGTCAACATTGATGACCTTGAACCTGAAAAATAGAGGTTTTTAGTAATTTTTGGTGATTTTCTGCTGCAGAAAAGTGAATTGCGATGAGATGGATTGAAATAGACCAAGATTATCTATGTACAGGAACTGCTATAGGCTCTTGTGCATCTCATGGGCATTACCTCAGATTTCTTGTTTTTGTTTGTCCTATATGGGCTCGTCTTGATTGGAAAACAAAATGTACTAAATAAACAAGATCAGTGCATACATAGCCGTAGTAACTGGCGTGCTATCTTTAGCTGATTGACTTTTTGCTCGGTTGGCTAAATTGCTGCAGCGATGCTACATCTGTTTTACAATGTGCACATATTTAGTCGTTGACGTTCAGTTTAGGCATGTGTGGCAAGGAAAATTACAGCAATTTCAGGTCATTTTAGTCGTCCGTGAAATTTGTTATCCCTTAATAATGCTCATTTAATTTGCACTTTGTTTTGTGAATTAGGTTGGGCTTCATCGATAACGTCTGCAATTTTTGTGTTGACACACAGTATATAGCAGCATGTGCTGTGTGCTTGAACAGAGGAATGTCACCGGCAGAGGCAGAGCTGAGATATCTACTCAACGCCAACAAACTAGCTCTCTATGGAGTCGATCTGCATGCTGCCAAAGTTAGTTAATGTGCTTCTAGCATTTGCGTTAAAGGCCAAGTCGCACGAAAAAATGATATTGGCTAAATATGTGTAGAATGTAACGCTAATTAATAATACACTGATCAGTTGAAATGAAAACGTCGCTTAGAAGTAATTTTATCACAGATATGTTGTGCCAGCCGAACACACCCGAACATGCCATTGCCACAATTACCGATGATGTCACTCACAGGATGCTTGGTTGACAAACTGACATTTGCATTTGAAAATACTATATTTGTTATTTTTCCTCAGAATAATGTTACATTTATAGTACAAGTAATGATGCATAGATGACATCAGAAATTACGTCATTGTTTATTTAGTTCATTGTTTATTTTTTCACTACTAGAAGTGTGCGGTTAGTAAAGTTAATGATGTGCTGGAATATTGTGGTTTTTAGTGGGTTAACTATTGATGAAAAATTTGGCCTTTTTAAGGCTATTTGGCCATAAATTAAGCTGCATTTGACTTCAAGGCGCAATAAAGCTAGTTAGCAACCCTTTTGCAGATGACGTCACAGTTCCGATAATGGCCGAAGCCATGAAAGAGGAAAAGTGAGTGCTTAAACCTGATTTTTTAGGGTATTAAGATGTACTAGCAACCAGAAGATTAATGAATATTGACAAATTAGCATTTGAGTAAGCCACTTAGCACTTTATAACAGTTGCATAAAGTGATGCGACTTGGCCTTTAAATGGTTTAATGCTGTAATATAGCCATTTGTAGGAAACCCATCTCAGAGCTATGGAGCATCACCTGCCATGTGGGATCACACAGTGTTTCCTGCCACTTGACGCAACTGAATGCACCCCCCCCTCATAACATGAGCCAGACAGGTTGGTACTTGATTGATTTACCTACCCCAGAGGGATGGAAGGCTGAGTTGACCTTGATGTTGGTAATATATTGAGACATTTACCTGTCTGCAGACAATCAATCCACCCAAGTACTGGGAAATAAGTTTGGTTCTGGAAAATCCAGAAATTAAAGCCTAAGATCCGGTTAAGTCATGGGAAATTAAATTCCTGAATAGTTGATGAAATTGCAATCGGTTTATAATAAAGAATATGCAGCACTAGCATATCACTTACTTTCCGAAATACATTGATGATATAAATTTCAAAATTTTGTCATTCCGCATGCCTTTGTGCATTGGACTACACTCTGTATGTGCACTAAGTAACGGTTGTTTGTCAATATATTTTAACACTGACGTTTTGCTGGTCATGGAAAGTCCTGGAGAAGAGCTGCAAATTTTTGTCCGTAAAAGTGTTGCGATCCTGTCTTGCTGTATCACGGTGGTGCGAATTGAGCATAAGTGTGAGCATCTGCTGTGTGCCAGGATGGCAGGAACCAGGCGGTGGAAGTGGGCGTTTCATGCATCGGTCTACTACTCTACCAGGACCGGCTGCGGGTGAACCGCTTCATGTGGCCAAAGATCATCAAGTTCTCATACAAGTTCAACAACTTCAGCCTTAAAGTCCGACCAGGAGAGGTTGCTGTTGGTTTTGTCATGTTGCAGCCTTGCAGAGTTTTTGACGGAATTAAATTAGGACTAGGAGAGTGTCTCAACTTGTCAACATCTGTGTTAATGTGGTAATGGCCAAGTTTGGACAGAATTGAGTTAATGTGCAACTGCAACATTAAAAAACTACATGAAATTGGTAAACGTGAGGGGCTTGTCACTTGCTGTCTTAATGTCATATTGACTAGCTGTTTGTTTGCTAGACAAAGGTGTTGTCTTCATCTAGAAAATAGACATTAAATTGAGTTACTACTAATAAATATTATCTACTAGTCTACTATTTCTGTTGCTACGTGTGCATTGCAACTGGTTCAGCTATTTTTGTTATTCAGCTAGCCACTTATGCCGAAGTAATTTCAGACATCGTCAGGTTTCCTTGGCCTCGAAGATCGCTGGCCTTTCCCTTGATAATGCTGGTCTTGAATTGACGAACTCTTTCCTGCATGTATAGTAGCCTGATGTGTGTTTGGTCTTTAGTCACAGAAGTCAGCGGTGAGTTATGAGTTCAAGTTGTCCAGTGACAAGTTGGCAAAGCGTTTGTGGAAAAATGCCGTCGAACATCACACTTTCTTCCGGTCTGTGGTTTACATCATTTCTTTCGTGTCGAATCTGTTTATTTGTTTTTGTTCTTAGCTGTGTGCTTAGTGAGCATTGCTCCAGCGCTTCTTAACAGCTTGCTTTTTCGACGAGCTCATCTTCAAAGCTTTTTTGGAAAACCCAGGAAGATATAGGAAAGGATGTGCATTATTGAAATTTCCTTGGAAAAATCATTGGGAAAAAATTAGGAAAATATACAGGAAAGCACTAAATTGACATTGGAAAGAAAGCTGCTTATTGTAACCAAATTTTTACAAAACAACACAGTTGCTGACACTTATTTTGGACATTATTTGTGTTTGGTTATCTTAAATGATGGAGAGGTATGTGAGTTGTTATTTTTTTTGTTTATGTACTAAGATAAGATGTTTTCACAAGATTTTTTCCAAAGAAGTTTTTAAAATGTGAGTGCACATCTGATGGGTTGAACTAGTTTACAGAGGTAAGAAAGCAAATTTTTTTTCGAAAGCAAAGAAAGCCATTGAAACTTCTGTAAGGAAAAAATTTTCTTTGGAATTCCCAAGTCATTTGACATAGGAAGATCTTTGGAAAATGTCCTAGGAAAGTTTTGAGAATGTGGCCTGTTTGGATACTCTGCATGTGTTAGTCTGCGTGAGGCAGACATGCCAGCAACCGACCTGGTATCAAAGCTTGCATCAAAGTACCGCTACTCAGGACGGACCCAGTACCAGGTCCAGCTAGCATCTTCAATGTCAGCTTCTGCAACCCTGGACCGCTCGGCCACACTTGATCGCTCCACTACTGCCAGCGTCATATCCAGTCGCAAGTACACAGGCGGATCAAAGAGCCTTGAGAATGGTTTGTAATAGAGCTGGTATCGATTTTGATTAAAATTTTAAAATCATTTTTCATCCCCTTAAATTAATCAAAATACATGAATTAAGTTTGATCAGTTCTTGTTCCGTCCCACCAAGACCAAGATCACTGTAGGTGGTTACATCACTGAGCGTAGTGAAGTTTATGATTGACTGATATGATTGTTTGGCTGATTGACAATGCAGTTACTTTACAGACCATACCACATCTTACGATTGATTGACTGAGTGATCAAGTGATTGATTGATTTATTGATTGATTAATATATTGACTGATTGCAGTAATGATAGCTGGCAGAGGTTACAGCACTGAGTCTTGTGGTCTTGTGGTTGACTGATTGACTGATGGAGTGTGTGACAATTATTTATTCACCAGTAGAGTGATCAGGTGATTGATTGCTTCGTTTCAGTGACGATGTCTGGGGAGGTTACAGCGTTGAACGTAGTGAATTTTGTGGTTGTTTGATTGGTTGGTTGATTGATCGATTTATTGATTGTGTGCTATATTGCCTGGTTACAGTGATGATGTCAGGAGGAGGTTATAGCACAGAGCGTAGTGAGTCATATGCAGCAGACACACAGCAGACAGCAACCCTGGATCTCAAACACAGACGCAGGATCAACAACCCTACTTCACCCACGCCCACCTATGACAGCTACTCTCCTGACCTGGTAATACTGTAGTTATAGCAGTAGTAGTAGTAGTAGTAGTAGTAGTAGTAGTAATCGTAGTCAGAGTAGTATTAGGAGTAGTATTAGTCTTCATAGTAGTAGTGCTAATAATGGTAGTTGTTGTAATCCTAGCTGTATGGTAGAGTTGTGTGTCTTTGTAGATGCAGACTTTTGGATCCATCAATATCTTTCTGTGGCTACCACACATTGCAGTAGTAGTAGTAGTAGTAGTAGTAGTTGTTGTTGTTGTTGTGAGTTAGGAAGTAAGTAAATAAATTTATATAGCATGCATTAATGTTGTGTTGTTGTTGTAGTTTTTGTAATCATAGCTGTATGGTAGAGTGGTGTTTCTGTGCAGATGCGAAGTCCTTTGGATCCAGCGATGTCGTCCTATGGCCACCACACGTTGTCAACTGCTGATCAGTCAAGACCACTCATGTCTCCTGTATGTCTTGTCATTGTTAATGCATCGTTTGTCACTGACCACAGAATTCTAAGCTAAGCCACACAATTTGCTTGTTTTCACACGATTTCTACATTTTTGCAGAATTTTGTGAATATGTGTAAATGTTTATCTCTCTGGACTGAACAGTATACAGTAGTTTTGAAAATACCTACGATCTTGAGTCATCAGTCACCTGACGTTCTGTAGGTTGATTAATGTATTTGCTTTGAGTAAAGTGAAGCATCAGGATTATTTGTGCCGAAAATGATGAAAATATGCATGCATAATTTTGTTACAGTTATGTACAGTAAACTGTAAACATTTTAAGCATGCAGTGTAGAAGCATATTGTTCATTCAGACTCGGTTTGTGATCCAAGAGCCTAATTTTTAAAGCCTCTTGTAAATTTTGCCACAAATGCATGTGTATCTTAGGATTTTTTGCTACAAATATGTATAGGCTGATGGTGGCTATGGACAGTATGCAGGAGACGCGTCATATGTCAGTGGACAACAGCGCTACGGCACTATGCCAGCTCAGTGGAATGGAAACTATGATCGTAGCAATTCCTCGCCAATGGTATGTGTCCACCTAATACATTATGAGATACATTCAGTGATATTGCTTTCACATGTTGAACATGGGATGATGTTCATTGTAGTATATTCAAGTTAACTGAAGTCTTTCTTTTAGCACATATTGGTGCTTTACAAGTCAGATTATTATTATTAGTCCGCCTGGAAGCGATAGCTTGCGGAGCGGACTTAAGTTTTAGCCCAGATGCTTTTTTTCTCCCAACGCAAGATCTCCGAGATGCGTGGGCCGACCGGCGTGAAATTTTGCACGATGGTCAGTACTAGGCCCTATTTTATAATGCTGGTTCAAAATTTCGGGGGGGGCACCCCAAAAAAATTTCAGGGGCTAAAAACATGCAAAATTTGGCCCGATTTCGGACGACTTCGAAGTTCGGCGGCGAATATCTCCGAAACGGATGAAGATATTCAAAATTTGATAGTCATTCCGTCTATTGCGATTCCTCCTGCGTTAGACAAAACAAGTCTGGTGAAGTTTGGTTCGACAACTTACGAGTTTGACCACAAATATCTCTGGACTGGATTGAGATATCGACAAGCGGTAAATGGCGTTATCAAATATGGTCAATTCCACGTTGAACGAAATAAATTCTGTAAACTTCGGTCTTCCACGAACCAAGTTATAAGCGCTCATGTTGACCTACCCTAAGTCGAATATTTCGGAAAATTATATTTCGGCCCCTAGGGGGTGCTGCGCCCCCAAATTTTTACACGCGCTAGAGAATGACCAAGTCTTATTAGCGCACCCCCCACCGGGGACAGGGGCCCCCCTTACAACTTTTTCAAAGGAGGGTCAAAAATTGGCTTAAAATGCAATAAAGGAGCGCTTATAACTTCGGAGTAAGGGGGTGTAGCTGGACGAAACTTTGGCACTTGACGCGGCTCTAGGTTGGGTTGTTAACGCAAGTACCACTTTTGGGGGCACCGCCCCCTTAAAATTTGGGAGGGCAAACAACGTTCAAAAATCAGTGCAATTTACGACAACTTTTGAGTTTGAGTGCAAATATCTATGGAACTGATGAAGATAGCGACAAAATCTAAACGGCGTTGACGAGTACGATCCTTTTGGCGTTGAACAAAAAAAATTTTGTGAAATTCCGTCCACAACGAACAAAGTTACAGGCGCTCATGTTGACCTACCCTAAGTCGACAATGCGCGTTCGGCATATGCCAATGCATTTGAGTTCGGGCTACGTGACTTTGATGCCGGAAAAATTTGACTCCCCCCTAATTTCTCCCAATCGGACTTAGGGCGTCGGGCGGACTGATGTTGGGCTTTGCCCCAAATTTCTAGTTATTATTAATTAGCTAGCTGTTGACTTGATTTCAACCGCATTTCTAAGAAGTTCTAGAAATGTTATTTTTGTAGTTTTTGTCATCTTTAGGTTCATTATTGTGTGTTTGTTTGTTAATTAAGTTAGCTAAATAGCTAATGATAATAACGATAATGTCAGACAGAGACGGCTGTGTTTGTAGTTCATTTCCATTTGTTGTCTATTGTGTCTTTGACCGTTTGTTGAAGCATAGCATGTGATTACAAATTTTCTAATCCTGGATCTCGGGATTGAAAAATCGATCACTAGCTGCAGCTAGTTCTTACAACATTGTTATCAGTCAATCAGTAAGGCCATTCTGCTGATATGTTATCACAATGATCTGAGCTCCAATGGCTACAATGCGATGCATGTTTAGTAGCGGCTCTAGGTTGAATTCATTTTGTGCACCACGGACATGGAAGATGCTGATGTCGGTCGAACCAGAGTGACCACGGGTCCTTGAAAGTCCTTGAAAACATGTTCCCATTTTTCCAGGACCTGGAAAGTTCTTGAAAACCAAATAGAGTATTGAAGGTTTTGGAATTTGTTGGAAGAGAGTCTTGAAATTTGTTTAATTTCAGTTTTCTGGAATCATTGTGACTGCAGTTGGAAAATTATCTTTGTAACATATGACGCGAGAACTGTCTGAGATGATGTGGTAAAATATTGCAGCAATGGGTCTGGATAAGTACTTGAAAGTTTTTGACAAGTCTTTGAATTTTGTTGCCCTTAAACTGTGCCCACTTTGTCAAATGCTGTTGTTCTGTGGTAATTGACACAGGCCGGAGTGGGTCACCTGCCAGCATTCCAGGACGACCGTCTGTCTGAGCAGCAATACAGGCGGGCCGGAGCCACAGGTCAGGGGTCATGGGGTCAAGGTCAGGGCCAGGGTCAACCATGGCAGCAGTCATACTACCACTACTACCCTGGCACTGGCAGTCATGCCAGCCCAATGGTGTCGGCGGTAATTTCAGTTTTTTTTCACTGCAGTCGTAATGTTGTTGATTACAGGTAGTAGCAGGCTTTACTTGATCATTGGAGTGAAGTGTGGTCGTTTGAAACACTTGAACACACAGTGTGAACATGACCTGCCCTTCACTGAATGATTGGGATAATCACCTCCAGATGTCACCTATTGTTCGGTGTACATAAGTCATGTATGTTACACCTTCTATAAGCAACCTGCTAATGCTATCAGTATGAGGGGCGTTCAATAAGTTCCAGGACTTCGTCCTCAATACAACGACAGACAGACACATGTCTGACAGTTATGTTATTTTTTAACATATTTTCCCTGCAGTTCACTGCAATGTTCCCGTTGTTCTGCAAGTCGACTGGAACCCGTAGCATTAAGTTTTTTATTGGCACTTGTAGAACTTTCCGGACAAAATGCTGTAGAACATCTTTATCGTTTTTAAACTTAATGTCTCCACGTGATTCGCTGTGTGGTCCAAACAAATGAAAATTACTTGGAGCTAAGTCTGGGCTGTACGGCAAATGCTGTAGCAGTTTCCAGCCCATCTCTTCAATTTTCTTAACTCTAATGGGCCTATTGCATGATGGGGCACTGCCATTTTAAAGAATGACACCTTTCTGCATCAACCCT
>Ga0056128_1011780_pt1 | contig 10754 bp, 7 predicted proteins | sample WorMetLIZISLAND2_FD_71113 | JGI IMG/M metagenome (GOLD analysis project Ga0056128, IMG submission 71113) | Marine gutless worms symbiont microbial communities from Max Planck institute for Marine Microbiology, Germany - Olavius geniculatus... ... | reverse complement strand
GCGTGCACTATGATTTGTACGATGCTTGTAAAGTTTAAACTGATGACCGTGTGTTGACACAGCAGAACAAAACTCAAACAAATTTACATCTAGATCCACATGACCAAAAAGAATCTTGTACGTTAATATTAAATCAGCATGTAATCGACGAAGCTCTAGGCTGGAAATGCTTAGGCGTAATAGACGTTGGTAAGTAAAACTTTTTAATCCATGTAATCGCTTAGTGAAACGCCTCTGTACGTTTTCTATTTCCTGAATATCCTTTATAGTACAGGGTGACCAGAGTACAGAATTATATTCTAGAAGAGGTCTGACGTACACTAAAAAGGCACGTAATAGGAGACAAACGTCACATGACTCAAAAGCCCGCAGTATTAAATTAGCACGCCTATGAGCCTTAACAACAATGTCATTGACACTGTTATATTGTAAATCGTATTGCTTACAATGCTTTGATGCTGTTGCTTGGATGACTGGGTGGTTAATTTCAAGGATGGTTTACTTTTACAGACAAGTTCAGCTTGGTGTACGTCTGGATGGGAAAATTGGCAAGTTAATCAAAAAGTGTGCACTTGCATGTGTATGTGTTGTTGTGCATTGTATAACATTATCACTTTCATGTATCATCTCTGGCTGATCTATATTGCATACTGCGTTCAAAGATTTTTTTTTGATAATTTTAGCATTTGGGCCATTTTGTTACCGTGATTTTTGACAGGATCCGCAGGAATCACGTTTGGTGGAAATGCTGCAACACGTTTTGGCACAGGTATTGTCATTATTAATTATATAATGTTGATTAGATTTCAGAATGTATAATATATAAAAATTTTGCTCTCGGTGTGTTCAGTTGCGGTTTGTCGACCGTATGTATTAAATGAATATAAATCATTTTTGAAACTCTTTACTGATACAGTATTGTAATTTAATGATTAATTACGATGCTTTTGCATTTTGTTTATTCTTTGTAATTTCAGTAATGCATCAATAATATTTACTCTGTATTTGTTTTGTTTAATGTCAAGTATTAACATTTTTTGCCATTTATTCTTTTAATTGCTATTTATTTAACATAATGGCTGTCAGTAGCTAACATGTTCAATAGAGTTCAGTATTCTGAATAACACAGAACACATTATTTTTGGTTACCCTACGGACTGAAGTACACTCATTCTTATGGTCGAAGCCTGACATATAAACATTTTGCATGCATTTGAATCTGATGCTGTACATCACCATGCTTATGCCGACTGACACGTTCCAGTCGCTGGTGGTTAGCTTAGTGCTAACGTGTCTGGACTATGGCAGTAGTTCCTAGCAGTATTTCATATTACTTAGGAGGCCATTTTAAAAATTTTGGAATATTGATAAATTGATTGCAGTGTATGGTATTTAACATATAATATGTTAAATATAATAATTTAACAGATCTATAATAATGTACAGCGACAGGAACCACTGGTTTTGGCCCAACAACATCAACGTTTGGTGCTCAGCCAGCTTCGACCGGCCTGTTTGGTGCGGCGGCAAATCCGGCTCCTGCTACCGGCAGTATGTTTGGCGGTGGAACATCGGTGTTTGGACAGAATCAGCCTCAGCAGCAACAGCCAGCTTCCACGTTTTGTAAGTTTTTCATTGCAGCTGCATTTTTATCAGGTTGATGGTGGACAGATCATTATCTACGCCAAGTGAATGTACTGGACAACAGAGGAGACAATGTTTTCGTTAGATTTTCCGGTGTTCTGTCATTTTGTTTGTGTGTCTGCGCACATTGGCGTGAAGTTATAATAACAGTGACGTCATCACGTCACCAGCAGTTTGTGTATCATGTGTGATCTCATCAGCAGCTAAATACTAGATATAGTTACACTATATAGGTTGTTAAAGAAAGAAGTGTAGTTAATAATTTTAACTAACAATATCACAAAAATGTTTCAAGTTACTGTTTTTGTAAAAAAAATTACTTGGCGGAAATATGCTCTCTTAGAAGCTGTTTTAGCTTTTTCTTTTGTGATACGGCAAGCTCTTTGGTTGCATTGTTGGTCAGTGATCATGTGATGAAGCTGTTGTTCATCATTCAATGCAGCGATTGTTTGATCAAACAGTGTATGGTCGATGTAATTGTCCAGCGTTCGGCGGAGCAACGGGTGCGGTGACGAGTACGGGACAACCCGCTGTTGGCACTGGCTTGTTTGGGGGCACCTCTACAGGTTCATACACAGTTTGCTTCAGTTTTCAAATTTATGTTATGCAAAAACGGCATCAACTAGGGCTCTTTGTAGTATGTATTCAGTGTTCGTACTGATGCTTTGTAATCCAGTCGAGGCCAGTCTGTTTATTGCAAGTTTTAGCATATTACTGCTGGGAGTGTTGGACTGTTAGCTTGGTGCTGTTGTGCAAAGTTCCTGCATTCATGCGAAAGCATTGCTATTTGATGCAATGTGCGGAATTCTTTTTTTTCCCTATTTGTAACTGTGATTATGTTACCCTATTTTGTTTTTTTGCCAGTCATCATATCTAGATTGATATCGGTTTGTGTATTACTCTTTGCAGCTGTTGACGATTTTCTTTTGCTAATGCATTTCTTTATATTCCATTAAAATGTCACCAGTTTTCTATGAACAAGCTTGAATTACACTAGTGAACTGATGATTGAGCAGTTAGCTTCTTGTTGCAACAGATGCTGCAGTTATTAACAATATATATTGGAATTTTTGTAGCCAATATTTAACACTGTTAGTAGATTTTTGTTGCTAAATTGCCTGTAACTAGTTTGATTGGCTGTAGTGTTACATCTGGTGGCTGATTGCAGGGTTTGGGACGTCGCAGTCACTGTTTGGTAATACCCAGACTGGCGCATTTACAGCGACGCCAGGCCAGGCCACGGGCACCAGTGGCGGACTGTTTGGTACTGGCACGCAGACTGGTGGTGGGTTTCTGAGCACTGCAGCCGGTGCCACGGCGGGCAGTGGAACTACGGTGAAGTTTGTCCCGGTTGCTGGCACGGACGTCGTCATGAAGGGCGGCAGTCAGCAGTCTGTGTCGACCAAGCTGCAGTGTATCACTGGCATGAAGGAATACGAAGCAAAAAGTCTGGAGGTAACTTCAGTGCATTGAATGTTGTCTAATGATGCAGCGGTGTGATCTTTTTTGGGTCTGTTTTTTTCGCATTCCAGAAAGTGATTTGTTGTGGTTTAGACCTGGACATTTCCGAATTGATCGCAAAAAAAGAATGGCACAGCATTGGAACAGCTGTCGCTACACCCACAATTTGAATTGCCTCTAATGTGACCAAAGGACTAAATAAACTGTGCTTTCTGCCCTACAAATTAATTTTCTCAGTAGTAGCTTAACAAGCCAATGAATGCACGCGCCTGTACAATTATCTTTACACGCAGTAAATGCACAAAACATATATTAATTGGTACATAACTACATATATGTACCATGAACTTGCACCAAAACATTTACTTGTAAACAAGGTGTTTGATTGGCTAATGCTACCCACTCCTCCCACCGCCCCAGTTTCCGTTGTTTTGACTCTGAACGTTTTTTTTCTGATTGAAATGGGCCTTTCCGGAATGATTAAAAAATGCAGAACTTATGTTCCGGAAACGATAGAAAAATGACTTGGAAACAACTGGGCTGGTCAGGCTGCGAAAAACCGCAACCCTTCTGTTAATCACGTATTTGTGGTAGTTTGTTGGGATTTTCTGCTGGTGATTTTTGTCGCCGGTACCACACCACTGCAAGTGTTGTCTAAAGAGTCGTCCACGAAATGACGTGTCATGTGTCTAGTGGGAAATAAGACTAGTCACTCACTTACTGTACCATATTGTAGCTCATTTTCTTAGATTCATTGAAAGACATTTTACCACATCTATGCTTGTCATAATGCCTGGGTTCTTACCTAGGTCTCGGTGCATTGTGAGTGTATTTTCTTATAGCTTGGCTTATATGAAGTGCACGCATATTCTTTGCATATCTGTCGTAGGAGCTACGTGTTGAGGACTACTTGGCCAATCGTAAAGGTCCACAGCCAGCCAGCACAGCAGTTGGTTTCAGCTTCGGCGGAGGCACTGTTCAGCAGACACAGGCCAGCGGCTTTGGTACATTTGGACAGCCTAACAAACCGGCTACAGCGACTTTCGGAGGTAAGACCTTTGTGTTTATGTTGTTGTGATGACTAGGGTCCACAGTTTTCTGCGGGTCGCAGAATCTCGAGCCGAGCCGCGGAATTTGCCTTTTTCCGCGGAATTTTGATATTTCCATGGAATTTAATGGAATTTTGCAAAAATTGAGAAATGAACGATGATCAGTACATTCATCGGTTTCACAACGTAACCAAACAGACTAATTATAGGCCTAATTAGTCTGAATAGACTCATTGAAAGAATCTAATTGCAAATTGAACTGTTTAAAACTGAGCCCTACTAATAGCCATTGCAATACGGCATACAATCAAAAATAAACACAATTTGACTTGACAGATTGCACTTTAAAAAAGAAACAAACAGATTGATAATTTTCTATGAATGTTGCTAGCATAACTGAGCACAACACCAGCCTTCAGCAACTACAGTTTTTTTGACAAGACAAGACAGAGTTCAGTTTACTCACAAACGTATGGCTGCGATGAGCCGCGGAATTAGAACAATTTTGCCGGTGTGAGCCGCGGAATTTTGCAAAATGGTCAATTTTTTTGTGGAAATCACACAATAAACTTTTTTGTGCTAGCTCATAGCAATCAGCTGCCACTTCCGAGATTGTCAAAGCGCTTCTGGCCACGACTCCATCTTGTGCAAGAAGTGATATTGCAAGTACCGTACTTTTCCCTTTTCACTTTTACCTTGTTGTTTATCCGATACAGGGTTTGGTGCAGCATCAACGGGTACGGGTCTGTTCGGCCAACAGCAGCAGCAGCAGTCGACGGGCACAAGTCTCTTTGGCAGCACGACTGCCTTCGGAGCAGCGAAGCCCATGTTCGGTGCAGCAGCAACAACTGCAAGCACGCCATTCGGAGGCTTAAGCACTGCCGGCGCTGGTGCAACGACGCTCTTTGGTCAGGCCAATCAGAACAAGGTACCAGTTGGCACTGACCGCTACATTTGTGACTGAATGATACAGATTCAGGAATTGAATCGTAAAATAATTCCTCTTTTTTGTTGATTCAGTACAACTCTGTATGATTCTAACAGTTACGGTACGTGACATCTGAGTGCCAGTGCGCCACCATTTGTACACGGACCATTTGGGCGCCATCGTTTGTGCCATGCTTTGTGACTGGCACATAAATAAAATTAATTTGCATATTATAGTTAGAGTGAAAATCATAATCATAAGTAATTTGGCAAATACGATTTTATTGCTCTGTAATAATAACTTCCTGCTGTGTTTAGCAATCAATTTTTGTTGTCGTTCGTCTTTGCGTGACATCATTTTTCGTCAGTGCTGTGCACTGTCATCATGTTTTGCATTGTCCGTCGCATTTTCATTGACGTCTCACTTTGTATTCGTCGCATTTCTTCGTCGTGCGTTTGCATCGTACATCGTCATCAACGTGCGTCATTGTCGTCATATGTCTTCGTGTTGCGTGCCGTTGTTACCCTTTGCGTCGTTGTTGTCACACATCGTCTTGGGTTGTTGCACAACATCATCATTTTACGTCGTCCTCAAGTGATGAAGCAGACCATTGTTTTCTGAATAAATGCTCGGGTGAATGTTGCGTGAATTACATGTTACACGCCGGCCAATATCATGCGTAATTTTCAAACTTTATTCATGGCAGGATCATGGCTTGGTGCCATAACGGCGGCATCCAAATGTCCTGCTGAGAACAGTAATTATATGTATTGCTGGCTCTGTTGTTAGCTCACCACTAATTGTGAAAGATGTAATGTTGTTATATTTTGTGCAGCTATAGTTATTCATGAATTATTTTAGACAGTTGTACATTCCTAGCTACTCAGATTTACAGTACTTTTTGTGCATTGTGCATAAAAGTACTACCGGGTATAGTACTGCACAGTCACATCTTTTTAATACTGTCAGTACAATAATAAATTATGTAGGCTTTTGGGCAGACTAAATTTTGTCAGAGGAATGTTGCTCGCTATTTTGCTTAACGGTGATTTTTATTATGAATCAATTGTTAATTTTTTTCTACATACATTTGTAGGGTTTATTCGGGTCAACTGCAACGACGCAGCCAACAAACTTATTTGGTACGGCAGCAGCGACACCGTCATTTGGCACCGGTACATTTGGTGCTACCGCCAACACCGGCTTCGGCGCTAATGCTTCTACGCCAGGAGTAAGTTTTTGGCATTTGACAAAAGAAGTGTATTTTAATACAAATGTCCAATGCGATTTTAGCAGATTAAAAAGTCACATACATTGAACAACTTTTAATGGGAAGCCCATCTCAGAGCTACCGAGCGTCACTTGTCGAATGGGATCATGCTGTGTTTACCTGCCACTTGACACAGTCAATGTGGCACATTTTAACCCCAACCAAACAGGCCAGTACTTGATTTATTCTCTAGAGAGGGATGGAAGGCTGAGTTGGCCTTGGTGTTGATTCTAGACATATATGGTCTAGCCTTGAAGAATTGTTTTTGTAATCATTCTATGTATACGTCTTTGTTTGTCATGCTTTGGTGCTTTGACACTTTTGGTTTGGTGACTGTATGTAAATGCTCAGACCAGTGTTATGCTTTATGTATTATGTTATGTATGTCAGTAAAACGTGTGGATTCTGATTTTATTTGCCAACTTCAGGCTGGGTTATTTGCCGCAAAGTCAACTGGTTTTGGTGCTCAAACAACGGGACTCTTTGGCCAGCAGTCGGGCACAGGCAGCACCGGCTTTTCATTCACACAGACGCAGCCACAGTCAACTCTTGGAGGCAGTCTGTTCAGTGCAAAACCGACAGCGTCCACAGGATTCGGAGGTTTCGGAACAACAGGAACCACTGGCTTTAGTACGTGTAATGATCTTTAATCTTTCCAGTTTGTTATAGTTTTCTGAAATTATTGACTGTCTGGAGGAATACTGGGAAGATTGTTAGAACTACCATTTTTATTAATTACATATGCACGTGTATAATGGAGTTCTTACAATTTTAGGTTTAGCTTGTTTTTTTGTGTTTTGTGTTTCTGTGAAGGTTAAACTTACTGTTCCATTACTGTGTGTTTGTGTGCATTCTGCCTGGAAAGGCCGTCCTCGAAATGACCTCTACTGTGTCAGGCGGGACGTTAAACCCTACTTACTCACTCACTCACTGGTTGCATTTGTTTCCCAGATATGAGCCAGGAAGACTGCTTATGTAATTATCTGCTTTTGAGTGTGCTAATGGAATAAATAGAGTTCTGAGCAACTGTTAGGAACCGGTACCTTTGGATAATTGTTCGGATTATTTTTCGACACAAGCAAGACTTGGGTTTTTATGTATGTGGGTATGCAGCAACCATGTATGTATGGAGTGTGTTGTTTATTAGCTGGCTTTGGTGCTACGTCTGTTCCATCGGCTTTTGGAACCAGCTTTGGTGCAAGTGCATTCGGTCAGACCCAGAGCCGGCCTGCCCTCGGTGCAACACCTTTCAGTATGTGTACCGTGTGATTCTATTCCGTGTTGGCTTTCCGATGTTATAACTTGTTTTTTCAAGTCTCAGGTCATTTCTGTACTGTTGTGATCATATCATGTCGGTCAATTTCATCAGTCAGTAACATTTCTGCTGCAGCCTGTTACCATCTTAGCTTAATAGCAGTCTCCGTTTATCACCCAGTTTGATGAAATTTTTTGATTGCTAGAGATGTCGTTTTGAGTTTTGTGAGCATGATCAAGTGGTAAATTGCATGTGTCGTTTTACGTGCACAAAAGTCAGTATGCAACGAATGTCGTACAAACAACCATGCAATGTAATAAATGTATGTACTATATGTGTTATAAATGTATAACTGCATCTATGAAAAATTCTGCCACTGGTTTAGGAGTGAGTGTAATGCCGTCACTACACGCACCGATTTCCTCGTCTGAGGTGTTGCGCGAGTTTCTCGGATGAGGAAATTGGACAGAATGAAAAGCTACAAATATATGTGCACTGCTACATGTACCGATTTCCTTGTCTGGCGTGTTGTCTGACGTTGCCGAGCATTCCGAGGTTTAAAAACCTCGTGCAAGGAAATCGGACGGAATGTACTTGCTCATTCTTTCCGATTTCCTCGGATGAAGTTTTTTTGCCTGCCAGTTAAGACGCCCATCAGAACTCGGACGCGGAATTTGGTGCATGTAGCCACGGCATAATGTTGTGTTATTTCAAACGTAGGCGGTTTCGGCAATACTGCTGGTACTGGTCAGATAGGAGTAGGTGGTCTGGGTGGTCTCGCTGGTGGTCAGACAGCGGGCCAACCGACAGTCGATGCTACAACAGCTGCCATTGCACAGCAGAATCAGCAGCAGCTGCTGCAGCTGACCAGCTCACCCTATGGCGATTCACCTCTCTTCCGCAATCTCCGCCAGGTAATGCAGTTCTCCGAAATGACCTATTAGGTGTTGAGCGGGATGTTAAACCTCTGTTTACTTACTCAGTTATTGCTTTCTATATTTATTAATGAGTTCGTAAAATTTGGTGAAATTTATTCATTTATTCATAATTTATTATCAACTTACAATTGATCCGTATTCTGATAATTTTTATGTAATGCTTGGATGGTGGTGTTGTAATAGTTTGTTCTAAGTTTTGTTGCGTTGTTTTATTTTTTTATGTACGTTGGTACATGCAGTTTTAAGCTGTCTTTGTATTTTTCAAAGTGCCGCTTTTCCAAAAGCGCCGAAGCAGTTTTAGTTGAATGTCCGTCAAGACAGAAATCAAACTAGTTGTGTTGGTTTCAAGTGAAACAGAGTGTGTTCCCAGCTTTGTTTGTGGACATAATGTGACTTGTGTTTATGTGGGTTTTTGCCTCATGTGCAACGGAGTGTTCTGTATGTAAACATTAGCATTGAGCGAGTCAGTAGCTGCTGAGTGTGATTCTAGGATGCAGCTAAGCGTGATGAACTTGTGAAACCGACAAACCCAGCAGCGCAGAGGGCTGCGCTGGCCAACGACACACAGCTCAAGGTGGGAGGTCCAACGTTGACGAAAATCAAGCCAAAGCCTCTGCATTCTCTCGTTACTACTGGAAAGGTTGGATCTTGTAGTGTTTCAAATTAGTGTCTCATTATCAGAATCAGTGGTTATTGTAGGCGGGAATGTAATTGAACACGTCGTTTCTGGGGCCCCAGAAGTGGTATTTAGTGTTCTTTGCTCTTTGTACAACCGATTTCTTGGTGGGATCGCACATCCTACTGCATTCTTTTTTCAAATGTCATGTGCAACTCTTTTGGGGTTCACCATTACATCTGTTATATATATGTATATTAATTCTCCAGAAATTTGAACAGCAGTGGTATATCATCTGTAACTTGTGGCATACATGTGCTGTTCACATGAAGTTGCTGTGATTCGCTGGTGAAGTTGCTTAGGACGTGCCGTGCTTGCACCATGTGCCTGGTATTTAAGTAAGTAACTAAACGAGGACTACTATACAGGGTGGGCCATAAAAAACGTGGCACTTTATTTTTGTGTATATCTTTGCCGATTATTAACCAATTTTCAAAATTATTTCACTGGCACACTCTGCGGACAATTTGCAATAACATGGTTATTACATATCCCACCACACCATAAATGCATCTTTACACTACCTTGTGAAATATCAATGAAATATGCATATATAGCGATAATAACAAACAAACATTTTGGTAAAATTGAACAAGAAACACTTCAAACCAACACTACAGTGTCTGTATGACACTAAACTGTGGGTTTAACACAGTCTAATGTTATATGAATCTTTATCGCAATGTTGTCCTGAAGTGTTTTCTTCATTTACCTAATTTTTTGTTATTATCGTTAGTTTTTGCTTACAGTTATATTTCACAAGGTAGTGTAGGGATGCATTTACTATGTGGTGGGATATATAATAATCCAATTATTGCAAATTGTCTGCAGAGTTTGCCAGTCAAAGAATTTTGAAAATTGGTCAATAATTGGCGAAGATATAGACAAAAGTAAAGTGCCATTTTTTATGGCTTGTGGCAGTGTTTTTCAACCTTTTTGCTGCAGCGGAACCCCTAACAAGCGTGAAGATCACTCACCAAACCCCATGCATTTATGCAATGATGCATGAGTCCAGCGGCGTAGGCGAGGTTTTTGTCAGGGTGTCTGGGGACCGATGTCTCCGGTAAAGTCAGAACAGAGAACCAGTGGGGATCTGGGGGCAAAGTCCTCTTAAACTGACAGTGAAGCAGCAGGCAAAGACTTGTTTAATTTGACCACATAAGACAATATTATTTAGCAATTTTATTTCACACGTAGACAGCAAATCGTTATTGCATTTAACGAGAAACATCCTACGAGGCGGTCGCCAATGGCCGTTTAGCCCCTTCCACCAACCCCCCAAAATCATCATTGGATCTTTTACGTTTTACATGAAAGCCCTCAAGCAGCTCAGGGGGTCTGGACCCCACAGCATATCTAAGTACGCTGCTGCGTGGGACTTTTTATGTTCCAAGAGAAACTTTTCCAGAATTGAACTTTTTTCAATAAATGGGCAAACGATTTTTAACGCTAACACTAATACGTTAGTGTTCATTGTTCAATGCAAATATGTTAAGACTATTAACAAGAAGAAAAATATTCAACAATGTATGC
>Ga0056128_1011776_pt1 | contig 10756 bp, 3 predicted proteins | sample WorMetLIZISLAND2_FD_71113 | JGI IMG/M metagenome (GOLD analysis project Ga0056128, IMG submission 71113) | Marine gutless worms symbiont microbial communities from Max Planck institute for Marine Microbiology, Germany - Olavius geniculatus... ... | reverse complement strand
CTGGATGAATTGTCAGCCATGGTGTTAAAAATGTGAACAAAATGTGTTTTTACACGTTATGTTAATTAAGCAATCACATTGCATTGCATAAAAAGTGATATTTCGCTGGTTGTGTTTTTCTCCAGGTAGTGCAGAAACAAACGTTGGGTGAGATGGGAAACTAAATGGTCTTTTGTTGGCAAGTTGTGTCAGGAATATCGCTACCAAAAATTATCAAAAAGTGATAATTGGTTTTCAAGTTACAGTCGAAAATGTCGGGGATGTTTTTTTGGGACACAGTGTAGAAGTGATAAAAGTGCGTGGCACACTTCTAGACTATATTCCAATACACAGCGTTTAAATTGTGAAAAATTAGCTGGGGGTTGAACTTTACGACGGTCGGAGCCTGACCAAAATTGTGATGTAAATTGTATGTACACGGTGTTTCATAAAAGGCACCCTTTTTCTTTGCATAATCTAGTCAAATGACAATAAATTCACACGAAATTTTTATCAGATGTAGCCAAAGAAATACTAATTCAAAATATTTGGACATTACATCACGATTAGCAAAGAATATTTAACCAACGGTCACATTTTGTTGAAAATTTTTGAATTAGTATTTCTTTAGTAAAAATTTCACGCAAATTGATCACTATTCGACTGAGGTATAAAAGAAACAAAAATGGTGCCTTTTATGAAACACCGTGTATATAGTATATAACTGACCCCCCCAGTACATAATTTGACTGTATGTTAGGGGTGTTGAGAAAACAGTTGGAGGTTCAACCCCTTAACCCCATCGGCAATTCAAACACTGTAGCCAATGTTGCAGACGTCGAAGCTCCAAAAAGTGATACCTTAAGCTTATAAACCGCGTAATCATCTTACAAGTGACCCAACCAACGCATCAATATTCATACGGACGGACGGACAGTGGCAGTACCGTATGAGTAAGTAAGTAAGTAAGTAAAACGCCAATTTAAGTACATAGTGCATCAACGACAGAACAGCCCCTAATGTGATGTTTGCAAAAGTGCTCTGAAAAATCTCCAAAATAATCGTCTAAAAAGAGAATTTATGTTAAAAAAGATCACGCAAATATATCGTGCTCTGAACTACGTGCATCGATCGCTACGGACCTGTCAAACTTTTCTGACTGGTGTTTGGAAATCAGAATAATTGTGAATAAATACTCACCTCTTGTTTTTGTCAACCGTCTTTGCGGTGCAACTGCTGCGTTTGGCGCGACATTCTACACTGACTATTCGTAGCACCACCAAGAAGGATAGGCCTAATTACAGCGTTGCTGCAGTCCGTCAGTCGGTTAGAAAAAGGTTAATAACTCAGAGCAAAAAACCGCGGTGTACATGTTTACGACGCGCGCGTCTTTTACACGCTGATATAATTTTACGTGGGCCAGTTGCTGCAGCAGCTGCTGACGTAGCACAGTGTGACTGCAGCAGTTGACCGTATATCGACCCGCAGCACGACGATGATACTAATTAAAGTCGTTAACTTCTCCACGTCCGGTGATTACTGGCTTTGATGCCGGCAATCTTCTGGCCGGCGCACAGCTGAGTCTGCACATCGCACAGCTTGGCGCAGCTGCAGTTCGAGCCGCCGCGAATAGAGGTAACACCGCACAAAAGATGACAGATTAATACTACGACGTCAACGAAAAACCACAGTGTTGGCAGCTTACATCCGAATAATTACGACACGACCGTCTGTCCGAGATACATGTACGCCCATATTGTAATAGGTTGTCACCGATGTTCGACTTTCGTCTGATTAGATAATGATTAATCCAATATTTGATTAAATAATAGGCTTTATCAGCAGTCACTGCAGTGCAGAGATGATGTAGCAATTCCTGCACAAACGAAATTATGGAAACCGTTATACAAAATAGCAATATAATGAGGCCAACGTTGCATAACAAAAGCATGTACTTAGATAACGAATTGATTATTCAGTAAGTTTATAATAATTTATAATGATTTTGACAAATAAAATTACATGCGAATTTCCTGTTTTTATCAACGTTGTTTGCGGTCCTTTGAAGATTTTCGGCCATAATGTTGTACGCAAAATAATACAAAGAGAGAGAGAGTATTTATTTACAAAAGGTCTAAAACACGGTAAGCTAACGTGACAAAGGGCAGTTTCATAGCGTATAGGCGCAGAATTTGTTGTTGTTGTGGACGACAGCAATGCCGACAACATTATCTCGCTCTGCACACGAAACACGTCGCCTATTAAGCTAATACGTTAAGCACCTATCTTTATCGAAAAAGCGTAAAAAGTGCAAATTACAGATAGAGGCCTAAGCATCGCATTCATAGCACTTTATTATTGCTACATGCTGCCGTCCTGTCTTACAGAACACTGGCTATACAAACAAACATACGTTGTTTAACAATCACTGAACTAAAACGAAAATTCGGGAGTTTATTTCCTACTATTTTTTGTTAAATCGCCATTACTATTCCTTTGACATTTTTATACAAACTTTGCACAAATGAGTGACGTTCTGTTGTACTTGGAGTTTACATGTAAAACAAATTACGCTGTAAAATTGCAAGGCATGAAATATGCAATGTGCAAGATGTGCAAGTGATGGATCAAGACTTAGTAACAGGGCATAAAAAAATGCAAATAATTGAATTGCAAAAGAATTTACAAAACATAAAATTTAGTACATAAAATACAGAATATAAAGTTGCAATACATGCAAGTATAGAAAAGCTTAGAAAAGAAGATGTTTAGACGGCTAAATAAATTAAGCAGATTTTGATATAGCATTGCTCCCATATAGCCTTTTAGGCTTACGTCTCCGATTCGAAAACAGTGTTTAAGATCAAAGCAGAGTTGAAGTAATTAACCGGCTTAATACACACAAAACAGTCTAATCTCGGGTTTTAGATTTCGCCCTGCTTCTCTGTAGCTTGTTACTCCAACGATTTGACGCTGTGTCTTTCACCGTTATCCAAGTGCGAATAACGGCACAAGCGAAATTAAATTTGACATTTTTATAGTGCGTTTTGGTAATCATAAGCAATTTGTATGGTTTGTTCTCACAATTATTTTTGCTGTGGCGGTTAACTTAATTTAATACCGCCTAAACTATAAAGTGACACTAGTTATTGACAGTCAAATGTTTTATATTGTTTGTAATAGGTTTAATATACAATAGGTTTAATATACAACTTATACAACTGCTCTAACTTGTATTCTTACGTTGTTTCTTTCAATTGTAAACTACACTGTATCTTTCTTGTCCAGAAATTTTATGTCTTGCAATTTTATGCCCTGCTAATTGGTCTTTCATTTTTTATGTCCTGCATTCTAATGCCCTAGTCACTTCGTCCGCCAATTTCATGTTCTGCAATTTCATGTCCGGCGTATTCAGTCAACCCAGGTAGCTGCAGGATCTGTGTCCATCGTTGACACGTGCTGAATTACTCTAGCTGTTTATTTCGATCTGCCCTATACGAAGTGAACATAATTCGGAAAAAAATAAAACAAAAACCTTCAAGCACTGTTTCAATTTGTTTGTAAAATGCGTAACTGTAAAAGTATCAGTGATAAATCTTTTGCATATTCTATGGGCTACAGGCATAAATATGGGTGCAGTAAACACGCAAAACATCTCGATAAACTTTTTTTAAAACTCGGCTTCAACTAACTGTTTAATGCTAGTTTGTTATTTATACTACGCGATATCCTGTTTTAAGTGTACACAATGATGATAAAAATTGATGATGATGATGATGATGACGATGATGAATCATAAAACAAACAATTGACGTAACTATTGATTGTGGAATATATATACACCTTTTGCAGACTTTGACAGTCTAGATTGGTAAAAAAAAGTTAAAAATACAACATATACATACATGTCAAAAACAAAACAAAGCAAACGGCAGTGGCACGGTAAATTAAATACGCAAACTATCGTGCACGCAAACACATTATAGGCAACGGATTCGTTGTCAGGCTATCCACACGGTATCACATTGTTAACACAAATAAATGTACATCATCCCTAAAAATCAAATAACGTTTCCTGACTTTACGGTGTATACACTTGCTCTCATAAACAAATGTTTAGCCCATACACTGTTTTGGGGTTTTGGCTTTAAATCTTCAAACTGTTCGTCGAATAGCTCGCCGTGATTTGGTCAGCATTAAATATAAGCCTATGCAACGTCAAAAACCAGCGAGTAAAGACGCCTACATTCGGTATTTTCATCCAAGGTAGGTCTACGCACACGCACGCATCAATCACACAGTCGTAAACAAAAAATGAGATTCAAACAGACACTATCCATTACCTGCCCCGGTATGAGGTTTATATTTCTATTTCTCTTGCTTTCTCACCTGTCTATCCATCGGCTTACGATTATTCCAAATGTAGCAAATATACTTTTACGAAGCTTTAAAAAGGTACACACTGAGCCATTCGGTCAGGACTTGAAACAATGAAAAATTGATCTGATTTCGGAATATGAATCCGAATCCGGACAATGATCTTCGTTAACTTCTCAGAGACGAATTCAAGTCTCGGCCGGAAATTACGCATGTTATGTCTACAACTATCTTATCTTCTCTCGAGAGACATAGGCCTATTTGATTAGTTCAGAGTAGGCTTGGATTCTCTGAACTCTTCCCGGCATGCAGTTCAACAGTCTAGTTGATGGTCCAAATGCCGCGGTCCTCTGGCCGAAGATCGTCAGCGTTCGTTCTGTGTCTGCGTTCTGGACTTCCTTCGTACACTAAGTCTCGCCGACGACGTCCGCTGTTGACATTCATCATCAACAACAATTTACTGTCAGTGTGCATCAGACTTTGATAGCATACGATTACAGTAATAAAAGTGACAATTGGCCCTATGAGTGTCACCAAGGACTATTTTTGATTTTTTTGGCTGCACATAAAAAGTTTTTTTAACCCTGTGATTGGCCATGGCATTCGGCCAGTGTATTGTTCGTCAAATGTTATACATGTATATACAATATGTGCTGGTTGATAAAATTGAAATAAATAAATAAATCGAAAGACGTTTGACCGAAGTTACGACGGACCCCCGTGAAACGACGTTCTTATTTCAGCGCTTGTCGGTTGCCGACCAACGCGGCATTCCTAGCTGACACGTTTGCTATTACCGAGTCCGCATCGTAACCATTCTAGACATAATTTCTGTTGTTTAATAAATAATTTTAAAACAAATCTGCAGACAGCTATGCAGAGACGCTGGAGAGAGAATCAAGCCGAATAAAAACAGCTAGCAAAAATGTCTGTCTCTTGAAAGCAGACCTTTAGTAAAACGTTAACTTTGTTAGAGATGCGACAGCACAGCGCATGAAAAGAATCTTACGATTATTTACAATGCATTGAATGATGAGAAACGATGAGAAATGGCGGGGCAGAAATGACGTCCTACAGCGCCCAACGAAACAAAAAAAAACAAGAAAAACAAACTAAAAAACCTGATGAGTATACAGGAAAAACCATCTATTAATTCGCATACTACAGTAGCAAACCACGACGGAAAGCGGATCCATTCCGTTAAAATGGAGAAATCAGCAGCTAGCCCTAGTTAATTTCATATCCTCGAATCTTTATTTCTAATATCGACACCGATTAACCTGCAGCTTGTTAAGTTTTCTGCAACACAAATGCCTTAGGCCTGAGGATTTGATGAGGCTAGGTTTATGATCTGTCTGACACACCAATGGCGTAACCAAAGAGACGAAAGAGACGAGAAAAACTTACGGATTATGAGGGTCGACGTATCCGTGTCCATAGACACCGGAAGGACTCGGTTGATCGGACTGTTCGAGCAGTAGCTGACTGAGCGCTAGAAGAGCTTGCAGCTCGGCAATGCGCTGGTCGGCCGCTTGCCTTTTTACCCTAAACGCACGGAAACAAAACGATCAAGATTCAAGATCACAGTTTAACTAGAAGGCGCTCGTAAGAGTGCACATCTCCGCCAAGTGAAGTAATTTAAACATTACTACTGTAAAATGTAGAAGTTTTCACAGGAGGACGCCACCGTTCCTGCCGGTTGTGTATGACATGTGGAGATGATGATGAGTCATCGTGTACACACACACACACACACACACACACGTGGAACGACGAACGACCAATCTCTTAATCTCCTCCAATGTTCACCACGTTCACCTTAGCTAAGATGATTATTTGCCCGCTCTCCGAAATAGCATTTGTACACAGTAAAAAAGTCTCGATGTCTCTTAAATACTACATGTACCAAACATCAAAAGTTACTGTTAAAAGCGGGTTTTAAAAAAGCGGGTCAAGTAGGCCTAGTTGAAATTTTCGCACAGATACGGCAAAAATATTTTCGACAGAAAAGATTATGCATGCTCATAATTTCAATTTTTGCATTTATATTTTTCCCAAATGGGAAATTTCAGCCCCGAATTTAGCATTTTTCAACGAAAATTTTCGTACAAAAAGTTTTCCGACACCGTGCCCTCCCTGTCACGACGTTACTGTCTACAATAGCATAATTATGATGAGTCATTCCACCAACTTTAGGGGAACAATAAACGAAATGCCAAAATGTCAAAGACACAGATGTAGTAGGCCTACTTGGTACTTGTACTTGTAATTGAGGGTCAGGTACTGGTCGACGTCGACGCACGTGACACGTGCGCGTATTTCGGGGGCTCATTTAGACACACATCATGGCCTCCATGACACTCATGCAAGTCTGTTATTACATTTCATGGCGTAGTATAGTAAGCACGAATTGCAAAGAGATTAGAGAATATTAATCACATAAAACACATATCAAGATTAAGATACCTGTGAAGAGCAGAAATGCTGCGCGAGTGTACGGCAGACGACGTCAACAGAGCAAATACAATCGCCAGTCGAAACGCTCTTCGCCACATCATCTTCATCGCGTACCTACGTATACTCGTAGTTGCTGCAGCTGCACACATACAAAATCAACGATTAAGTCTACAGTCTGTAAACTGTATAAAAAACTTTTCGTTGCCGTATTAAACTTGACTCATAGCCGCGTTACGCGTATTGCTCGTCCGTCCTTCTGTCCGTCTGTCGTGCAGCCAAAATGCGTAGAAAAACTAAAATTTATGAGAACGTTCACAATAGCAGGAGTAACCGGACGAATGTCATTTTTTAGCTCAAAATGTTAAAGGTCACAGTTGAAATTACACAGTGAATTGGACGAAATGAATAGCCGTATAACATGTCGACACTCGGCCAACACCTTCGCTTGTATTAAATACACTTTTACTATACCCGAAACGGGTGCACATAAGCGTCAGCATGTACGTTTTAAGACATGGTATCGAGTAATGGCCAATGGCCAGGATCTCAAGACGGAGCCTTCAAGAGGTGGATCCGACAGCTGCATCCAAACGATGTGGCTGCAAAGTCCGATGACACTCTCCCTCTTTATTCCGCCATTGGGTTTCCGGCTGTTAACCAGCCGAGGCCCGCGGGTCTGAAGAGCGGGCTACTACAACAACAAGAACGCCGACGCGACTCAACTGTCGCCGACTGTCGCTGACATTTGAGTCGCGTCGGCGTCGTAGGTGGAAATTGGCCATTATGAAATTTACGCCGCTATCAAATCTGACATTTTTAAAGGCCACTCAGCAGAATCCACATAATCGAAACCTACTGCATAACCTCAGTGTTAAGAAACGCTATGGTTACCGGGCTAATGGACAAACTGTTGGCAAAAAAGCGACATCAAAATACGGTAGGCCTATATACCACGATTTCACAATTTGCCAGCACTGCTGATGCAAGGCAGACACCGATCTCCGGCTCAAAGCAGAAAAATAGGCTTACTAAAATATCCGTGATCAAACCGACTCACCCGGCAGCAAGCGATAAACTGGCTTTTGTCTGAATAACTGCTGCTCCTGTTCTGGTTATAGCTGTGAGCTGTGAGCGTAGCGTCACAAAGTTCCGTTTAAGTGCACTGCACGCGGTGTTCTGTTCTGCTCTGAACTGAACTCGATAACGTATTTATAGGCTGGGTGGAAGCGCCAATGGTGCAGCCGTGTGTGGGTGGTCTGTGACTGTGATTCGATCAAGTGCCGTGAGTCTAATCTGTTGATTCGCAAAATCAGGCACTGCGGTCCGCAGGGCTGCTCGGAAATTCGGAATTCCACGTAGTAGGTGAGTGATTCGTCATCATTCGTGAGTCGTGACTCGTCGCCTGCGTATATAGACGTGTACGATTCTTCATACGTCATTCAGATGATTGCTCCATCAGCCGCCGCGAAGAAGCTCTTGGAATGTCAGCCACAGGATGCTGGGAACACACGAGCTATGACTGCCGTGTAGGTCAAAATTATTGTCACTCAAAAGTACCTATACCTAGATGTAACGCGATCACTTTCACATTTAGGTCAATACTCAACGAATTAATCTATAAACTTATTATCGCACTTATCTACAGCTGCCGCAAAGTAAAGTTTTTCAGAGCCATAAGGCCCATAGAGCGGTCTTCATTTCCGTCTCCTTAGCCTCAACCAGACACCAGTTTACACTGCGAGACCACGGATATTAATGACTAATAGTAGGCTAATAATGACAACAGCATAATAATAACAACAACTGCTATTATCGGGACTGGGAAAATCTGAGTCACTGTGGCCGGGCAGTGAATTGATTTTAATAACTATAGGCCCTGCCTCAAATGTCAACAAACCAGTTTTATTTTATTGTCAAGCTTGTGTCGAACAGTAAAAGAAAATTACTGCAGGTTTCATTTGCAACCCATTCAGTTATTCATTCATTATCAGACCGAGCGAAATAACCCAGACTTACCAAGTAAACCAGCTATCATAGCTGACTTCTGACCGCAACAATAACGTCATAAAATTCACGCACACAGAAAACAGTGGTTATAAATTTGTTAGCGTCCTTTAACGCGTCAGCCAGTGTGTTATGATCAACTATAGCGCGTGATCGTCATCGTGTGAATTGCTTTGTAATGACGACAAGAATTAGCCCAGCTATCGCTAGAAAAAGCCTACGTCCGAAGCCCAGCGCCCGATTTAGTCATGGAAAGAAAGCGATTAGTCGGAGGTGACACAGTTCCATGCACGCTATGTTAACGCTGTCTCGAAAGCTACAATGAACGCCAGTATAACAGACATCGCACGTGGTCATTTTGCTAGTTCCATCTCGCCAGGTGATATAAATAGCTAAAGAATAAACGAACAAGAATATTGGACGCAAGTTTTGCAAATATTTCTCACAATGAAAATGCCTTGCTCGGGAAGACACGCTACAGCCTATACAGTTCCTGTTGCAGTATTGACCTTCAAGGTCATCCAAGGTCGATGATTTGCAGGTAATTTGAAAACCAATATGCGACTTCCTATTAGGCCAAGTGATCAATAGCAACTTATAAGCCCTATATTGCACCGTTTAGCCACAGTACATCCGTGTCAGACAGACGGACAGACGGACGACAACCATGACAACAGCTCGACCGTTACTAAACGTACGGTCGGCTAAAAATTCTAAACAACTTGACCATAACCACATTCTGCTCGCCATCAAGACAAGACGAAGACTGCAATTTCGGTTGCGAGGCCACATTTCCGTCGACAACAATACTGTTAGAATAAACAACAAAATTAATGCAGACTTTAATTGCAGCGTGGACACAGTCAACATCGCCAGTTTTATTTATTTGAAGTTGACAAATGCAGTTTTAAGACCACTGACAGGAGCGACATCGCTAAATTATGCAAAACAGTTCATCTTAGCTTTCTGCAATCTGCACCGCAGACACGTTGTAGTTGGCAAGATGGAAAAGAATTACGAACATTTATCCAAGTTGTGTGGTTGACAACTGTTTCCAGTAGAACTCGTCGACTGCCACCTGCAGCTGGTGGTAGCTTATGCGGTACAAATTTCATAATTATGTGGTACGCTGTCCTGCTGCTAGTCTGCTACATTATTCGGTCTATACGTAGGTTTTCCAAGAGCTATTTTTATGTGCCGTTTTATCGTGGCTTATCGGTGGTTGGAATGCAGCGCGTGCCATTAATAAGTAAAGCTTGTAACACACGACGACGACGACGATGACGCAGGCGCCTTTCAGAACTGCAACGAGTGCTCAGACGATGTAGGCCTTCTAGGCGCCACTCGGCCGACCTACAGTGTATGCCTATAGGCCTACCACTGATAACGCGTCGTTGGCACCACATTCAACAGTTCATATTAATAGCTTCAACCAACTGCATCGTCGTAACCGGTTTAGAGAAGTGTGGGCGAAGGAAGATTTGGGCTTCAGACAGCCATGCAGGGGCGTCATGAACCTATAACCATTTGTGGCTTGGCCCTCCCTTTCAACCATAAGCGTAGCCAGAAACTGGAGTTGGAAAGAGCGGTTTGAGGGCCGAAGGCCGAAAATCGAAGACGGAGGCAGACAGCGGAGGTGCAGCGACCGCGCCCCAACTCATCAGCTATAGGGTGGCCCCCAAAAAACGGGGCCACTCTGTTATATAGCTTCTAACTTCAGAAATACTGCTTAGATCTACACGATTTTTTGCAGAAATCAAGGTCGTTTCATTCTCAAAACGAAAACATAAGTTATTGAAATTAATTATGTGCAACAGTTGCGCCACCTGGCGAATACGAGTTACTATTTCAAATGACGCTCGGCAATTGTTTCAACTTTCAACAATGTGCATCGGCGAATGGCGTCGTCGTCTTGCCGCCGTGGTGCAGCAGAATGGTG
>Ga0056128_1011774_pt1 | contig 10756 bp, 9 predicted proteins | sample WorMetLIZISLAND2_FD_71113 | JGI IMG/M metagenome (GOLD analysis project Ga0056128, IMG submission 71113) | Marine gutless worms symbiont microbial communities from Max Planck institute for Marine Microbiology, Germany - Olavius geniculatus... ... | reverse complement strand
CTTTGTCGACGGGCTGAAGCGCACCACAGTACTTCGGTCTTGGATGCATTCAGCTGAAGTCGATTGGAACGCATCCAATCAGCGACGGCAGCGACACAGTCAGCAACACGTTTCCGTAGAATGTCGGTGTCACCGGGTCGACAGAAGCCGTAGATCTGGGTGTCGTCAGCGTATAAGTGGGTGGGGGCAGGGAAGCAATTGCTTCCCGGAAATTTTTCTGCTGTCGGAAATAGTAGAACAGTCTTTTTCTTGTTGAAAAACTGTGGTCCAAAAATGCAAAATTTGGACCTAAAATCCCTATTTTGGGTAATTTAGGCGCAAAATCGAAATTCTGAGCACGCATAATTTCCTGTGTCGGAAATTTGCTGCTGTCTGTAGGAAAATTAGAACTTTTTGGCCTACTTTTAAAAACAAACCCATGACGCTACTGTTGGAATTATGGAATTATGTTATCCTCTCGCTGGAAATAATGCAATTATGAGGCACTTTCTTTCGGTCTTGAGATTAACTGGAACAAAACCAGAATTCAAGGTTCAGGGCAGCCAATCCCTTATCAGTATCTGTCATGTGCAACTCTGTCGAGCTGGTTAAATCCTTCTCATATTTTGGTTGTCGAATTGTTGCAGAAGGAAACAGGCTACGTTCCAGCAGGGGCTTGCCCCATGATGATGATGATGATGGTGCTAGGCCTAATGTTTATACACGTTGTGTGCACGTGTATAGCTGACGTTTTTCGAGCAAGGCAGCCCGTCAGTAAGCGTGCTTGACGGCGAGGCAGGAATTCTGTTCGTGCATCAAGCGGACGGTCGTGCGACGGGAGACGCTTTCGTTCTGTTCGCCAGTGATGAAGACGTGACCCGGGCGCTGACCAAACACAAGCAGTGCATCGGGACGCGCTACATCGAACTGTTCAAGAGCACCACCGCCGAAGTACTCCAGGTTCGTTGACCGAGCATTCTACTAAGGCCTTAAAAAGTTTGGTGCTTTCAGTTGCGGCCAACGAAAAAGTAGGGACGGAGGGTGGAAAAATCTATTCTTTTTATTTTGATTTTTTATTTCACGTTATGACATGATTTACATGTATGATGTTTTACAACAACTCGTAAAAAGTAGACACTGATTTACAATAATTTGACAAATTATCAAAATACAACCTTTGTATTCATTGTTATTGACGATGAATACAGAGGTTGTATTTTGGTTAATTTGTCAACTTATTAAGTTACGTTTCAACCTATGAGTCTATTCAAAGACTGATTTACAATGTTGATCAGAATTGAGGTAAAAATACTGCAGCATAACAGACTAGATACAGACATTTTTGTTTCAGTAAAACTATAAAAAGAGACTAAAATCTGCAAAAATGTTTTGGAGGATCCAATAAAAATTTTAGGGACGCAAGGTTTTTAGGCACGATCGGCACGGACAGTTTTTAGGCTTAACCGCAATCCGTTAACGTGCACGTGTTACTGCATGCAGGTGTTGAATCGTAACATGGACCCCCGCGCTGACGCCCGGTCGTGCACTGAGTTCGCTCTGCTGGCTCTCCCGTCATTCCCTGCGGCTATGATGCCGACAGCTGTACACCCGGGGCAGACCCAGCTGATAGCGGCCGGCAAGCGGCGCGACTGCATTCGACTCCGAGGTCTACCGTACGACGCCTCGGTCAACGACATCGTGACGTTTCTCGGAGATCACTCGCGACAGATCGTCACCCAGGGCGTTCACCTCATCTACAACGCCGACGTACGTTACGCCTCGATACGCTTTTGTGCCTCCGCCGCAGGTTGAGACACATCTGGTTTTTGGGTAAACCTACCAAAAACCGCTAAAATCCCGCCCAAAAAATCACCCAAAACTTGATCCAGTTTTAATTTTTTGTTTTAATGACATATTTTATTATGGCCAAGTTTGTGAAACATTTAAACCTACTAGTTTGCGGACGCCGGATTTAATAATAATAACAAAACTAACAATAAAACTGCTGTAACCCGCATTTGTTTGATGTGGAGAGCATCTAGTCTACCCAACTGTGCTCACTTTAATAAGTGAAAATCCATAGCAATCCCAGAACCCACCTTTTGATCTAAATAACCTGAATAAATCCAAAACCCGATAAAACCCACCGGGTTGGGCTTAAAAACAGTTTTTGCAACTTACCTTTGCCGCCGCCACAAGCGTTATTTTTACGCGCGACAGCACGTAATGTAGGCGCATAGGTCTACTAGCAATCGTAATTCTGTCTGTCTGTCCATCCGTCACGACCCGGTGCGATAGAGAATCTGGGTTTCCACCTTATGACAGCGGAGAGTGAGTCTCTAGTTTGTTGTGACCAAATTTCATGTCGCTGGCGGAGAAGGTGCCCTTCGACCAATGGCGCCAAATAGGTATATTCATACAAAATCTTTATTTTACCAGTTGAACTGGGGCAGGGCCCTGCCCGCTACAGTATTTTCTTGCTTCTATATAGTTAACGCGGTTCTACTGAGCCTGAGGTTATTTGTTCTCAGCGGCCCGGACACATGTAGGTTTCAACACGTTCTACAGTGTAATATGCGAATGTAACGAAGCATGATACACAGTAGATCGTGTTGGAACTTGAAACGTACATATATCGTGATCTTGATCGACGGCGTGTTCTGCCTGGACGCATGTGATCAGCCTATACAAACGCGAGACGCTGTCAGTCGTCACGATTGAGCGGAGGGAGATTATAGGCCCTTATAACACTCCAGACACTGTGATGAGAGATAGGATGACTGAGTAATGTACAAACATGTAGTAGTCTATGAAATAGGAGAGCAACACGCAAACTGCATTGTAAGAGTGCGGCGCATTATGGTTTCATTGCACCTTGTACATTGATTTTCCCAGGTGGCAGCACTGATGCTGTCGCGCGTCACGTGAACTTTGCTCAGATTGCTTGTCTATCGTCAACTGTTGATGCAGGGTGCCGCGTCGGGCGAGGCGTTCATTCAGATGGATTCGGAGAAGTCGTCAGAGTCCACTGCGCTGACGAAGAACAAGAAGTTGATGTTTGTCTCCGGCGTGCGTCGCTACGTGGAGGTCATTCAGTGCTCCGGCGACGAGATGGCGCTGGTCCTGCAGCAGGGCCTACCAGCCCCCACACCGTCAGTGGCGACCCCCGTCCTACCCCACCAGTCACCCGCGGCCACACTGCACACTGCCGCCGCCGCCGGGGGAACTGCAGCGGTTCTACCGACCGCCGGGTTCTGGTCTTTGCCACCCCCTCCCAGCGCCCAGACGACCGATCTCACTCTGCTACTGCAGCAACCCAACACCATTCCACTCCACTCCGCCACAGGTAGACACACACCTGCAAGTGCTAGTTTACCCTGTTTGTCGTATGCTTTTATCTGGAAACGCAGCTCAACCCAGCCTGACCATCCCTACGTGGGTAGGCACAATGATTACCAGCGAAAGCTGGGACGTATACAGAGACACTGCGCGATGCATTAGTTCGGTATCCTGGTCTTGCAGTGTAAACTGGCGTCTGGCTGATGGCTAAGGAAAGGGAGATCAGAGCCGCCGTATAGCTCGGAAAGGGCTTCACGTTTTCCGTTTTGTCTGGCTGTCCGTTTGCCTGTTTGTTCTCTGTGTTCTTAGTTGTTTTTTTACTCTTCACGGTAGCGACGAGAGCATCAAACTCTTCATCGTCGCTGAGTTTGATTTTTTTGTTTCTCTGTTAAGCCGAGAACTCACGAATTGCTGCACTTAGCTTGATGAAATTTTGCACCAACATTTACTCGGCAACCGCAAGAACATTACTCAATTTCAAGATCATGCATCAATTGGGTCAAAGTCACAAGATCGGATTTTCGGATACTTTATAATTACGAATAAGACCTTGCTGCTACTAGCTGCTGCTAGGCAGGTCCAGCTAGGCCGATAGCTAGCCTATTGGCCGACGCTTACATCACTGCTATCAATATCGCTGCATGCCACGGCGGCTACCGCGGATAGCCTTAGCCTTACACGAGGCTTGACAGTCTGGTAGCCTATTTATTAGTACATCGAGTATGATTTTATAATAAATACATTTCACGCCGTTATGTGTCTGTTAAACCACAGTATGGAAAGTGTTAAAAACTTATACCACTCCAGGCAGATATTTTACCAGTTCTCTGTGACGTAATCTGTTGCAGGTGGTAGTCCGGCAATAGTTCCACAGCTGGTGGCCACGCCCACAGCGCCATATTCGTCACCGAGCGTATTCACTGTACCCGGGAACCAGCTCACCCAGCAGCTGTACCCTGACCTCAGCCCGGCGGCCATGTTGGGTACAATGCAACACGCTCAGCTGGTAGCCGTCCCGCAGCCTGGTCGAGCGACCGGAAGCGGAGGCGGTGTGATGACGTCAGGGGGCGGGGCTCTGCAGCCGCTGATGTACTGGTATCCGGCTGCTGGTGGACAGGTGTCACCTGTGACGCCAGTTAATGCCAGCGGATACCTGATGCCTACCTGTACAGCGACACGTGGATTGGCGCAGGTGTCTGACATGCTCAGCTGCTGATAGTCGCGCAAGGTACACACGACTAGTTTCAGTTTTTCGTGTAGCTTTTCGTTGCCTTCTCTTAACATTTGCAATAGCTTACACTTGAACATTCGCATGAGTGTTTCCATGTGCCTGCTGTTTTCGTTGCCAACTCGCAACTTTATGTGACCCAGAGCTTTGTCAGGCCGCCACTGCCTCACCTCATCACTCGCGTTTCGGATTCGGCGCGCCTCTCGCTTGTGAATAATTTTCTTACTGTCTGAGTAGGGTCTATCGATTACATTTTGTGTCTTCCTGCTCTTCGTGTATCACTGGTGACTGTTAGTCCGAGGGGGTACTAGTCCGAGGATTGGCTATAACTGTGTCGGCTATAACGAAGATCTGCCATAGCCAAAGATGCATTAATTTCTATTCTTCATAACTCTGTGTAATTTTCGCGCTGTTCGGGCTTCGGGCTGTCCCCCTATAGCAGTCAGACCTGCGGTCGAAATTGGCCTTAGTGTGATTTTTCGGTCATAAAGTGGGGACCTGCCGTTTACTATCGTTCCGCTGATGCCTGCCTTGTAGGTGTGGCATTTTTTTGCTGGACTAAAGCATGGCAGGACTTTTAATACTGTTTAGGCCTATCTGTTCCAGGGGGAGAGGCCACAAGTGACTTTTTGCTATATACTGACAGTAATCCTAGCGATCTAGGCCGGATTTTACGTAGGCCTAATGCTTCATTGTATTGTATGAATGACACTTGCGTAAGACTTGCCGATAACATTTTGCAGCTGTTTTATTTCATTTTGGACGTTGAAAATAGTTTCTGTTCAGAACTTCAGACTGAGAATGAGATGACCGCATGTTTTCAGGTTTCAGCCGGAGACGCGTTGTGATTGGTCCGTCAGTTAGCGATGTTTGTTTTTCGACGCACCGCGTGGCGACAGTTTCAGACGCAACTGCAACTCTTTCAGCAGTCCGAGCGCTAAATCTTCGTCGGTTTATTTATGTGACGTCACGACTGAAATGGGCAGAAAATGTATAGGCCTACGCGGTGTTTGAAATTTTAGGCAGGAGAATCGCAAAATGTTACCAATTTTCTTATCCCCACTTACCCCTCCCCCCTCCAAAAACCTGAGCGGGTCGGCTGAGTTTGTGCACGATCTCCACTCACGCACCGAGGTAACGTTATCTCAGACGTTTACAGCATTGTGACTGCAGTGGGTCTACCGAGCTGGGTTTACTTGCGTCGCGTTAAGGCGTGTTTAAAGCCACAGAAATGAAACGTCGGCTACTGAACTGAACTGAACTTATAGTGATGACACACTGGCCAGTTTCAGGCGCCTGTTTCTGGTATCAGTCGACTGGTACCAGAAACTGGTCAGTCTGTTGTACGTTTCTAGTGCCAGATTTTTTTCTGGTGCCAGAAACCGGCGCCGGATAGAACGCGTTTAATTTCGGGCCGAAAACCGGCCAGAAAGCTGAACTGTGATTAGTCAGTCTGAGCAGACGACAACACTGCTTGTTTGTAAACAAAAATGTAGCAGCATTTAGTTTGTTGCTTTTTCTTTTGAATTTTTTTCAACAACTTGAATGCTAAAACAGCGACTGTAACATTACCATTTTCAAAATTCTCAAAATTGGAATACATTTCTGTTTCTTTTTCTGCACCAGAAACAGGCGCCAGAAAATGGTCATTGTGTCATCAACTTTAAATCCATTCGTCGGTTTATTACATTTTATATTATTTCAGTTCTGTTCGTGTTTAGAGCGAGCGTCGCTGTGAAGTTGCACGTCACTGCGTGTCTGGAAACTGTAGCGTTTGTTAATGACAGATTGATGTGATGAAATATACGCCAGATGTCGTCTTGGTCACTGCAGTCCACGTTGATCACTCAGAATCTAAATTAAACGTGCAATTGTACAAAACATCAGTTTATACACTTTCGTATTTCACCCCAAATGGCGCCAAATTGCACAGATTTACAACTGTATTTTTAATTTTTGTTGCGATGGCACTCCGAAACATTCATAATTGTCGAGGGAATAAGCTCCCTCTCTAGACCCCTCCCCTCGACGCCCGTCCATCGTCACACTTTTTCAGATTGTTCGCGGCTGCTATGGACTGCAATGATAACGGCTACATCTGGCGAATATTTGGCGTGGTTTAATCGTGGGATTCATTTACTTATTGCTGTGCAGTGGGATTTTGATGAAGTCTTTGTCATTCTAAGCAGCTTGCAATTTATTTTGTTTTTTTTTTCTATACATGCTGCGGGTTTTCCGACTTACTCGTCTGCCATTTTTCGCAATATTGTATTAATTTATGCGACACAGACCATGACAGGTTTTGTACAGTTTTTAGTTCTATAATCTACACGTGTGTCATGTATTAAGTTCCGAAATAGTCGTTCGTTCGTACGATAATGATCTGGCACAAAATACATGCAGATGGTCCTGTGATCATGAAAATCAAAGTAAGACATAGTTATTTTCCTTTTGTCGTCGACAGCTTCAAGTAAGGCTAGCAACCTCACCGAGTCGGAATGTTGAGTAGAAAAAAATGATACCAAAGTCCAGAAAGTGATAAGGTCTTCGAGTCAAAAACGTCATTTGCTGCTGTGGAGGCTGGTGCTATGAAAGCAACTTGGTAAGCCTATACACGACTATAGCAAAGAGATTGCTTTGTGTCAATTTGTTTTGTATATCTGAATGTGAGAATGGAAATGAATGTTCACATTCCAATACATATCGCTATTCGTGTTTACTACGAGTATATCTGTTTTTCTTTGAGTTTGTGTCAAGTTTGACCTCCGACTGTGGCGGCGCAGCGCCGAAATGATTACTGATCCTACTATTATAGGTCTGGTCTTTCCTTTTAGTTTAGGCCCCCTGTTCTCCAATAGACAGCATTATCACATTGATGTCTGCCTGGAGGATAACAGGGAAGATATTAGAACTATCATTATGTTAATTACATATGCACGCAAATAATGGAGTTCTTACAATTTTAGCTTTAGCTTGTTTTTTCTGCATTTTGTGTTTTGTGTTTCTTTAAAGGTTAAACGTACTGTTTCATTATTATGTGCTTGTTTGCATTCTGCCTGGAAAGGCCGTCCCCGAAATGACCTATATTGTGTCGGATGGGACGTTAAACCCTACTCACTCACTCACTTTTAGCTCAGTTTAAGCTCCATTGACAGAAAAATTGAGTGCAAAAAAATGTCTCTTGACAAACAACTTCTCTGACATTCTTTGATCACCTTTCTCTTAAAGGCCTGACGTTGCACCGATGCAATTGATGTCGATAGCCTGGTAGCCTCCGGGCAGAAGAACATATCAGATATTTCGTTGTATTACTGTTTTTACATTTTAATATCGCCTAGCTTTTTTGCACAGACAATTTTTTTTCGTGTGTGGAAGTTGAAGTCATAAGTCTGTAGGGAAACATTTTTCTATTTGCATGATATTGCTTCCACAGTTGTTTTCTGCAAGCGTTTCAAGTTGTTTATATTGTCAGTAATTGACATTGATGGAGATCGACATGCTTGACTGATTGATTTGCGTATTGTTTTCTTCATTTCAGTACAATTTTCTTTTCCTGGAAGTTTTCGTGGATACTCGTGGGCAAATAATTGTGAAAATCTGAAACTTGGTTGTGTAGGCCTGGGCCCTATATTTTATGGATTATCCGGTGAATTTTGCACAATGACAATTATACACCTGACATACATGTTCCACGTATTGACTGACACACAAAAACCAGTGATAACTTAGATCGAAAACGATACCGCAAAAAATCAATCTAAAACTGCGAAAAAAGTCGATTAATGCAGCGCTAACGAATGTCGCTGAGCAACGATAATGATTTTCGTTAACGTAATGACTAATGAACTTTGTAGCAAACAAAATCTGACAACAGCGTATATACCCTGTGCAGCACTAGTCTACGACAGTGCAAACCGCGGCAATAGCAATTATGTACTGTAGGCCTACACTGTACAGCTTATTCTCGCACGATTGTCCGAACCAGTAGCCAACAGCTACCCATATCTGTACCGGTCAGCAACCAGCAATTAAACATGTAAAGCAGTCAATATAATGGCTATGGTAAGAACGACAAAAACTGACCTACAGCGCATTGTTTGGAGGACCTCCGCCGCTAAAATTTGGGAGGATAAAAACGTATAAAATTCGGCGCAATTTCGGTCAACTTTAGATTAAGATGTTTTCTTATAGCTTAGTTTAGCTACAAAAAAAATTAAATTGTTAAATTGCCAAAATGGCAAATTGCCATTATTCATTGACGTCGTCTACCAGCTAACCATATCTGGATTTTGGATTTGGAGGAGACAGAACGGTGTAGGGAATGAAAGGGGAAAAGAGAGAAAGGGAAAGAGAAGGGAATGGAAAAAAGAAGGAAAGGTCGATGGGACTTGGAAGGTCGATTACTTGCGCCGTGGGGGATGAACGCCACTAAAAATGCGTTCTGCGGCTGAGCGGTAACAAAAGGTCTGGTCGAATTTTGACTCCAGATCACCTACGAAATCATGCATTATCTCACCATATTTTAAGGCACATGATGTTTGATCGGCAGCCGATAAAATAGCTTATTGTCTATATCACATTTTCTGGTCAAATAGCCTGTAGGCTATATGATCGGTGAAATTTTGTCACCGGTCAAACGTGCCTGGTGACCGGTTGTCAAATATTCCGCCCTGTAAGGACGGATGTTTGACCAGTCAGCGCCTTAAACAGCCTTAGCCGGTGCTGATAGGTAGCTACTGAGACCGTGTCCCTGCGGCGGTTTGACGAGCCGAGCAATTGACGACCTCAGCCGTAGCATCACAGATCGCCAGTCCGCCAACTGACATCTCAAGCCTAGCAAAGAGACTATCACGAATTAACAGTTGACAAGTTTTTTATTGCCTGCAGCAACGTCGAATTTTTTACCCATATTCTACGCTAACTTTTGGTGACGTTCGTTATTGTCACATAAATCTTTTAACAACGCTAACTCTAACCCAAACCCTAACCCCAACGCTAACACTAACCCTAACCCTAAGCCCTAAACCCTACGTCACAATATTCACGTGAATTCTACTCAGTAACGCGTACAATTTTTATATGTCATTCGCTAGGTGGCGACTGCGATTTTTCGTTTTGACTGGTCAGATAGCCCACAGGCTATTTGACCGGCTGCCGGTCAACTAGTCAGTGCGATAATTTAAAGCTGCAGCAGTTGAATTGCTAATCAATCAGTCGATCAGTGCTAGTCGATACACCCTGCAGCGCTAACTCACAATCCACGCAGTGTTCGTCGACGATATGGCGTTAGTTGTGTTCAGTCAATTCGCACGTATCCGTTGCTGGGTCCCTGTCTCGAGCGCAGTCCTGTTAACACAGAAAACGCCACAAATCATGAGTCATCTCAACGTACGCGTATTAAGCAAAATCAGCCAAAAGCTTGACGTATATTTGCTACCGCATAAATACTTATCATCCAGCAGAACTGGTAGGTGGCTTGGTACGTAGTGTAATGGATAGAACGTTAATTGGACTTGCGATCGCGATGTAGTTGGTTCTACTTCTGGTCAGATCGCTATCGGGTGGTTACTACCTGATTAGGCAACTGTCTACTGACAGATAAACCGTCTCGGTATATAACCAACTCCAAGATCGACTCAGCCTTTCACCCCTGGGTAGGTAAATCTAGCACTGGTCTATCTGGTTGTATTGATACGTGGCGCATTTACGCACTCATAATTTTGGTGTGCGTCAGCATAGCCTATCCCCCCAAAAAATGTCGGCGCCAATCAGTTCACCTTTATCCAATCAAAAATGCACCACCGACAGGCTGGGTAAAAATTAACTAATCCGGTTTGTGATCAATTATCAAAAGTCAGAATTACAGCATAGCCGAATGTGATCCGAGATGCCATTTCGTGGTTTATTTCAGCGATAGGCTTATCTCTGCAGTACGCATAGATAATAAACTATCGTCATTAGTGCATGTTGGTATGCTTATAAACCGACTGTCTTTGAATCAAAAAAAATTCAAGCCTTAAAGTCCTAACACAAAAAGCGTATAAGTCAAATGCTCTCGACGCTGTATACAAAGTAAAGAAGATCGATTGTCAACAATGAATCAATTTATTCAAGTTTTAAATACATGCAGTTGCAAAAAATAATGTTAATCATTTCTTAGAAAAACAGACCGTTAGAAGGGATGTCGGTTGCACAAATGTTGTACGGCTG
>Ga0056128_1011773_pt1 | contig 10756 bp, 7 predicted proteins | sample WorMetLIZISLAND2_FD_71113 | JGI IMG/M metagenome (GOLD analysis project Ga0056128, IMG submission 71113) | Marine gutless worms symbiont microbial communities from Max Planck institute for Marine Microbiology, Germany - Olavius geniculatus... ... | reverse complement strand
CGGTACACAGATAAAGGCAGAACTAGGGGTGGAAAAAAAACTGGGATCAAACCCAGGTTTTTCAAACCAATTTACCAGCCCTGAGTACAATTAATAAAGACACCAGGCTGGCACTGTGCGGGTGCTTTTGTAAATGCAGTGAAAGAGCACTGGAGATACGCAGGCAGGGCCGGGTCAATCCTGCCACAGGTGGTTTAAACCACAAAACTAGATAAACCAGTGCAGCAGAACCAAGTTCTTGCCAGTTTCTGCCACTTCAAAGTAAAATACTGATGCTGTGCACATTTTTATATAACAAAGTTGCAACTGTGCTACAAATGGCGAATTATGCTTTTAAAATATAATAATTTGGCACAAATTTCAGACATAACATACTTAGACCTGAGACGAATATAACTACCGAGATCAGAAGTGGCTATTTTTAGCACTAAAGTCTTGAGCGAACTGCATGCCAACATCCGAGAACTTTGTGGGGTATGCAATGTTGTTGACATTTGGCATACCCCGAGAAGTGCCCGGATGTAAGGGCATGATGTTAGCATGTAGGCGATGATGAATTCCGTGCATCTGATTGGCCGAGACGAAACCGCTTCCAATCCAGTTAGTAATATTCACTCCAGCTCAGACCACAAATATTTAGCATAAAGAATATTTTCGTACCTATCGATTTAACCTAACGAGTGGAAGAAACCAGCAAAACTCAACGCTACAAGTGGCGGAGCACGTCAACAAAGACAACCAAGCAGGAGACAGGTAGATAGGTGCTACGAGTTACTGGTCTCCATCATCACTTCATCGGGCATCTGATCGAGAATACGAGTGATGTAGTGTTGTACGTCGACACCTGTTGATACGTAGCGCTCCACGAATGGATGCATCTGACCATGCACATTACACACTCAGTCATGCTTCTCAAACCAGGGCTTAGTGATCCATTACCTATCATTAACAGCTGCAGTTTGGCTTAGTTGGTAATGTTGTTGATCTCATCAAACAAGTTAATCAATGCCAGATTCAATTAGTACTTTGAAAGGTGACTGGCAGAAGGCAGGTAAACCATCTTGGTATGTAACCAACCACCACTGCTCACCAAGTCAACTCAGCCTGGCCATCCCTCCATGAGTAGGTGCAATGTTGAAAGTAGGATGTAAACAGGCACACTGTGTGATGCACTAGCCCTATATCCAAGGTCTTGCAGCATAAACTGGTACCTGGCTGACGACTAAGGAAACGCTGATGCTCTATGGGCCTTCAGGACATTACCTTTTTTACATTAGTGCAGCAACACCTATAAATCTCTCTTCAGTGCCTTCTACTTCAACTCCTTATACATAAAGTACAAAAGCCATAAATAACTAATAGAAATATTAAAAATAAAGTATCTCAATGAATATTTGAACTAGAAAGCAGTCAGAGCCCGCACACCTCCGCCAAAGCAATGTTGTTTGCTAGGTGGCAGCACCATCTTTGGTTTTGCAGCGGTTTCCCTTATGCCCCATTGGAAGCAATGGTACCGAAAATTTCAAAGTGATCCAGAATCCAGGATTCCTTCCGGATCACCCCCAAAATTGAATCACTGGTAGTTTTTGCCATTCCCGACATGCCCTCAAAATTTCAGAAAGATCCTTTCAGAACTTTTTGAGTTATCTTGCTGACACACAGACAGACAGACAAAAACCGGCAAAAACATAACCTCCTTGGCAAAGGTAAAAATACACGAGCATGTCAGCCTACTGTACAATTATTAAATGTTAGCAGAAGTAACCATATATAGTTGGTGGCCTGGTGTAGCGGTAACATGTTTCATCAAATAAACGAAGTTACTCTATGCCAGGCCAGGTTAGTATTGTGATGGGTGACTACCTGCAGGCAGGTAAACCATCTTGGTACCGGTATGTAACCAGCCGCCTAGGTCAACTCAGCCTTCTATCCCTCTGGGGTAGGTAAATCGAGCACCAGCCTATCTGGCTGGGGTTAAGGTAGGGCACATTCAGCTGTGTCGGGTGGCAGGTAACACTGTGTGATCCCATACGGCAAGTGAAGCTCTGTACTGTAGCGCCGGAATGGGCTTCAATAAGAGCTATAACACCACCTTTAACCTTTAACTTACTCGGCGTATATTTGGTAGTGCTATGATATCAAAACATTAACATAAAATTACAGATCTCCGTTTCCAATGGCATAATGCTCAAAACATGGTAACAAAGAAAACGTCAACTATTACTGCTACCACATGACCAAAATGCAAAATAAACATCGTAAACAAAACTGCTGTCAATCAATAAATCATTTTAATAAAAAAAAAATTAACAACAGACCAAAAAACATACCAACAGTTTGTTGTACTTCGGCCTCAACTCGTAATCTTTGAGTAAACTATAAACAAAAACAGACCATGCAACATGTCAACTCAATATATTCTGATTCAAGTTTACAAAATAAGCCGAAAGCCTTATCCCATGACTGCAAAGCTGCTGATGAGGAAAACTCGCACGTCCGGTGTCCCAACGAGCATCTGGTTCCACACGTCGCTCTACATGTTCTGCTGCACTACCTCTGCTGGCTGATCACTGATTTCTCTAGACGTTCATTTAGTTACTCTGCACCTATTACTTGCTTGAAATAACCTTCCCGCAAATATTTTACTGTACAAGTCAGACTCTGTTTTGAAGAAACATTTTAAAACGTTTCTGTTTAAAACCACCTGATTGACTATCATCCAGCACCTGTGTAGCTCCGCATATCATGCTATACGAATTTGATTAGTATAGTATAGTATTCAACATCAGATGCAACAAATTTGGTACTGGCCAAATGACTGGCAATGCTTTATGACTGGCAATTTTATGAAGCATATGTCAATCAATCTACCAATAGATCGATCAATCAGGCTTATTCTACTAAACCATATCATACGCATGCAACAAAGTTAACTAATAAGTACCCGTATTAAAGGAAAAAATCATACACAAACAATCAAACATTCATAAACATTTGATATAAATAAGTTACTACTCTGTTTTCCAATGGAACAATTTTAATGCTGACACCATCAATCAATAAAACATAAAAGTAATCGCATCTGTCGAAAATTATGAAATCCGTAAACAACGGATGAAATTACTGCAATAACAGACATGACAGCATACAGTGTACAGGTTGCCACCAGAAGGCATAAAAAGTCATTTATTAAAAAGCATACCAACAAGATGCTAAGTTAGAAACAACTGAAAAATACAGATTAAAAAGGCTATCGCAGGTTTACCTGAAAAATAGACACTAAAATGGTGTGTGAGTGTGTCTAGCAAAGCATCTTACAAATCTAACAAGAAACTTGAGCTAATGCTCATGAGACGTGCGAAAGCCTATAGCACTTTCTGCTCAGTAGTTTAGCTGAAAATAGGGGTGTTCACGCTAAGTTAATATATAAATACCAAATTCTCTATCTGGATCACATAATGATAATTCCGTGGCGCCACCTTGTGAATGATATAGACTTGTGTCACAGCCCAAAATCGCCAAAAAACCTAGGCCCTATCTCGCACCGTTATCGAGATATGGTGACTTATTCACTAAAATCACAAATTTTTCCCACCCCCCTCTCATTTAGTGTTTTGTTCAGGGCCCCTTCAAATTTATGGAAAAGCTTTATGGTTCCTGAAACTAGAGTCTTCCTCACAGCCAACGGTGAAAATTTGGCAATCCTAGCTTGCATCATTTTTGACTAATCCACCCGTGTGACGAACAGATGGACGGAGAGACAGACAGACAGAATTGCGACGGCTAAGACGCGCTAAAAGCAGTAGCTGCTTTTGTGCATAAAAAGGAACAGAATGCAAATTCATAAGACACACCAATTAAGTGACAGATGACAAAGTTCAGACCATGTGTTGACAAAGTCGATAAATTCCACAGAAAACCGAACGTCATTGAGGCAAGGCGGGTCGCCCTGGACAACCTGTGTCAGCTGGTCAAATACGCTGTTCCACTTCGGATATGGAAACCGACCAGTCGCTGTCTCAATCTGCCAGCACACGATTAGTACAATAATCATTTTAAAATCACAACAAGCCATTCTGCTCAAGACTTCACAATGCTTTAACATTTTTACTATGTCCCTGACCCCCAGTATCAAAACGACCAAAGCATCAAGTTTCAGTAAAAAAAACATTCTTCACAGCTGAAAGTAATACATAAACTAACATCTCATGGAATAAAACCATGCTTAAATTAAATAAAGTCCAAAAATACATCACAATATCTTAAGAGAAGACAGATAGTAGACTGTAACTGACCAGCGTAATGCCGAGACTCCAGACGTCGGACCTAACGTCATAGCCTCGACCAAAGTTCTTTGGATCTATCCTTTCTGGCTGTTACACACAACACAGAAAAACAAATAAACACTCAGAGCCATTCTAACAGCAATTAGCTACATTAATTAAATGTTTCTTAAACTGGGTTGAAACTTGATTATATTCTTCACAAAAACAGCCCAATAAGTAATCTTCTCTGAAGAATGAATGCACATTATACCATATTCTGTGCAGAACAAGTGGTGCATAGACATTTATCACACATACGCATATACAGACTCAAAAGAAAGATGACAGAGATCCCTAATGTTGACAGCAGGTTGCCACCATTCTGCCATAACAGGCCAATAAGAGCTCTATGGTTGTGTCGGCTGCCTTACTTTCCAGCTTCATCTTCCATGTGACAATGACAACACTCCTAATTTGGGGTTGTGGCAGGGAAGGGGGCAACTGGCCCTTAATTTTAGGTGGTTAGAAAGTTTTTCTTAATGATTGAAAATTTTCTTTCAAAACTGCAAAATTTTAGGCTGGGAGTACCCCATTTCGGGGAAATTAGAGTTAAGAAACTTGAAATTCCAAGCATCCATACCTCGTGTTAGAAATAGCAGTCGTCTATCACAAAATTGCAACTAAATGGCCCAACCATTAACCCAAGATGCGGATGGCCATCATGCTGAGCTAGAAATGACATTTTAGGACCGGACTGTTATGATACATATAATTCTAGTAACCACTTGCATCAGCAAGAAGTTAACCAGGTTATGTTATGTTAACGGCAAAAATAGGAAAAACATACAGCCATGTATGGTCGGCATCCAGCATCTCTGGTCTTTGCGATGGAATCAACCAGCTGGCCACTGATGCCAAAGTCACATAACTTTATGTTGCCTGTTTTGTCAAGCAATATATTAGATGGCTTCACATCTGCAAAACACATTAGCATAAGACCGGCGATAATGATCCGACACTACAGCAGGGTGACTAAAAATTAACCCAAATTGATGTATTTTTCTGGTTACTATAGAAAAAAGCACAGCAAGAGAAGAAAAAAAACCTGAGTCATGCACTATATGAGCATTCTGCATAACAAATGTTGCACTTAAGATGTGCAGCCATTTTTGGAAATTCTCTTTTCTATACATTTTTTCTTCTTTTCTGACTCATGCTGTGCAACTATGAATCTAAGAAAACTGGCATCATGAAAAGAAATTGCCATTTCTACATTTCTACAGGATGACAATAAATTAATAACAATCAACATTCAGCAAATAAAGCAGACATATCACATGCCACAGCTATCCTTGCAAGGTCCGAAATATATGGACACCATTTTGTCATTCCAGTTGTACAATTTGGAACTAGTCGATCAAATAATCAGCAACGTTCTAGTAGGGTAGGTGACTGAAAACCTTGCAGAAAATAACACCTATGTCACCCCGTGCTGGTGGTACTCTGGTGTATTGGGGCACGTCCTCCAGCTGGCTGATGGAGGAAGCCCTTTGTGAGGTGACTCTGAAGGGTTGTGCCGAATAATACAGAATAAGGCACCGTGGACCAACAGTACCCAGTAGCTACTTCCATGAAGTAGCATAAGAAAGTTGACCCCTCAGACAGCTTAAAGTGCTGATTTGAGGTTATACCGTGGAACAGTCTCAGACTTTCAGAGAAGGTTGATCTCTCAGCCAGCTAAGGGTGCTGATTTGAGATGATGCCTTGATGGGGTTCATTGTGATCTTCAGGTACCCACGGCTGATTGCCCACCTGGTCTGTGGTCTGGTTGTGTGCGCTGGGTGCCTTCACTGTACTCACTGTGTGTTGGAGTCGGTTGGAGCATTGGAGAGACTCTTGCGAAATGACGGGTGAGATTAGGATTTCCAGTAGATACTGAATGCATGGCAGTTCAGGACTACAGTTTTCCTGTCAGGCCTGGAAATCCTGCGAGGGCTCTCCTTCGCCCCATTTGGCACTGGGGCATGGCAGAGGTGGTGTGGCTGCACTGTTCATATGGCTGGTCTTCTGATGGGTTGGGCCACCTACCAGGTGGTTTCCTGTGGGGACTGTGAAATTCTTTAGTTAGCCCCACAGTATATGGAGTAGTCATGTGGGTGGGAGTAGTTGTGCTCTTTGCTATTCCTGCCTTGACCTTTCAGTACCCAGTATAGTTGCTGGGAACTTTCTGGGGATGGCTGATGGGCCCACATGACAGCCTAAGCCTACGAGGTGGCACTGGCTGCCCTGCCCCACACCGAAACACGGTACATGAAACAACTCCATCAGATTCAACTTATCACATCACTATTGAATACATAGAATCTACAACTTAGTAGTACCGTAGAATCAGCAACATAGACCGATATAATATAATTACAATGATGATGATGGTTCTATTTTGTTCACCAAAAAAAATTAGAAGCTGTCACAGTGTCACACTTGTCATCTTAATTTCATAAATGCAATAACATATTACAAACCTCGGTGAATAATCTTGAGACTTTCCTTCAAGTAGTTTAGTGCTTTCAGTGTCTGTTATATAGCAAAAACACAGCTATTTATTTGACAAGCTGGCTACATGCAGCAGCTATAACTGTCTGACATCTGTCAGTCTATAATACTACATAGACGTGGTAAAGTAGAATTACCAAATAATTACAGCGGATCTTAAGAAAACTACATGTACACCAAGCATATCAAGTTGGAAACGAACTACAATGCACATTTATTCTTGCCAGACATAGGTCTTCTACAAATCATTCATGAGAATTCGACTCTAAGGAAAAGGCAGAACAAGCTCAATGGTTTAAAACCACTTGGCTGGCACACAGTAGCTCAGTGCTTGTAAAATATGAAACTACAAAAATAATGCATTTTATAAGACATTATGTGAGTGACAATGTGCAGCATTTCAGCATCGTAGAAACAAAAGAAAATGTGAGTTAACTACAAAGCAGCAATAAAACAGATATATGCAGACAGACAAATTATTTCCTTATGAGTTGATCAAAGCTGATATGAAAGTTTTTTTAAATTACAACAAAGAAAAAAATAATTAAGTAAAAATATTTTTTAAAACAATGAGAAAAATGACATGAATAACCAAACAACAACAAAAAATTACCGCTACAGTAATCTTTCCTAGAATCTCTTCTGGTATAGAGTCACCCAGGTGATCATGTACAAACTTGTAAAATTTATCTAATGATATCGACATTAGCTCCATGCAGATCCAACAGTCACCCTACATTGACAACAAAAATAAAAGCAGTAAATTATTGTCATTATCATTACTGTTCTTTGGATATGTTGGAATCATCTTTTGGTGCTCGTGATAAGAATGACTGAGCAGGAAAAACAGGATCCAACCAATAAACACAAAGATTCCTGCTATTGCTTCAACAATTTCCTAAGTTCACTATTGCGGGCAAGCCTGATCTAACCCAAAGTAATTCAGGATAAAACTAACTCTCAACATGCATAAAAAATCTGAACATGTCATTAAAATTTTTTTTTTGTTTTTAAAATTTGTTTTCAAATAAAAGCCAATGAGATCCATTAGATCTAGATTCTTCACAAGTAGCAAGCAGGGCACAAACACAAAACTCGGCAGCAAAGTTCAGTAAGTTAAATGAAACTTGATAAAGCTTACAGAAAATAAAAGCAATGCGACAAATAAATAACGCTCAATGTCAGCAAAGATCTGAATTTTGGCACATTTTTGACAGAGGAGTGCAGTCTGCAGAGTACTGTCTAGTTCGAGTTTCTTGCTGGTGGCTGACATTATCGAGGTACAAGTGAATATACAGAGCAGACCTCTTTAAAAAGAGCGCCATAAAACTTCACTATAAACTGGCAGTCGTTGCTGCGCATGACCACGTCTAAGTCCATCAGAAGCTGTTTCTGTTCCGTCTCATCCACGGTCGACCGAATTCGCTGCAATCCCGAAAACATTTTCACACTTACGCCAACATAATTTGATCATTTTTACAACACAAAATTGACACCTACTATTGCCACTATAACTCTTGACTATCTGTATATCCACTGTAATGCAGATAGACTGCAGCCACAACTGATAGATTTTTAATAAGTAATTAACACTTCCTCAAAAGCAGCCAAAAATCTCCAATATCAGTGACCTAGTTGCAGGAAAACATAGATAAATTTAGCCATGAATAGAACTAGGTGGCTGTTTTCAGCATACCACCATACCAACAAGCTGTTCGTTTATCAAGAGTGTAGCAGCATTATGTAGGAAAATCTGTGAGTTCAAGCAACATCAATGACATTCATATACAAACACATTATGGTAAAAACAGATGCACTAAGTGAAACAGGTAAAACTATAAATTAAAAAAATAACACCATTTTAAGACACCAAAAATTACTATCATCAGATAAATTTAGTTTGACCTGGCACTAAATTTTTCCTCCTACGGTAGCAGTTTAAAACCAAACAAAATGTGACCAAAAGAAACTACAAGATATCACTGAGCTAGCTTATGTGTACCTTAACAGCCATGACAGTGCTGCTGCGAGAGTGTACCATCCGGTTGACTGTACCATACGCACCACGACCTATCTCTCCTTCATCCACCAAATCATCTGCCGTGAAGTCAAACGTCTACAACAGAATATCAGCTTCTTTGTGAAGTTATAATATGGTGCTTATAATAATATCAGCAAAAATTACAGAAATGAACCGAAGTTCTTTTTGCAAATATTCCTTTAATGTTTTGATGCGGCTGGTCAAGAGACAGACATAACATCTTGCCTGAACAACTGTACTGAAAAAATCTCAAAAAGAGCTGAGATAAAATGCAGTCACTCCTGAAAAAAGCTGCTTATCAGTCTGTCAGGTCATATCTCTTTAGATACCTAGTAATGTAGCAACCAACTTGACTATAGTAAAAACTACTAGCAATCTCATTCTGTTTTGCACAAAGTGCAACACTCATTCCTGGCTAAAACAGTGCAAACTTGATTCCAAAAATGGATACGACCAATTTGCTCTTGAAACCGAGTATGGTCAGGTCAAATTTCACTTCACTTTTGCACCGTGTATCTGCTTCCTGCTACCACAAAAATCTTTACACTATACACTCACCTTATCTGGAGAAATCTGGAGTTTTCCAACATTCTCCATACTTTTGGACCGAAGTCGGTCACTGAAACAACAAAACAAACTAATAAATAAAAAACAGATCATTACACCAACAACAACAACAATTCATCAGACTAGAACATAGGCTACAATAGCTATCATTCTGTCTGCTTAAGTGCTTATCTTACAATATCTGTATGATAATATTGTACTCTGTACTGAAATAGTGTTTTGATCAAGAATGTACTAAAAATGACTTGCAGAACTTTTGAAGTCTTGCATGTATTAGCAACATCGGCATTATGAATAAAAAATGTCAAGTTGTCAACTGACTCTGAAAAGTAAGCCTGTGAGCAAATATCAACCACATGCTGTACTTATATGTGGTACTGAAATAGCGTACTAAAAACTGGCCACTTCACAGGAAAAGGCTATGACTTTATCACCATTTATACGCGCGAAAGCACCTACTGCTTTAAGCGCGTCTTAGCCATCGCAATTCTGTCCGTCCGTCTGTCTGTCCGTCCGTCACACGAGTGGTTCAGTCAAAAACGGTGCAAGCTAGAATCACCAAATCTTCACCGTCGGCTGCCTGGAAGACTCTACTTTCAAGAACTGTAAAGCTTTTCCATAAATTCGAAGGGTGTCACTCCGAATGAGGGCGCTAAATGAGAGGGGGTGGGCAAAATTTGCAATTTTGGGCCAATAAGTCGCTGTATCTCAGTAGCGGTGTGAGATAGGGCCTAGGTTACTATTAATTAGAGCTGTCACAATTGGCACGTTAATTAACACGTTAATAAATTAACACGCGTTAAAAAAATTAATGCGGTTTAAAAAAAATAATGCACATATGTAAAGTTATGTTAATTTACTAAATTTTGTGAAGCAAAAGTTGAAATATTCCGTTAAACTGCGGTTATGTGACAATCGAATGAATTCGAGTAACTAAACTGTAGTTTTTGTTCCATCACTACTGTAAATAAATAATTATTTCCATTTTCGATGACATGCTAATAGATTTCTATGCTACCTATGACGTCAGTTATTGTTGATTATACGTTTAAAAATGTGTTTCTAACTTTCTATATTAGACAGGCAGGGCCCCTTAAACGTCGCGAGGCCTGTGATAACTTATCCCCCTACTCTCCCTTACGACGGGACTGAGTGCGTTAATTTACACATTAATTAATGCATTAAAAAAATTAACGCACTGCGTTAATGCATTATGGAGCTCGGTGGCCGAGTGGTTAGAGTGTTGGACTCAGGTCAACTTCACCAGAGCGAGAGGTCCTGGGTTCGATTCCTGGACGGACCCCTCAAAAATTGCCAGGCCTCAGGACAG
>Ga0056128_1011772_pt1 | contig 10756 bp, 9 predicted proteins | sample WorMetLIZISLAND2_FD_71113 | JGI IMG/M metagenome (GOLD analysis project Ga0056128, IMG submission 71113) | Marine gutless worms symbiont microbial communities from Max Planck institute for Marine Microbiology, Germany - Olavius geniculatus... ... | reverse complement strand
TAAAAAGCACAAGCTATTATTGCTTTATAGGCTACAGTTTACCGGCAAGAAAACTAACTTTGCAATACACCACGCCAAAATTGTCATCATAATTTTCTGGAACCAGTAACGAGCTGCAAAGCGAAACGAGCGAACAAACAAACGTATCATCATTTCGGTATCAAGTAAATGAGAAAATGGCAGCGAGCGAGCGACGAGCAATGTCATTGCAACGTTACTGTGCAAACACGATTTACGGCATTTTGTTCTGCGCGCGTTATTGCTTCCCATATACAATTCAGTACACTGACTGGCTGGCGCGTTGTAGTTTACGACTTGGCGAGTCGTCGACGCGGCTTCGCTCAGATACGAGCTCTTCTCTGTAGCTGTAACGCCGTAAATCTTAAATTCCACTTTTTCCATTTGTTAGGGATCTGTCGGCTTGGTGGCGTAATAACAGAGTGTCGGACTTATGATCGTGAGGTCGTGGGTTCGACTCCCGGTCGGGTCGCTAGCTCTCAAGTGGTTATCACTTGGATGGGTGGAATGTCTGCGGACTGAACCATCTCAGTAAATACGATGTAATCAACTCAGCCTTTCATCCCTACGGAGTAGGGAAATCGAGAACCGGCCCGTCTGGGTGTAGTTGAAGCGAGGTGAGTTCACCTGTCGGGTGGCAGGTAACACTGTGTGATCTTATATGGCAAGTAACGCTCCGTAGTTCTGCGACGGGTTTTCCATAAAGAGCTATAAGCAACGCCTAACTTTTTAACCTTTAACATGCTGTACAGCATGCTGCAGTGTCTACAACTAAAAATTCGGGGCAGAGCGGAGACGATTTAAAGGCTTGAAATTCCGCTCCTGGCAACTTCCAGCGCGCACATGTCGATCAAACGCGGTCGTAGCAATATCTTCCGCCGCATGCGCAGTGCTAATTTTTGCTGCATAACTTCTTTGTTCGCGGATCGAAGTTCGCAAAATTTTGCAGTCTAATGCCCCGTTTACGCGATCAAGCAGACATCAAGCAAACATCAAGCAACCATCAAGCAAATGTATTCAAAATACACGTGCACGACGTGTGCTCTTTTTGCTTGAAGTTTGCTTGACGTTTGCTCGATGCTTGCTCGATGTTTGCTCGATGTTTGCATCGTGTAAACGGGGTGTAACGTGTAAGGAATCGTAGTTGATAACGCCGTTCTACGATGATTGTCGATATCTCGATTGGTTCCCGAGATGTTCGCTATCGAAGTCGAGCTGTACAACAAGTCGGAAGCAAATCAAAGCGCGGAGCTTGGGCTTATATACGATCAGCGTGCGCAACTGATGCTGATGAGGATGGGTGATAATGATGGTCCATGCAGACTATGCAATTATCACACTGAGCCCTGCAGACCCTGCGCAGTGCATGTCAGTATTTATTGCGTCACGGTATCACGTGCGTAATCAACTTCCGGTTGCTGTGCGCGCATGCCACTTCCGGTACAGTGGGCATCTATCACTGGCATGTTGGGCCTGTCCAGCAGCTTCCGGTCCGCTTGGTGCAGCCTATGTCGATCGATCAATCAAAAATCAATCGAACCGGAATTTTTAAAGTGGCCTAATTAATAGGCCTACAAACGACTGCTTGGTCTACTAGAGAGAAATTAGTTGGAATGCAGTCCAGGAAATAGTCACTTTAACAGTGCCACTTATATTTACGCCCAACTGACCCTCGTTGCCATGGCAACGAAATTCGGCACAAAATGGGATATACATGTTACTCGGCTTCTGTAAAAGATGTCTGCGAAATTTTGCGTCTATAGGGGATTTTCGGGGTTGCGCCGTCGAACGCTGCAATCCACATTTCCCATACCGACCCCCCGTTGCCATGGCAACGAAATTTGAGAAAAATGGGCTACAACTCGGTTTCTGTAAAAGATATATCTCGGATCTTTAGTTGCAGTTGTATCGGTGGCAATACTGTAGTAGTAGTAGTAGTAGTAGTATCGGCGTTTAGTGTGCACGGTGTATACATTTGATTAGTTGCAATCTAAAGTGTTTCTTGTTATCTTTACTTTCCGTGTCTGTGTTGTGTACAGCGTCGTCGTCGTCGTCTTCGGATCACGAGCTGCGGTTGCTGATATCGCCGCGTGGAACGCAGATCAAGAAGATCGACGCCGGCATCATATTTACGTGCGTCGTCGACAACTCTACCGGCAGTAACAGTAATACAGACATCTCGTCATCAGACGCTCAGCAGGAGCAGCAGCCGGTCACCGCAGAGATGCGCTGGGTCGGGCCTGATCAGCAGTACGTTACCGGCGCCAAGGGCAGCAGGTAAAGCATATACAGTATGCCATGTTAATCAGTAAATTATTCCAAGAGTTTTTAAGGCGATCTTAGTAATACAAAGTACTGCTATGTCCATTATGGATGGGGTACAGACATGGCCGTCAAGAGGTAGCGGTAGGGGGTAAGTCACATTGGGGCCTGTAGTCGCTCAAAAATAAAAAGTACACAGAATGCGCTATTTAAAAAAAGAAAAAATCAACAATTTTCTTCCTAGAAGGGCTCCGCTGTGGCTCTCGACGTCCTTGGGTACAGATGTGTCTCAGTCCAGGAAAAAGCCAGTAAAGGGTGAGTTTTGAGTCCGGCAGGTCGTTCCAGGTTTGTGGGCCGACAGCCGGGAAAGCCCGGTTGGTTGGCGACGGTTGTCAACTTGATCGGAAGCACTGCCAGACGGTTGGTGGCAGCAGAACGAAGCGGTCGGCGTCGTAGTTGAGCGGACGAATGTATTGCGGCGCGAGTGCAAGACGTATATTTAGTGCTCTTTTGGGGGAAATTTGGGCACATTTAATGACAAAAAATTTCCCTCCCGGAAATGCCTGGAAAAAACTGGAAACGCAATGTTTTTCTTTCGAATCGTGCGTTTGTTGAGGCGTCTACTCTGAACACGCGATCTGCAGTCACTGCAGTCTGTAATGTGCGCTTTGAGGACCGGCCGTATCTATGCATTTCTGGCAGTAACACACTTCGGTTCCACAGCGACCCGCCATTAGCGAATATTACAGCGCACGCGCCTTTCCTCTCTCTATTATTCATATCGTTCTTGCGTCGTCGCACGACGTGCTATGGGCGCCACCTCGCGGACAGAATATTGACTTGGTGCCTGGTCTAGCACATAACCACGCGGTCAAATAGCAGCATCTCCCGTGCATGCATCGCGGAATAACTGCAGCCGTCTGCAGCCGCAGCAGCAGCAATTCTGTCTCGGAATGCGTAGTTGATTGATAATTGGAATTATACGAACGTTACAATTTTTTACGTTACGAATTTGTACGAATTTTAAAAGTTGTTTGCCGGCGGTGTGCAGAAACGAATTTTTGCGAATTATAAAATCCGATGGATAGATTCGTGAATTTTTACGACGAATTTTAAAACGGTCCATAAATGTGGTTACCTTTAATCTCCGGAGTCGTTGGCGTCGAGGCAGGGGGGATGCAATTGTTACCCCAAATTTTAATCTGTCGAAAAATTTGCTTTTTGTCGGAAATTTTTTTTGTACAAAATGCAAAATTTTGGGTTTAAGCCCTCCATTTCGGACAAAATTAGGAGTAAAATTGAAATTTTGAGCACTCATAATCTCCTCTGTCTGCAGAAATTTGTAACTGTTTGTTGGAATTTTGTCGGTAATTTGCAGTGTGTGTTACAAATTTGAAGCTTTCTGCCCCGCCTACTGTTTTAACCCACAACGCTGCTGATACGAAACACACAGTCCCTGACACTTCAGGCAGACGTGAAAACCACGTTCCGAGACAGTACTATTTTACCATCACAGCCACGGACTGAGCGATGAGGTGACAGATAGATAGAACCAGTCTTCACTGACGTCGGCTTCTCGGCGGCTTATAAATACATTTATGAAACCCGGACGGACAGACGGACGGACGGACGCCTCGTGGTCGACGCTCATAGCGCTATGTCCACACATTGCGGATGCAGTTCTCTGTCACGTACTTGACGGAAGGTGGTCGTGTCATGTGTCCATAGGGAGAGCGTGCTGTCGTAAAAAAACAAAACTGGGGGCGCCTGGGACACTATTGTTTGGGTTTTTGCACATTTAGCGCGCTTGGAACGATCTCCCGGCAGATATGTCTGCGACGAAAGTCGGTCAACACCTTCAAGGTGGCTCTTAAGAAGACTGTTTTGTTTCGCTGACTGCGAGTATATATGCACAGACCAAACAGTAAGACGAGTCGCGCTTTTGTGACGATACGCGACGTCATCTCATGCAGAAAGGGAAAATATAATATTTAGTAAAATTGAATTACGAACAATAATTATAGAGAAAAAAGGCAGAAAACGAACTTACTCTGCAGACTATGCTAAAAGTCTTATACGTAGTGAAAAACGCCTCTGTATTTTAGGACGTGAAGGCGCTGTAGAAATTGCATTAATACTATTGTAGTATTATTAATGGAAAAATGCGTTAGGAAAAAAACCGGAAAGGTGTGGAATGGTTTCAGAGTTCCCAGTCACCTCTGTTCGTTCGTTCTTCCAGGTTTCATCGATGATTAGATTTAGCGATTTCCTGGCAGTCGAGATAGAGTGGTTCGATACGCAGCACAGACGAGAGAGATAGACAGAGGGAGGGAGAGAAAAAAGAGAAAGAAGGCGGGTACACTGACTGTCGTAATGGCGGATCTCTTGAAGTGGCACAAATGCAGTTTATCCTGCGGCAGCAGCAGGCAGTGCAGCAGCGTCGCCGGTTAACAAGGTTGGTGAAAGCAAAAGTTCCAATCTTCCAACAGACAACTGTAAATTTCCCACATCGGAGAGATCTCGGTGCTCAGAGTTACCACTTTGCTTTTGAATTCCCCAAAGTGAGGATGTTTAGACCACATTTTGTATTTATAGGCGGAATCGGTTTTGCATTGCAAGCGATTCCGCCTTCTTACACATTTCCCCGTAGTGTGGTCTGCCTGTCGTCTGTCTGCCTGTCTGAAATGCAATGGGGGCGCTGAATTTGCAGGACCTGAAAATGACGGACTACGAAATAACAATAGCTGGAATTACTTTAGTTTTTGTTGTATTTTTGATGAAAAGTTTCCGACAAGAAAAATATTTCCCACAGGCAAACATTTAGGGCTGTTGTCACCATCGTCGTGCCACGATCGTACGACGTCACTACATTAGCCGAATGTAACGTAATAAAGCGATCGAGCTCGTAAGATAGACTTGGATCTCGATTTGCAGAGTCGTATAAATCCAGACAATTGGTTCAACTTCGTCGCTGCCTAGGAAATACAAGAAATTTGAGCGAATGCTTACGAGACGCGCGAAAGCTTACAGCAGTTCCGGTTCAGTAGTTTAGCTAAAAATTGGGGTGTTCACGGTAAGTTAATATACAAATATTGAGTTTTCTATCTGAATCGCATGACGATAGTAGCGTGACGCCACCTTGTGAATGATATAGACTTGTATCGCAGCCCAAAATCTCCAAAAAATCCATAAAATCCCCTATTTTGGCGTTCAAGATCATTCAAGGTCATTAAATTCGGCGCCAATCGAGAGCCAGTGTACGACTTCCTATTAGTGATTAATAGTAACCTAAGCCTTATCTCGCACCGTTACTGAGATACAGCGACTTATTGGCCAAAAATCGCAAATTTTGCCCACTCCCTGTCATTTAGCGCCCTCGTTCGGGGTGAGCCCTTTCGAATTTATGGAAAAGTTTTACGGTTCCTGAAACTAGAGTCTTCCAGGCAGCCGACGGTGAAGATTTGGTGATCCTAGCTTGCACCATTTTTGACTGATCCACTCGTGTGAAAAACGTTAATTTTTAAACTACTGTATGTGTTTATTTTTTTATTCCCTTACGGGCTAAAAGTCGCATTATGTTAATCGTGTTCAGTTGTCGTGGTTTTTTTGATAGCAGTCATTTCTGGCTATTTTTGCATAATGCCAAGTCAAGGTCAAGGTCAAAAGTGCTAAGTCGAACGATCGCTCGGAACTTTATTTCTTGCGTTCCGTCGATATCAACGATCGAAAAACATTAACGCCAATTTTATCGTGAGGGAAATTAAGTTAGCAAAGTTCAAGATGGGCAGTAGCGTCAACAAATACACTGACACCGCAGCCAACGCGGCTTGCAGGACCGTTGCCGACGGTCCGGTTGTTTTCAGTAGTTTGCGTCGTGGACATTTATGGACAGTCGTCGCCCTAAGAACGAGTTTCGCAGCCGAAGCAGTGTTTAAACTCACAAGGAGGCTTGTCGTTCCATGTGGACTCGTACTTTTGCCAGATATTGATGCACGACTCCTTGTAGCCCCAAAGGATCTGGACAAAATCCGACTGGAAGCAAGGATGCTCAGTCCAGTTCACGTCGCCCATCGGGCACTGTCCGAAACGCTTTCTCCGCACAAACTTGGACTCGGTGCGCGGGTCCATGCGCGTTGCCCGGCCGTCCACAGGTACGGCCCATTTTCAAAGCTCTCATAATACGAATGCTTGTTGCATTGACTCTGCAGGATGTCTGTAATAATAATCAGTGATCAAAAAAACATTATTGTCAAGAAGTAGGCCTATAGACTGAAGTTAAAACTGAAGTAGAACTTGAACTAAAATAGTAAGGTATGAACTGATTATTGTATTTGAACATGGAACACATTACAGTCGCCGTTTCTACGTGCAGCTGACCATCCTGTTGGCCAAACTGTAACGCGTCCGTCGTGGTGTATCTGATAAGTTGAGCTGGTGCTTTCGCCTATACATCTAAGCTGTTGTCGTCATCAATCTGTCAACTCGTATTATGGAACTGGGAATTCACTGCAGCAGCAGCAGCACCAATTGCGTCGCAGGTGCAGTGCAGCGGCGCGCACATGTCAATGCTGATTGCAATCGCGCCGGTTTGCCGTGCGCCGAAGCGCGGCGCTGATCAGTTCACCGAACGCTGCAATATATTTAGATGCTGTATCATCCGACTGACGTACTTCCTGACGTACTACTGACGTGTCCCTGACGCCAGTTGCAGGACCAGCGGCGCCGTGGGTTGAGAAAGTTAGGGGCAAGAAGTTGCGATTTTCCGACAGAAAACTGAGAATTTCCAACTCGGGAGATAACGGGTGCTCGGAATTTTAATTATATTTGAAAATGTCCCCAGAATGGAGGCTTTTCGGCCCAAAACTTTGTATTCTTTGTTGCAGTTGATTTTTTTTCACAAGAAGAACAATTTTCGACACGCAAATTTTGTTGGGGGGATTACCCTTGTCCCTTGTGTGTGTTACGACGCCACTTTATGTCGAACTTTTAAGTTGTGTATGGCGTCAGGACTGACTAAACTAAACTGCAATGCCAAAGCCCAAATTCCATTACGCCGACTTTGCGACTTTCACCGAAACTTCATGATTTCATGATTTGTCACCGTTTGAGTTTGCGACCTCCACCGCGGAGAAGTTTCGGTAAAGTCGGTGTAATGAAATTTGGGCTCAATGCAGCTCATTTCAATTTGCTTGCTCCGTGCACGACGTCTTTACGACAAATACGAAATTGACCGAGCTTTGGGCTTATTTAATAAACAAGGAGATGAGACATCAGGTTCTGGCAGTTCTTATGCGTTATGGTGGTGCCACACAGACGCTGGTGACGTGCGTAATTGCAGAGCGATTAATACTTCTGTTCTCTGCACGGCGTCGCCACCCGCCGTCGATCAGTCAGCGTCATCGACGTGTCGGAAACATCCATCCATTTCGCGTGTAAATTTGCCGTTTCTCCGACTGCAGGCTGCGCGGAGTATAGCATGGTAAAATCGTGGGGTGGTTGAATGTTATTTTTTACTTTCGTTTACTTACTTAATCGCTTTTTTTCGATTAATTTTTTATTGAATTCAGAAAGCAGACATAACAGCTTACTAATCGACGATGCCAACAATATTATATCATTGGTCACACTGAACAATAGTCCTGCCATGCATTCCGTGCAATGCAATATGCTGACTGACGGTGAACAATATTGTGACGGACCGACGGACAGCATGATGGTTTCCTGCAATTAATGGTCGAATGTGTGGACAGAAATACAAACAGTAATCGTCGTCGTCGTCATCGTCGACTATCGGACTCAGTGGCAGATCCAAAGACATTGCATGGCGGGCGAATACGTCGAACGCCAGAAGCGCGAGGACTGGGGGCACAAAAAAAGATTGATATGGCGAGGAAACGTTTATCCTCCCCGCTGTCAGCGAAGCTTGGGGTTTTCTCCCAGAAAAGAAAAACTTCTAAACTACGTGCGAAAATCGCCGAAAAAGAATCGAGTTGGGTGCACAGTTTTGTGCTTTTTGAGCTAAATGAACACCGACTGTGGGGGATAGCCTCCGTCGCCTCCTATATGGATCCGCCTCGTGGTCGGACTGTATGGGCATATCGTTGTGACGCAGATGATGGCAGCTGGCTAGTGGACAGACGGACATCCGGTGATTATTGTTGTCAACACGCGACAAGCTGCATGGCAACATTGCAGTCTGCTGCAGCGCGCGAATGCAATAACTTTGTCTTTTCGCTGAGGACGATTGCGCACAGTGAATGTCGCTGTTGCCATTGAGTTCGCAAAGGAGTCGTCTTTTCTGCAGCATCCAAATACAGTGCACTGCAATATTGTTGAAATGCTTTATTTCACCACAGGGCCCATGTTTAAGCTTGTCACGTGACTGCATGTGTGCTCTAAAGCCAAAAGACACCGAGTTGTCGCATGAAACTGCAGAGCGCTTGTCAGTAAAATGGTGGATGAACAAGATTTTTTGGTCGTTAGCGGCAGGCGATGTTACTCAGGGATCAAAGCATGCACTGCAGCACTTGCTGCTTGCGCATGTCATTACGTCACGGATGACGTGCGAGCACGTGCGCTGTTGCCATGGCAACGATGACTCATAACAACAATACGCTGCGGTAGTTGACAAGACTGCAGCGACAGGAAACGGGTGGCGGTTGGCCGAGAACAAAAAGAGAAAAGGTCACCCGCACTCAATCATATTATGCACGGTGACGTATAGGCTACTTGAACGATGAGGTCCTAAGGGCATGCGTGAGCAATGGCGTCATGGCCGGAAAGAGGGGAATAAGAAGGGAAGGCAATTGTCCCTTTTCTTAAATTTTAGTTTTTTTATGTGCGAAAACTTTCTTCCAAAAAACGTGGTTTGGAACCAGAAACCTCCAAAATTTTGGCGAATTTAGGAACAAATTGCAAATTTTGAGCACACGCAATCTCCTTTCTCGGAAATTTGCAGCTGTCTCTCGAAAAACTGTAATTTTCTGTCACGTAAATTTTTTTAAACCTAAGACGCCGTCGTGCGTGAACCTTGAAAGGAGAAAATTCAGCAGTAGACTTGCCGCGTGGCGGGGTTATCTGTCTGTACAGCTGTAAGTCTGATAACGTCGGTGGCTTTGTTACGGTGCTTGATAAATGGCTCGCACTCAGTTTTATGCCCGATCACTGCGTAACAATGCAGCAGCGTTTTGTATGCACGTCTGTGACGCCGTCGGTCATTCGACAGATAGTATCAGCGGATCTGCTTTGCATTGCAACTATGGTCATTTGGGGGAGGATGAGAAAGGGTGAAATACAAAATAAAGAACAAAAAAGGGCTGGAAACTGCGAGCTTAAGTCATTTTTTGCACGCATGCTGCTATTATTTCGTTCAGGGCGAACAGTGTGTAATGATGCAGAAAAAGCAGTCTGTACTGGAAGTAACGAATAAAAATGTTTGTTTAACGCGAAGATAATGAATGCTTGCGACCAAAACCAACATTGTGTCTCCGAATGTCACGAATCAGATGGCACCACAAGAAATCGATTGATCCGTCGAGTCGCATTATTATCCCGCAATGTTTCTTGCATACGCTTCGGCAAAATTTGACCATCACACGGTGCGCACAAACAATTTTAATAATGTTTATAACTTTTGATGTGTCCGTCATTTTCATGATTTTCCAGGTTTTGCAAATTTAGACTCCCTAAAATTGTGGTATAAAATAGAACCGTTGTATGCCGCTGGATATGCGCAGGGTTCGTTGATTCTAAGAGAGTAATATTATTCCTAAGCGACGTTGAACAAATCCAATAAGCTTAATGAATGCAGAGCTCATAGACTGACTTGAGTGCATTCTGTGCTGGCGAGCTCGCCCCAGGCGATGTCATTAATATCATTTGCGAATCCCGGGCATAGTCGCCTCCCGGAAAAATTTCCCTTGAAAAATCCTCTCGGAAATATGCCAATTTGCTGTAGTGCAAAATCTCCCCATTCAGCCAAAATTCTTCGAAATACGGGCGGACACTACTGACGTGTTTTGCGTCACAAGCGATCGTTACTATTGGCAACAATGTTCGGTATAGGCCGGGGGATGGGTTTTGTCTTGGAAGAGAACTAAGTTACGGTATTTTGTGTGAGGAGATTTTGTATCGTGAAATTATGTTCCAGGGAAGTTTTTTGGGGAAGATTTTGTCCATTCCCCGTCATTTACATGCGGTATCCTGTCGATGCCTGTTTGGTATGCAACAGCTGCGTTGGCTAGCTTGCGGCTAGACTAATAATACAAATTATCGACTGCTGACCGCTGTGCATAGCAGAAGATTTCCACAATGTGCCATACTGCCGCTCTTCATGGTACGCACACAGACTGTCCATATTCCCCAGCTGCTAGCCTATAGGGTGTTTACACGATCCAGCAAACGTCCAGCATTAGCACGTGTATTTTGAATACATTTGCTGGAAGTTTGCTGGACGTTTGCTGGATCGTGTAAACAC
>Ga0056128_1011766_pt1 | contig 10759 bp, 12 predicted proteins | sample WorMetLIZISLAND2_FD_71113 | JGI IMG/M metagenome (GOLD analysis project Ga0056128, IMG submission 71113) | Marine gutless worms symbiont microbial communities from Max Planck institute for Marine Microbiology, Germany - Olavius geniculatus... ... | reverse complement strand
GTTGTACAACAGCAACTATGTGCATCATTATAAACAACGTTATGAGGATAATGCAGCACTTTTTGTAAACATGTATCTGACAGGTGGATACAATCTTCTGACTTTCTGACAAGCCATGTTCAAATATTGTGCAGTTCTTGTAAGTGCTGCCACATTATAAATCATAGCAGATATTGAGAGTGACTGACCACATTACAACAAACAATTTGCAAGCCATAAATTTAATATTGTTAATCACATTAGGTAAATTTACACTGCTAGCAAGTTTATGTGTCATAAACTAATGGCAAATGGCCAGTTGGACACTATACATTAATGTTGCAGAGTGCTCAGTAACATTTCATTTTCATTAGCAGATCAGTCATGCAGTATAAAAGCATTTTAATCGTTGCCTGCATGGTGTTTGCTTTTATGTGACAAATTTTAGTTGTTGGTTAATTTGGTTATCATCGAGCTTTACAGAAGCTTTGCATACTACCGGTACCAGGATATGTCCTGCAGTTAAATATAGTTGCCTTCTATTGTGTACGTATTGTGGCATAATCTATGTTATTTTTAGTTTTAATGACCGTCCAGGGAAATTCAAGTATAACGCTGATTTGTATGGTGTTAAAAAATTGTGTTGGCTGTTATCAATTTGTGGTTAATGAGAAATTCTTGTGAGTCTCGCCTGCTTCGTCACTAAAGTCTCCTACAATTGTCAGAATGTCATTCTTGCTAGTGCTTTTCACAGTTTGAGATCGTAGGTAAAAAGTAAAAACTATTTCGTGTGCATCATTTGTCTGTCCTTACATGCTGAAAATCCAAGTGACCATTACAAACGTCGCTGCATATGTTTTTACAGATGCTAGTACAGATGTAGTTTGGGCGCCAATGACGTATGATTAGTTTCTTGCCTTCCGTCAGTCCAAGGAAGCAGAAAGGCAACTGCACTTTTGCCCGTCTAAATTGAAATCGAAGAAAAGGCGCATCGCAGATACAAAGGTATGTTGCATCTGTGTTAGTTAAAGTTAGACAACCAAAGAAGTTCTGCCACCAGCAAAACAAGAAACCAACCTGTCGCTAGTATAGTTAATCGTACTGGTTTTCAGTGACCTTGAAGGTCATCCAAGGTCATCGATTTTTTTGTCAGTATTTGAAAGCCAATATGAGATTTTTTATTTGTGATCATCAGTAACCTAGGCCCTACGTCTGACTGTTTAGCAACAATACATCTGTGACGGACGGATGACAACCATGCCAATAGCTCGACTGTTGCTTAAATAAGTACGATTAGCTGATTATGTAAAAAATGCTATTCGTCATCAATTTCTTATTGTTTTACCTCAGCGCTAAATATTTGTCCAAATCACATCATGTGAAATTTACAAATATGCACTAGTCATCAGCGGACAAAAAATCACTTCAACGTTGCCCACATGGGCAACGTTGAAGTGACTTTTTACCTCATTAACATTCCAGATGTCTGACCATGCTGACGTCTAATTTTTGTATTATGTCTTACCAGGGCCGTCTTTTGTCTGTGTGGGGCCCTTGGCACTTACTTACCCGCGGGGCCCCTGGTACCAAATAGTGACCTGTGACCACACTACACCACAACTCCCCAAACTGTAAGATAGTCTGTAGGTAATGCAGGCCAGTATGTTGTGTATTTTTACTCTTACAATTTTGCGAGCGAAGCGAGCAATAAAAATTTGTGTACCCTAGATTTTAGCCTCCCCCACCATTTTCTGGACCCTTTAATTGAGTTCTGCCTGTGACAGTAATTCATCTCCTAAAGCGATAAAATTGGTTAGTTTGATCGAACGATTTATCGTCAGTTGCAACGATCACTGCCATAGCGTGGGGCCCCTTTGGGGCACGGAGCCCTTGGCACGTGCCAAGATGCCTTCCCTAAAAACGGGCCAATGTGTAAACCGTACTTCGTAGTGTTGTATGACGCATGTATTTTGCTAAATTGTAGGTCGTAGTGTTGTGTCACGCATATATTGTGGCTAAACCATATGTCATACATTATCAGCAGACGGCCGTGTTTTGGCACAGATTTTGCGTTAAGGTATAACAAAAAAAATAGCAACTGGCATTAACGATCATTGCTGATAAGTTTTTTTTACCTCAGTTGGTAAAGTATTGTCCTTGGTCTTCAACCTTGGGCAACATTTTACAGACTTTGTAAAAAGAAGTTTTAATAATGGCCTTGAAGCCAGTCACTATTGGTATAATACTTTCCACCAGAATATTAATGGTCTTACACGTGTTTTAACCTGCAACAACTAACAAGTATTGACAAGTTATGCTATTTTACATAAAAGTTGCTGGTTGAGAGCAAGAACGCATTATCTTGCCTGCAGCAAATATGTAGGCATTCGAAAAACGTACCAGCCAAGGTTAATTGTACAAACAGGCAATGTAAAAAGTAGAAGGCTACTAACTATTAAGTTTCTCGTAAAATCTTAAAGTGCAGTGTACGTTCATTTATTTTAATTAAGATTCAAAAGGAGTGACACTGCTGCAAGGTAACATGTACTTTAGCTACAGATATTATTGTCAAACTGAAGAAATTGTACTATGAATTAGTTAACCTTCTGAATTAATGTACAACAAGTATACAGCTGCCATTCACTGCAGCCGGTGTACCTGCACTTAATGTATTTTTTTCTGCTACAGAACTCGATGACGACGATAAGCAAGATAGTGCAAAAATTACAAATGTTAAACGTGCAAAAAGTGGGTAATAGGTACGAATTTCGTTATAGATAATTTTTCCCCATAGAATTTATCAAGGGCTTGACGTGAAGCCATCAGTATGTCACTTTGAAAAATTGCAAGATATGCGTTCTTTTTTTCTGAGCCTATGAAATACATTACTCGGTTAATTCTAATACCGTCAGGACACAGTTTTTACATCATGATTGTTGTGTAAGAAAGATTTTGCAGTAGACGTGAGTGCCTGTCGTTGTTTTTAATGCAGATAAGAATCGCGTTACTTCGAGCGAAAAATGGAATGCTGACAAAAGTGAAAGGACCAACAGGGTCTCTTTTTGTTCAGTTGCAGTGCTCGGCCACTGCTGATAAAGTGTTGGCGGCAGCTGTTGATAAATATCACTACTGCAGCAGTAAATTAGAAGTGACAACCTACAAACTTTTGTATCCTGATTTCACATTGGTAACATTCATTTCAGGTCAAACGTCAGAATTTACCGTTGAACGGTACAAAGATTTTATGGGAAAGCAGCACCAAAAACGTGTTTTGTATTTATGCACCGAAGAAGATTTCAACTCTGGTTTGTTATTACTTTTTTAACAGCAGCATTAGATGTTATGTACGACTTGTGGTTTATGCCAAAAGAACAATTGGGTGAAAATAAAAGTGCTGAATTAACCCATGGAATCCGTCAAGTGGAAAGGGATGAGGCTTAGACCTAACATGCGCTCAGTGTACATTTTTGTTTTTAGCCAAAAAACTATGATGGTTTAGTGTGCACCAAATTTTTGGCATTTGTAAGGGACACCGATGGCTAGGCAAGGGTAAAAAATTGTGAGTGAATATGTCAATGTCAATGGGATATTTGGGGGCATGAAGGAAAAATTTTTCTTAAACCTTCATATCTTTTACCTTTAAGAGAGCTGACGTGCCAAAGTTTTTTTCTTAAGTGGGCCTCCAAGAAGGAACTGTTGCAGCAAAATTTCAGAACTCTGAACATAGTGGCCGATGAGTAGTGAACAGTCGAATACCTTTCGTTATTTTGGGAGTCAAAAAGACTTGGAAGCATTTCTCAAAAAGTATGGGCTTAATTAAACTTTAATGTTAATTTGTCATGTTGCAGTTAATTTGTAGTAAATGTTTGCCAATTTTACTATTCGGACTTTAGTCTTTTGTCCTGCATAATGATTAATTTAAGTCTGTGGACTTTTCTATAATCAGGCTATTTAAGTATTTAAAAATTTATTTAAGACATCCGTCATTTAAAATATTTGATGTTGTCAACTTCAACTTTATTTACTTTATTTACAATTACATTACACAAAAATATGAGCAGCTTGAAACACAAATATGTAGACAAGGTTCATGTTTTTGATTTGTACACTGTGTCCCAAAAAATATCTAACTAATTTTCGACTGTAACTTAAAAAAACAATTATCAAATTTTGATAATTTTTGGTACGAATATTCCTAATACAATTTGCCATCAAGTGGTCATTTAGTTGCCCACCTCATTTAAAGTTTGTTTCTGCATTACCTGGGGAAAACACAACCAGCAAAATATCACTTTTTATCCAATACGATATGATTGCTTAATTAACAAACCACATTTTGTTCACATTTCTGACACTTTGGCTGTCATTTCATTCAGATGTACATTTTTCAACTGCTTTTAGTAAAATTGCGCAAAATGTTTGTCCACTATGTAGACATAGGCAAGTAGATGCTTTCTTCATTCATTGACAGCATTATCGAAAATGTTCTGCTCCAGACCAATCCAGGCTGCACCAGTCCCTTTTTTACTTTGCAAACATTTCTAAACTTCATTTGGCAGACACACTGTTGCATGGCAGTCATACCTTGTAATAGACTGGCTGTTGGGGCCTACAAATTAGGATAGATGGAATTTATTGATTTTGTGCTTTGTTTGATTTCCCCAAGTAGTGCAGAAGCAGATGTTAGGTGAAGTAAAAACTGAAAAACTTATTTAATAGCCAGCTGTGTGAAAAATATTTCTGCCACAAATTATTAAATTTTGCTAATATTTATTCAAGTTACGATCGATAATGTCGCGGATGTTTTTTTTATTTTTTCTGCTGATTTCAACACATATTTTACTTGATTTGTTTTCTCTAGGGAGTGCAGAAGCATACATTGGGTAAAGAGGAAAACTGAACATGCATTTGATGACAAGTTGTGTCAAGAATATTCATACCAGCAATTATCAAAATTTAATAATTAGTTTTTATGTTACAGTTGAAACTGTCGGGGATGTTTTTTTGGGACACAGTGTAGTATATATTATACGTGTATGCAGAACTCTGCAGTATGTGCATTGTTTGTTATCTACTGCCATTGACATTGCATGTTGTTGCAGCATGACATTGACAATTGTAGTGCTAAACTCATACGTATAAATGCATGCATTGTATTGTTGTTCGGTGAATTCTTGTAACGTACATGCGGAACATCAGTCAGCTGACTTAGGTTCAAACTTTCCTACAGCATGTGAGAATGTTTTTTTCTTAGTGATAAGTTACAATTAATAGCCATGTTTTGCTTATACTGTTACTGTGCATTTAGGTATTGCTTTTGATGGTACATCTGTAGTGTTCAGTCACATGATTTATGACAATGAAATGATAAAACATGTTGTGGATGTAAAGTATGTGATAGTACACTTTGCGGTATAAAATTATGAATGGTTATTATAATTATTATTTACTTCAGTTGGCTGTTGCATAAGTTGTACTTTTTAGTGCAAAATTTCGTAATACATAGTAACTTGGTAAAATATTGCAACTCCTATTATTGTGCCATGTAAGACATAGTGTAAGTAGTATACAAAGTCCGGGGTCTAGCTCATTTTCGTGCAGCACGCCTCTTTGAAACCATTTCCAGACCTTAAAATTTAATTTTTCCTTCCACACCTTAAAATTTAATTTACAGGATCATTGGTCCTAAAAATTTAATTACTCTTTCCACACCTTAAAATTAAATTTCCAGCATCACCGACCTTAAAAATCCTAGCTCATTTTCGTGCAGCAGTGCAGCAGCACGTGCAGCACCCATTTCCACACCTTAAAATTAAATTTCCAGCATCACCGACCCTAACCCCAAACCTCACCCTACCATCGCCTAGTACTAAAAAATAGCACCGCCACCGTCCACCGCGTCCTTACCCCCGACGACGCGCCCACCGCTAAGACACCCACCGTCGCACAAGTTTCTAATTATATTTTTTATATATAATTATAATAATTAAATATAATCGCACCGTCGGACAATCGCGAAAAAATATTTTTAAAAATGCCGCACCTAAAAAATGGAAGCCGTTTCGTTCTTTCAGGACTCATCAGAATGTCTAACAGACATTGACGGCCTCTAAAAGAAGCCTTTAAAAATTCTTCGAGATGATGCAGTTATGTGTCACCGACCTATTTTAAATCCGTGTCCATATCTTCAATTTCGAGTTGTTTTGAAATCTCGTCGCGTTGTTGTTCTGCTATTTCCAGGAAGCTTTCTTTTTCGCGCATTTTAGAAATTATTTCTTGCATTTTTTGTTTCATTTTATGCAGATTCTAATTATGTTTTCGTATTTTGTTTTTTACTCTTGCTAGTTCTAGTTCTGACTTATTTTTTGACTTCGTAACTCGCTTCAATTTTTCTGCTGAAAAGTCTTTAGTTATAGATTTTTTCGTTGTACATGTTAGCTGTTGTTGCGGCACACTCATAACTAAAGGGTTTGGTTGTTGCAATGTACTGGTTGACCTTCCGTATCCGGTCAAGCCTAGCAGCGTAAACGCTGCTACTGCTGTCGTACGCCCATAACTGAGTCATGCTGTGTCTAATGTACTGGTTGACTCAGGTCAGACCTATTTGCGCTTTCTTACGCAGCAATTGTTGTCTAGCTATAAACAGCACTCGCTCGATCTATAGTCACACGCTAGACACTCTGGTCACACTCAGACATTTTTGTCACACAATGTCTGGTGTGACAGATTCAGTTACTAAAAATAGACAGCAGCAGCAGCTGCGCAGCAACGGAGTTTAGTCCATACGCAGCTGGGAGCTGCTGCATTCCATTGTAACTTTAGAGATACTTTAGAATGCAGATCGTCTGGCTTTCAGCGATAAGCTATCGGCCCGCAGTAAGAGGAGTTCATCCGACTCCGTATGTAGTCTTTTTGAAGCTTAATATTAATATGCGTACAGCAGCAACGGCGTTCAGCCTACATGCGTTCAGCGCTGTTTTCTACAACTTATTCAGTTCCTTGTTATCAATTTACAAATTATATATTTCAGGGTACCCTAGCCATTTTACTAAATATTTGTTTCCACGTTTTTTATAACCTTTTCAATTTTATAAATTTCCTGCCTGCTTTTCTGTAGCTCTTGCTCGTAAAACGTGCCTTTAGTTTTTTCTCCACCGGTATCAATTATCTTATAGGTAAACGGATCAGTATATTGAATACTTGCAACCGTAAACACTTTCTCAGTCCATCTGGGCGTATTTACTTTTTCAAAGATGGTTTTTTTCTTTGTTATACGCACCCTATCACCAACTGAAAACTTTGGTAACGCGTGATGTTTGTTTCCGTATAAATTTATTCATACAGCGTCTTCATTTTTCTTTAAGCTAGCTTGAATCGGTGTCATTTTTATTGATGAATGCCTTGTGTTATTGTATTTTTCTACCATTTTATTTATAACGTCTATGTACTTTCTAGTTGCGTTTGTAGAGAAATATTTGTACATATTTTCCTTTATAGTTCTATTCCATCTTTCAACCACGGAGCTTTTTTCTTCATTCTCAGTTGAATACATCGTAGTTTTTCTCAGAATACCCCTTACATCCTTATTATAAAATTCTCTGCCTTTATCGACCCACAGCTTTTTTGGTTTTCTTCCGAGTTTAAAGATGCTCTTAAAAGCCGCTGCTACTTCTTCTCCCGTCTTTCGTTTTAAAGACCGCATCCATCCATATTTTGAAAAAATATCGATTACCGATAACAGGTACTTTACACCGTCATTATACTCTGAAAACGGTTGCATATCGACTAGGTCTGCTGCCCAAATGTCATCGATGTTTCGCACATACACCCTTTTTTTGAAACTTTTTTATTACTGGCTTATGCAACTCATCTGCGAGTTCGTTGATCCACGTCACATCTTCAGATTTTTTTTAACATTGGGCTTTTTTAAACCCAAACCAAACTTGACTTTTGTAGCTAAGATTGGTTTAATAATAGCTCTTTCTGCTCGCTCACGTACAGAATTAGATATTCTATTCAACTTGCGTATCATTTTTTTATCAGCCGCATTTCTGTTTGCCGTGTCGCTATGCTTGTCGTAGGCTAGGTCGTGATGATATGCAGCTTCATCCACTCTGTTAACAGGCATTGACCACGGTTTTGGAGTACCATCTGGGTTTAGTCTTTTGTTTAAATTAGTGCCAGGCCCTGTGAAGGAATGGCCTACCAAGTGCATTTTACCTGGAAATTTAGCTTATGGTAGTTTAACTCTACTGGTTGCTGTATTTAACGAGCTAACAAAATCACCGCCTTTCTGCACAAACTTGGTCTTTGTTCCTCCGCACACAACACATTTGCCTTTAATCATAGGTCTGTTATTCTTACTCACAAAGGTCTCAGTACTATTACGTACAGTATCTGTCACGCGTCTACATTTAACACAGTACATTTTTATATACAAAAAAAAAATATATATATATATATATATAAAACTGCAAGTGCAAGACCTATCGTGGCGTGAATCGACTAATAAGAGGTTTAACAGTCCTTTACTTCCACACAGCATCAGAGGACTAATCGTTGGTAAGTCTGGTTGTAAAAAAACGACACTACTTTTAAATCTGCTGCTAAGACTTGGATGGTTAGACTACAATAAACTGTTTGTGTTCGGCAGGAGCCTTTTTTAACCAGAGTATCGCATACTAAAAAAAGCGCTAGAAGAGAAACTACCAAAGGAAGCAATCATTAAACTGTTTTACAACCAGGAAGAAATACAAAAGTTATATGTGTCACCGTCTGCATTAATTAAAGAGATGGCACGGACCGGGAACCTACAGACATTGATTGTGAGTTTTGCAAAACATCAGAAGACGTACCAGATCCCAGAGAGCTATCACCTATGCAGAAGAACTTAATTGTATTTGACGACCTCATGTTGGAGAAGCAAAACAAATGCGAGGCGTACTACATTCGAGAAAAACACAGTAATGTAGACTGCTTCTACCTCTTTCAAAACTTTTTCAAATTTCCGAAACAGACCATCAGAGAAAACGCAAACTTTATAGTCTTATTTCCACAAAACCTAAAGAACATAAATCACATTTATAATAACCACGTAAGTAGCGACATGTTGAAAGACGAGTTTCGAAATTTGTGCAAAGAAGCATGGGAAAATACTCACGGCTTTGTTGTCATAGACCTCACCAGCAAGAAACATTGTGGAAGATATAGAAAAGGTTTAGATGAATTTTACATATCAACATAAAAAATATCGCTTTATATATAAAATGGAAGACATCCTTAGAAAAATCGAAGAGAATACAGCGCCTAAAGACTCGTTTCAGATAACGATAAGCAATACCAAAACGAATTTCGAAACGAGGTTTTATCCACCACTGCAGTTAATGAAAGAAAAACAGTATGAAATGGCATTACTCAACTTAGAAACATATTACTTATTCCCAAACATAAACTCAACTAATAATAACTTCAAGTATTCTCCAGACGGAGGCGATAATTGGTTTACTGTTTTTAGTTCCCGAAGGTAGCTATGAAATTCAAGATATAGACGCCGCTATCAAGCAACAGATGAAAACTAATGGTCACTACGATAGTCAAAATAATAAGTACTATATTTCTATTGCCGCTAATAACAGCACCTTAAAAACAATACTCACACTGGATAATAATTATCAGGTAGACTTTACACTAGACGACTCAATGAGACACCTTTTTGGTTTTAACAGCGCCATTTACACAGAAAGCTATCAAGAATCTGAAAATGTCGTTAATATTGTTAGCTTCAATAGCATTCTAGTTAACATCGACATTATAACGGGAAGTTACTTAAACTGTAGAATGTAGCCGGTAATATACTCGTTTTTCCCAAAGGTTTTTCCAGGTCATAAGATAATCGAGAAACCACCTCATTTAAAGTATCTTCCAGTGACCTTAGACACTATCGCAAAGCTTCGAACATATATTACAGACCAAGACGGAAACTTACTGAATTTACGCGGCGAAGTAATTACAATTAGGTTAGATATTAAAGAGAAATGATATAAATATAAATTTAATCTTTATATAAAATGTCTACTAGATATACGAATGTACGATTGAGAGTTTCAAAGAATCAGAAAGCAAAAATTAAAAACGCCCTACATTCTGAAGCAGACAGCGTAAGTATTAGAATGAAGCCTAAAGATTTTACTGGCGAAGATCTATTGGCTCTTACAGTCACAGGTCAACAAACTAAAGAAAGCATACGAGTCGAATAAAGGCGTTATTATTAAAATGAGTAAAACCCAGATCAAACACAACTTGAAATTCACAGGAGGATTCTTACCGTTGCTAGCTGGATTAGGTGCAAAAGCAATACCTATTGTAACTAGCACTGTACTACCTGCTCTTGCAACAGGTGCTTTGAGTAGTTTAGCTTTAACAGGCGTAAACAAGATAATGGGGTCTGGAATGGGTCAAAAAATTTATTTGAAAAAAGAAGGTTCTGTTTACACAATGGTTCCTCAGGGTGAAGGGCTTTATTTAAAACCATATCACGGCAAGGGTTTATATAAGCAAGGCGAAGGTCTTTACATCAAAAGCGGAAAGGGGTTTGTAGACGGCCGCGGGCTTGTGTTAGGGCAAAATAATCCCATTTCAAATATGTTGTCAAATATACCCATTCTCGGGCCAATACTTGAAACAATTCTATAAGTTATAAATTTTAAAGTATATATATTATAAGAAATAGATGTGCAGAAGTACCGTTTACAGAATATTAACGAGATGCAGACGATACTAA
>Ga0056128_1011763_pt1 | contig 10760 bp, 5 predicted proteins | sample WorMetLIZISLAND2_FD_71113 | JGI IMG/M metagenome (GOLD analysis project Ga0056128, IMG submission 71113) | Marine gutless worms symbiont microbial communities from Max Planck institute for Marine Microbiology, Germany - Olavius geniculatus... ... | reverse complement strand
GCCTATGGCCGATGTGTATTAGGGTCCCGATGGGCCGAGTCCAAGTGATATGCAATTTTCGAAACTATAACTACTGAACTGGAAATGCTATAGGCTTTCGCGCGTCTCGTGAGCTTTGCTGAAATTTCTTGTTCTCTGTGCAGTGTGCACAGTATTTTGTGCAGCTGTAGGTTTCTATTGTAACTGTTTTGTGCTACGTTTGTCATAAGTCTAATTACAGATCGATCACTAGCATATCTTTTGCATCATCGTCTGGCATCTAATGGCTTGCTGCAGTGATTAACGTGTTGGTCTCGATTAACGACGTTACTTGGATGGGCGACCGTTAGCAGATGAGCAACTACCCAGATCGCCCGCTTAATGGCGTGTCGTAGCGGTAACGCGTTTCATCCGATCAACGAAGTTAATCTACGCTGGGCCAGCCGCCGGGTTAGTACTTGGATGGGTGACCGTTTTCGGGCAGCTAAACCATTTCGGTATGTAACCAGCCCCCTATGACATACGTCAACCACTGGCGTAGCCACAGGGGGCACTGGAGGCACGTGCCCCTCCTAAAAGTCTACTCAGTTACTTAAAATAGTGCCAAAACGCACCAAAACACGTCATTTTTACACAAAAAGTCCAAAAATTGTCTGCGGAGGGGGCACAGCCGCCTCCCCAGGCCTTTTTCCCGTAAGGAGGGGACACCCCTCTCCATGCCTCACCCCTAAATGCCCCCACTACAACTAGATCCTGGCTACGCCACTGAGGTCAACACTCAGCCTTCCATTTTTCGGGGCAAATAAATCGAGTAGGCTACTGGCTTATCTGGCTGGAGTTAAGGCGGGACGCGTTCACCTGTGTTGGATAGCAGGTAACACTGTGTGATCCCATACGGCAGGTGACGCTTCGTAGCTTTAAGATGGGCTTCCATTAAAAACTATACCACCAAATTTAACCTTTGACCTTTAACTCAGCCTGGCCATCGCTTCGTGGGTAAGCGCAATGAATATCATCCATAGCTGGGTGGGACGTAAGCAGGTAGCCTACAGTGCAACTGTTAAAGGCTAAGGAAACAGAGGTCGGCGCCGCCAATAATATGAATATTGCGACTCGAGAAATACTTTTACTGGGCGGCCGTCCCGTTGAATCCGCGACTGGTTTATGGTAACACTTTTTGCTGCTGGTGCGGATTCGCGTCCGCTAGACTAAGTCGTCTGCAGCCACGGTGGTTCGCCGAACGACGGCGACGGACGGAAGACGAGTGGCGACTTGGTGAGTGGACATTACACGCGTCACGTGGCAGACAAGTGCGCGTCGCAGTGCGCATGCGCGTGCGCCAGTCACATCCGGTGGGCGTCAGACGTCAGCGGGCGGAACGCGCACCGTGATCCGCTGACGTACATACAACTGTCACAATGTGCCTGTGCGGACTGCAGATCTACGCAGAATGTAACGAGACAGCTACACAGCTGGCCAATGTCGCCGCTTCTACGGTTATAATGCGATCAAATTAGTCTCAAATCGCTGTCAGAAGTAAACATAAGCTGTCTCTAGTGCATGCATAATGTTATTTTTATTGTAGGCCTAAAGAGTAAACTTTTACGGTATCCGATTAACATTCAGGACTTCTAACTTTTAAAGTGTTTAAGGTTTTAGCGTTTTTAATTTTAAGTGATACTTTTATGTGCTTTTTATAGTTTAAAACATATATATATCGCTTTACTTCATTGTGTGTTTTATGTTTGTGCTGTTTTTGACGTAATAAAGTAAAATTAAAAATTAAAATGGTATCAAAAAATAATTGTTTGCAAAATATTTTTGCGTATTTTTAAAAAAATGTTTAAAATTAATGCTAAAAAACAAAACAGCGTGTCATGCTCATTAAATTAGCCTCTTAAATTTCGCGAAATTGAGTTTGAGATTCTTACTTAAATTATTCAAACATGGAAAATTGCAGATATGCTGTTCAACTTGGTAATAAAAACGGGAGCGTGTTTCTCTCTATTGCTGGACCTAGACTATAGAGTTTGGTCTTAGCTATAGACATAGCCTATTAGCCCTCTCCTCCTGTAACATTATACAGAATGAGTTGTGTAAACTTAGAAGGAGAGTAAAACCTCCAATGCAACAGTAAGCATAAGTTAATCGAATGGCGGCTGATAGCGGCCGTAACATTACAAATCCTCACATCATTAATGGGCGTGATAGATTTCCCGCTTAAACGACTTACTGAACTGACCGTGGTCATCTGTTTACAATTTGCTGCTTAGTGAATAAATAAATAATTATTAACCGATAATTTATCGCAGTGCTAGAAAGCGCTGAAGAGTCACATTTTACTGGACATGCATGTATAATTTGTACGTCATTAAATTAACTCCGCCTTTTGCTCTTGGTCGATTTGAAAAATCTAATCTCTTCATTTTTTCAACAGTAAAGTCATTTTTTAAATTTTGTAAATTTTGGTATTTGTTGCAAAAAGTGCATGTGTTACGATATTTAGAAATTAGACTATAACAGGTGGCATATTGATACAATAATGCAATAATAATATCTGGTACCACACATCTCGAAAATTATTGCTAATAAGCAGCCTATTTTAAGAATATATTTAAGTGGCGTGCTATTTTTATTTGCTTTCCTTCGAGCTTTACATTTAATATGTTCTGTGTAAACTGTGTTTTTCATTTGTTTAACAAACAAACATGTAGCCTGTGTGTTTTCCTTTTCCAGTAATGTACAGATCTTTTTGCGAGTGATGTCGTACGCAATTGCTGCCCGACCACAATGTCGAAACAGCAATCAACAGCAAATTATACTCTCTGTCTTTGAAGTAAAAAAATTTAAAATGTCGTTGTATTTTAAATTAAACTTTAAAAAAATTTAGCATTGTGCAGATATCTATACCAATAATGGTGAATGAAGATTCTAATTTATTTCGGGCAGGAAAAAAATTGCTTTGGAATTAGCCCTTGAAAGAATTATAAACGCCGTATCTATGGGACGATGTGGGTGATTGCTCGCACGGCGAAAATTTCAAGGAACGCCACTCCCGTGGATTGTTTGTCTCAACGTAACATAATGTTGCTAAAACTTTTTCGACATAATCAGTGGCGGATCAAGGGGGCGGACGTGCGGCCGCCGCCCCATTAAGCTTCTATGCATAAGCAAACACTATATGTTCTGCCAAACTGCTGATTAATAAGTGCGTGTATCAAGAAAATAAATTAAATTATTGCCACTAGATGTTATATCTTAAAGCTGAAATTCACCAAATTTGATTTTGGCTGAGTTTCTGCCCACGATTCCGCTGGGGAGCTCACGACGTTCTCCCAAAACCTCTAACTAGACTCAAGGGCTCGTACTTCTAAAGGAAAGAAGAAGAAAAAAAAAGAAAAGGGAAAAGAGAAAGAGGAGGGAAAAGAGAAGGGAAGAGGGGCGAGGGAAATATTTCGCCCCCTTGGCTGAAGCCTAAATCCGCCACTGGACGTAACTGCCACGAGAGATGTCGCGTCCCCAGACACGATGTCTGAATAATGATAGCCTTAAACCTTTAGAAGGAAAATAAAGGGAAAAACGGGAGAGGTAGGATAAACGGAAAGGAAAAAATGAAAGAAAGCGAAGTAGGGGGCGAGAAAGAGGAAGCTCGCCCATACACCCACAGTAGTTTTTTCAAAGTCAGCGACTACGCGGCCGATACGAGGCTGCAACGAGCGGTTCCTGTATAGCAGAGAGCATCCCACTGCCTCTGGACCAGCGGTCACATGACCTCTTTCTCTCAACCAATCAGACAGCGTGCTGAGAACACTTGCAGGACTGGCGGTCGACTCTTATAATAATCAGCAACATGCGCTGCCGCATTGTGACAACTTCGTCTGCAACGACTACGCCGAAACAACGACAACTACAACTACTACGAACCAATACTACACGCTGAAGTGTTTGAACTCGGCCAGGGATGGCGCTTGCTGCACCGATCCACGTGAGTTTTTGTTATTACATTTCATTGCGATTTTCTCAATTTATTGTTCTTTTGCTTTTATCAGCATTTGAAAAGAATGGAAAAGCGGAGGCTTCAGATATCTAATCTGGTCTTTTGTATTATAGTTAACGTTGTTTTAGTTAATTAGTGAGTTAATTCTAAATTATTTATTTTTTTCATTTTTTAGGAAAGACATGGTCAAATAACGTGTAACCGCGGACCGGTCTATGGTGGACTATTCAGTTACGAAATTCCGTCCAAGTTGGGTTTGATCAGCGACGAAAAGAACCCGCAATATGTCAGCAACGTTGCTTCTGACTTTGTACGTTATCTGCCAGCGTCCTCATCGGCTGTGGACGCAGGGCGCTACCGGCGACTGCTCAGCTCTCACGTCATCGATGTAATAAACGCCTGTTTATTTTTAATTATAATTTTTTTATAAAAACACATTTTTACGTTTAAAATATTTTATCGGTTTTTAATAAACGTTAGGTAGATAACGAACGCAGGGGTAAACTTCTATGTCGATATCGTATTGACGACCACACTACATCAAAAAGCCAATCTCAGAATGACGTCGAAATAATTATGCTACTAAGAACATTGTGTTTTAATGTCGGATTACTACTTAATTTGACGAATATGAGAAGGATGGTCGAAACATTGGATTGAGTTTAGACGTCGATAAAAAAGATCGCGTTTTTTCACAAACGGTCCAACATAGCCTATCTTTGTGACTAGAAACGCTGTTTAACGTATTTGTGAAGTCCCCCCTTCCGACGCTTATTATATGTTTGTATTCGTGCAATGTCTCAGCCGACTCTGAAGTCTAAGCAACGACAGGAAGGCGGTGTGTCCACAGTAGGCCTGTATAACGGCAGCAATCAACCTGGTGGCTCATCATCTTTCCCGCTATACGACGCACTGTCTCAGACTTCCTACCTCAGTTCCGCTTCATCAACGTCTGTCCAGAACATGACCACTCCGCGTCATACTCAGCACACGGGCTGGCCGAATCCATTGCCGCAGGTGAAACACATTGTTGTGCGTGATAAATAGACGTTTACATAACTCGTCTTTTCATGTAAACGCTTTGTTAACGTTTGACAAATACGTAAGCAGAAATGGAAATGAAGGGATGCATTTTTCTCTTACTGCGCACCCTAACTGACGTCACTTATTTGTCACCACCTTAACGTGTGACGTCACCGGGAAGCACTGTTGTCAATATAAACAAACACATCGCCTAACTGCAGATAAATAAACCATTTCCGTATAGGCTACAGCCAATCACATGCAGAGGTCAAATCAGCCTTCTGTCTCTCCAGGACAGATGAATCGTTTCTGGTGAGGACAAAAAGGCTCTGTGTCGAATAGCATGATGGTAGTGATGGCGTATGGCAGGTGACGCTCTGTAGGTGAGAGATACGTCCATAAAAAAGAAAAGACAGAGAGCTTTAACCTTTCCCGTCTATGTCGTAGGTAGTGCATAAATACGGTGGAGCAGCAGGCGACGGTTGTTGTTCTATTAATGACGGAGTCGTCCTGTCTTCAACGTCTTCGAGTGTCGACTGCTGGCGTCCGACTACTTTCGGTGAGACGGCCGCTGCCATGACGAGACCTGGCGCTCATGGCCCAACGACAGCCATCAGCCAGCTACACAGAATGGTTCCTGATGCCTCGCCGCCGGCGGGAGACAATCGACAGGACGCGGTATTTGTCAGTTTCTACAATACAATACAATATTTGTTTATTTAGCGCTGTCAGAATGCAGAGCTTAGGCTTGCATACACGTTGAAGTTAAACAATGAAAATGGTTAAAATGTTCAACTGTCTATATCAATGCACTAACATAAAAATATAATAAAACCAATTTTAATAATAATTTGTGTACAATAATCTGTTTATAAAATTAATCTGTACTCACGACACATTATGACGTCAGCATTACGTCCTGACTAGCCAGAGATATTTAATCAACAGTTAGTTCTGGTTAAAATATTTTAAATAAGAATTTTTTCAGCTAAAACTGTTAAAAATATCGTGTAAATTGATCACCATCTAAGTAAATTATGAAAAAAGGAAAAACTGGGTTCTTTTTATGAAACACCGTGTAAAAATCTAATTACCCAATATTTTACCACAAACTTGAAGGCTGTAAGTAGCGAGATTTTTATCAGTTTTTCAGGTACTTAGTGCAAAAACGGGTACCAATTACCCGGATTTGCAACCGGGCAATGAATTTTAGAACCGGGTCCCGTACCCGGTTCCTGGTACAAATCATAATATATTTAGGCTAGAGTGCACTAATTCAGTGTTTCACTCGTATATGGTTGTTTTGCTACGTGCATGGCAGATGAAGATGAATACAGAAAATGAGAATGGAGAACAGCTAATATTCAACACTTCGCTGACTCATCCGCGTGTCGATAAAACCTCGACGTTAAGCGAGCAATCGATGCTATCTTTACTCGTCTCTGCAACCGCCAACGCGCCGTCTGACTTTCCCGCCACTTCCCAGGTCACTTACCATCATCACCATTGCAATTATCCGTTTATTGCACCGCAACAGTTATTAACAAGAAACACTGAAATATACAGGCAAACATTACGTACAGATAATTCCGCAATATACGAAATCAAGTCTATTTAACTACTGAAAACAAAAGGTTTAGTTAAAAAAGCAATATTGCCATTATCGACTCTTTGTATAAGATCTCTATGAAGCAGTCAAGCCACAAACTTATTGCGCGGCTCTCCTGTTAGGGTCTTACCCGTAAGCGTTTGTCTGTTTGTCCCATACAGGGTTTTAACTATATAAAAAAACCAGCTGTCGCTAGGATAGCTGACCGTACTGGTTGTTAATGACCTTTAAGGTCATCTAAGGTCGATGGTTTTCATTTTATTTGAAAGCTAATATGCGACTTTCTATCAATGATTAATAGCAACCTAGGCCCTATTTCGCACCGTTTCCGAGATATGGCCACTTATAGCTTGAAACATTCCATTCCATAGTGCGTTATGACTTTTCAAGGTCATCCAAGGTCATCTATTTATATGTCATTTGAAAGCCAGTATGCGACTTCATATTAGTGATCAATAGCAACCTACAGGTAGACCCTATCTTGCACGGTTAGCCACAGTACATCCGTGACAGAAGGACGGACAGACGGACGACAACCATGACAACAGCTCGACCGTTGCTAAAGTGCGATCGGCTAAAAATTAGCACTTGTGTGAACGTTCCACATGGCAGGAGTAACCGGTGTGTATTTATTAGTCAAAATGTGTTATATAAATAGTTCGTGGCTGAAGTCAGGGCATGGTTACACAGTGCAGTGGGCGAGTACACATATTACGTGGCCTCGGTTGTTATGGTCAGAGTTTATTTTTCACAGGTCACTTCACAACTAGCGACGGATCAAGCTCATATCAGCACGCCGGTAGCGTCTGGTTCGGTATCCGGAGGCACAGCAGACGAATCTGTCGGATGGAAAGGACGGATGTGGAACTATGAGTCCAGTTATGAGTCCATCCCTTCGCACTGGTCACCAGCACGCTCAGCAGCATGGAGTTGGACCGCTAACAGGTCAACCCTGCTATATATGTATAGTCAACCAAGCTCTGTTTAGCGCAATCGCAGTGCACAATTTAAAAAAAAACAAGAAATTTGAACTAATGCTCACGAAACGCGCGAAAGCCTATAGCAGTTCCTGTTCGCAAACTGTCAGTCTATCTCCAGCCATTTCGTCGCGACTTTTACGGGGGTATCGCTTTTTGATGCCCTCGGGCGCAGATTTCCTCGAACCTAGAAAATCGAGACTTGTTTATCTCAATTGGTTTCGGCGCAATTCGCTCTTGAAATGTGTCTCGCAGCCCGAAATCGTCAAAAAATCCACAAAACCCCTATTTAGCGTTCAAGGTCATCCAAGGTCATTGAATTTGGTGCCAATCGAAAGCCAGTGTACGACTTCCTATTAGTGATTAATAGTAACCAGGCAATTTCTCGCACCGTTATTGAGATGCAGCGACTTATTGGCTAAAAATCGCAAATTTTTTCCACCCCCTCTCATTTCGCGCCTTCATTCGGGGTGACCCCTTCGAATTTATGAAAAAAAGCTTTACGGTTCCTGAAACTAGAGTCTTCCTGGCAGCCAATACTGAAGATTTTGTGATCCTAGCTTGCACCGTTTTGGACTGATCCACCCGTGTGACGGACGGACAGACAGACAGACAGACAGACGCACAGAATTGCGATGGCTAAGACGCGCTAAAGCAGTGTTGCTGCTTTCGCACGCAAAAACTCAGAAATAGCTTGTCAGGCTACATAGCGAGAAAAAAGCAGCCGAAACGGCCGAAAAACCTGGATGGACATTGTCATATGAAATATAAAAAACGGAAACTACGCGCATAGAAAAGACTAAAAAGAAGGCAGATTTAAGATAAGAAAATTTTGTAAAAGTACAGATGTAGTTAAAACTAAGTCAGTTTTTTTGTGAACTTTAGCCCATCAGCAATGTTGTTTTGACGAGCAGTTATTGTTGTATGCACAGATCGGCATTCATCCCGACGTCACGGTTTGCCGTCGTGCGACCGCTCAACGTCAGCGCAAGCTGGGACAACCTCGCGACACCGTGGACTGCACCGGACACGCAGACATGGAAGGACCTTCCGACACCATGGACATCCCCGGACACGGAGAAATGGAAGGACCGGTGTGCCGTGGACCGGCGACGCATCTTCGACGCCACGAAACCCGCGGTCAACGACTTCGGCAGAACAGTTCAAGCATCCAAAAACGTCCAATTGTCCAGCTGCGGAACATGCTACGGTCAACATCCACTAGACATCAGCGACGAAGCAACGTGCCGTCAGATCCGCAACGATCCAATAGTGGGATGTTTTCCGTTGGGTGAATTGGAGAGCACCAGTGAGGAATTGCTACGGTTCCAGAAGGGCCAGACATTCGGATGCGAAGGAACGTGCTACGGTCAGCAGACGCACGGCGGCAGACACGCGATGCTACCGTGGTCGCAGTGGCTCCCGGATCGGCAGCCGCTCGAGGCTGCCACTGCCGACGTCATTACGTCACTTCCGGTAATCAGCACCGACCTGACCGGAAGCGGTCGTCGGCGACGCCATCTTGACAAGATGGCTGCGATGGCGGCGCTGCAGCGCGTGGCCGGAGAACGTCCGTTCGCGTGCACGTGGCTGTTCTGCACGCGACGTTTCAGTCGTTCCGACGAGCTGCAGCGTCACATGAGAACTCACACGGGAGACAAGAGGTTCGTCTGTCCGAATTGCTCGAAGCGATTCATGCGCTCTGACCATCTCAGCAAACATCAGAGAACACACCGCAGTCTCGCGTCAAAAGAACGCACCGCCGGTCGCAGAGATGTTGGCAAAAGCCGTCGATCAACGTGTCGTGCAGTTTCGTAGTTAGTCGACGGTCTACAAACTGCTCGATTTCATGATTTCTGCCATGACCAATGCTACTAAACTTTGTGCATATTTTGCTGCGACAAAGTCTTAATTCATCTTGTTACTTCCGCCGGACCGAAGCGAGGAAATAGGCCGTACTATCGCGTTAGTCGATTTTTTTTCAGCTGGATTACTCAAAAAGTTGTTAGACATCAACAATGTCCCATCACTCTATTATCCGGCCATCCATCTGTGCATTCTACACGCGTTCATAACTCAAGCAATAAAGCATAAAAATCCAAGATTGATGTAAATGTTCTCCATGGCACAGTAGCTGCTACACCATTTTTCAGCTTTAAAATGTCTAATGTCAGGGTTAGGGTTGAGCTGCGCAGTTGGACAGTTTGCAAGCATAATTATGAGTCAGGGTTTTCAATAGACCTGAATTTTCAGAACGTCATGACTTCCAAGCTAAAAAATTTGGACGTCAGTGTATAAAATCTGGAAGTCATGCAGTAGGCCTACAGGAAAAATCAAGCAAAAACTTAATGCAAAACAAGACTTACTACATATGCGTCAGTAACGCACCACCAACATAGGTCGTGGTTTTTACGCGATACAGCCATGCTGAATAGCGCGTCTGTGGCACGATTGTCGTCTGTCTGTCAATCTGTCTGTCACGGATGTATAATTGCGATTAATCAGTGCAAGATAGGGCCTAGATTGCTATTGATTATTTATAGGAAGTCGCATATTCGCTTTCAAATGACATGAAAATCATTGGCCTTGGATGACCTAGGAAGGTCATGACCAAAGCATAACGCACTATGGTATGACAACCGTGCGGTATTGTAACTAAACGGTTAGTCGTAGAGGGTCGGCGATGGTACTATCGGATAGGGCGCTGGCGACTTTCTATAGGCTGTCAATAGTAACCATGTCTCCATCTGCAGCGGCTTCGCCGCAATTTCTAATGGAAAGTTTCAAGTAAAGTAGCCCTATCTCAGAAACGGTGAAAGATAGGGCCAAGTTACCTATTAATCACTAATAGAAAGTCACATATGTTGGCTTTCAAATGACATGAAAATTATTGACCTTAAAGGTCAGTAGTGCAACAAGAACTATACAGGCTGTAGCGCATTTTCCCAAGCGACAGCTGGGCTTTCTTGTAAAAACAAGCAACATTTAATTTTAGTAGCTTTATGCAAAACGAAAGTTGCAGTTTCTGGATCAGAACTGTTCACAGAATAAATTGATATGGTTGCCGTGCCACGTCTTCATGAAATGAAGTATTCAGAAACACGACAGTCAGCGAAAATTATTGAACCAACGAAACATTGGAAAACAGATTCTGACGTCAATTTCCAGCTTATTA
>Ga0056128_1011762_pt1 | contig 10761 bp, 11 predicted proteins | sample WorMetLIZISLAND2_FD_71113 | JGI IMG/M metagenome (GOLD analysis project Ga0056128, IMG submission 71113) | Marine gutless worms symbiont microbial communities from Max Planck institute for Marine Microbiology, Germany - Olavius geniculatus... ... | reverse complement strand
AGTTGCGCCTCTTCGGCCATATCTGCAGAATGAACGACAGCAGAAAGATAAAGACCCTGGTGTTCGGAATGATGGATGGTTTAAACAAAAGAGGACGGCCTCACCGAGAATGGTCAGATGGCATTGAGCAGTGGTGTGGGGCAACCCTGCAGGAGTTAAGCCACGCTGCCCTAGATAGGCAGCGGTGGGCAGCGATAGTAACAATGGCATCAGACACCAACGGGTACTGAGCCCACGGTTGTCGATGATGATGATGATGATGATATGAAAAGGGAAGGCACATGGAAGGGATGGAAAGGAAAAGGGAGATGGAGAAATGGGGAAGGGAACTGGTAGGGAAGGATAAGGGAAAGGGCCCTTTACCTCTATCCAATTTAGGGCTCCGAAAATCTAAGCTGGCCCTGATTGCTGGAAGCTGGTTCTGTTTTGCAGTTTACACAGAATGAAGACAACAAAGAGGAACTGTTGAAGACTGCTGGAACAACGCTGGTGTATGCTGATCCATATGACACCCTGCTGGGCATTGGCTTGTCCATGTGCAGTCCGGACATATCTAAACGAGGCAGGTGGCAAGGCAGGAATCTATTGGGACAGGTTCTGACGGAGATCAGGGATGAGATGTTGTCACATTGGCAGGTTGTTGTAGCTACATGTGCATTGTACGTTGCTCTGTGGTTGAAAAGAATATTTAAGGAGATGTATAATGCCAAAAACGTGCAAAGGTTCATGCAAATGTGTAGCAAATGTTTGTTTTGGAGTGGCCACCTGTCCTACAATAGACAGCATTATGAGATTGATGACTGTCTGGAAGATAGCAGGGAAGATTATTATAACTACCATTATTGTTAATTGCACATGCATGCATATAATGGAGTTCTTACAATTTTAGGTTTAGCTCGTGTTTTGTGTTTCTGTAAAGGTTAAACTTACTGTTCCATTATTATGTGTTTGTGTACATTCTACCTGAAAAAGGCCATCCCCGAAATGACCTATACTGTGTCGGGTGGGATGTTAAGCCATACTCACTTACTCAGTGTTTTGGAGTGATATTTTACATTACTTGGATAGTGGATATCTGTATTATATATTGCTGCATATAGAAGTGGTGGCAGTGTTGTTTTGAGCATCTTTGTAAAGTTTTTTCTTGGTCGTCATGATGACACATGAACCATTGCAGTTTGCTTGATGAAATTTTGCATAACATGTACCTCCGAAAGTATATTGATTTGTAAGGTTATAGGTCAAAGGTTATATGGTTTTTTGCACGTTTTTGTATGCATGATATGGAGGCCACCCAGAGCCATTTCTTAGCCTTAAGCAGGTTTTGACAGTCTTGTTTTATGTGAATAGTGTAATGTTTTATCTTACAAGTGCATGTGATGAATTTGCAGTGGCAGGTGGGTGCTCACTGCCTGGCAACATGGTCTGAAGACCACGTGTTGTACAAAGCATCAGTAGTAGAAGTTGATGAACGGAAGAGAGTGTGTAAGGTGAAATACGATGATTATGATAATACTGAAGAATGCCCGTGGGTGGAGCTGTGCCCATTGTATGCAATGAGTGGCCGACGTCTGTCCACAGATGACCGACATCAGCACGACAGAGCAAGGCAGGTGTGTGTGACGCCTTCAACTCATTCTGAAATTTCTGAAATTTATTATTTGGTTTTTTACTGTACACTGTTACAGATAAATTACTGGCTATTGCTATGAGAGTGGGGTTGAGGTTATCAGGGAGGGGACAGTGAGCCCTCTGTCCATGGGTAGGGAGTTCAGGTTACTTCTTGAAATAAGCAGATTTTTCCTAAGAATTTTGCAAGTCTTGTGAAATTAAGCAAAATTATGTAACAAATTGTTACTCCAGTTCCCTCAATCTGTTGTCATTCCGAGAAAATTTCATAAGCTTTTAACAGTTCACTTTTACGCAGTTTTTTGTACTTAGTCCATTAATTAATGTCCTGAATTTGTGCAGTTCTTGTTATCCTGAATTTTTTTTCATAAACTAAGGTTTGCACATATATTGCTACATATTTATTAGATTACTTTTACTCCTTTGTCATATCTGTGGACCAAAAATGAAGTAAAATGTACATTGTAGAATTACATCGTACGTGCCATTTAAAGAACTGCTAATGCACTTTCCAAGTGTTTTAGTTTTTAGATTCTTCGCACTTTGTGGACATGATGAAACAATTGTAGTGGTCATTTTTGAGATTGCCAGTATAGAAGTTTTGTCTAGCTTTTGTATATTTTTGACGTATGAATTCTTTGGCTTGTTTTCTAAGAAAATCTGTGTACACTGCTAGTTACAGTCATTTTGTGAGTCATTGTAATTGTTACTGTATCAAACTGTTTGCTTGTAATAATCGTCATAATTTACTACAAATTTTTCTCTCCATTATTTAAATTCAGATTACTTATATTTTTATGACATTTCTGTCATCTGTGTTTGGTCTAATTTTTGCTGTAACTTAGTCTCTTTGAGACATTTAACCATTGCTAGTAAGATTTCTTCAGTTGTTCGTAGTTTTTGGTTTGTTATTAATTTACGCTTAATTTACATTTACATTAATTTATGCTGTTATGCAGATACGGAGAAGGAGCTCCACCAACACCTGGGGCAATTTGAATGACTTGTGTAAGTTCAGTGTATTTATACTCATGATTATGCATAGTATGCTTCAAGCAGGTGGTAGCTATGATACTTATTTTGTCCATTCTGCATGGATAGATGTGATGGAAGTAAATGATCGATCAGTGCCAAGACAAAATTATACACAGTTGCTCAATAAAAGATGTGCCACTTTTATTTTTCGAATAACTCCGTGAAACATTAGCCGATTTTGATAATTTTCGGCAATGGTATCATGAATAAACTTGACATAAAGGACTATAGCTTAGCCCACCTCACCTTAATACTGTTGCTACACTACCTTGTGAATTGCAGCAGAAATCATAGTTTGGCCATTTACAACAATGAATTCATACTGTGAAGCGCATGCATCGGCTCAAAAAATCAGTAAAACCACAAAGTCATTGAAATTTGTCACATATTAAATTTAATTGTATTTATTTTAAGATCGTATGTTGACGAACTGAAATGAAGCATCAACAGCGAGTAAGTCACTCTGGGTCGCGTTTTATTGACTGTGCTGTTGGCGAATCGTGTCAACGTCCACCACTTGCATTCATGCAGTAATAAAAATGATGTGATGTAACACGTAAAGCTTTCTGAGATATAATAACTGTTACTCATGTTTGTCGCTATTCGGTTTATCATTTCTGAGCTGAAGCATGCGCTATCCAGTACGAATTCATTGTCGTAGATGGCCAAACTGAGACTTCTGAATTTCACAAGGTAATGTAGCAACAGTGTCACGGTGAGGTGGGCTAAACTATAGTCACATCAAGTTTTTTCCTGATGTTGCCTGTCAAAAATTACAAAATCGGCCAATCTTTTACATAGTTATTCAAAAAATAAAAGTGGCACGTTTTTTATTGAGACACGGCATAGATTGTTTGTTATTTTTTGGTGCCAGATTGTCTATTACAGGCATGGTCGCAGTAGACTTGTAACAAACTGATGATTGAAACCACACTTTAAATGCTTTGCCATGCTACATTGTGAAAATATTAAGTTTGAAAAATGGCATTAATGTTTTACTGGGTATCATAGCAGAGTGTTTATTCATACATTCATTCGTTCATTAATTATTCATTGTTTAATATTTGGCTGTTATACAGGACCACAACAGCAGTGCCATTAAGGCCACAAATGTGGCACAGTTTGGTAGAGATTTTATGCAGTTTGTAGTTAGTATTCTGCACACTGCATTTTCATTCACATTGTCAGAACTTTGAGAGTTGGTCATTTTTTTGACAAAGTTGTGAGAAAACAGAACTTCATCGCTTACTTTTTTGATAGCATCGTAAATGAGAAAAATGTTTTTACATTAATTCTGTCTAGTGGATCTGCTCATTTGTGTTGTATGGATTGGCATTGTAGCATTTTCCTCATATGTGGATTCGGATGCTGATGATGCAGAGCAGTATGTGTTGTTCTGGAAGGCAGACTCGCCATTCAGCCAATGGTACAGCTGCAGGTTTACAGTGGATGGGACTGTGTACAATTGTGCTGAACAGTTCATGATGCAGCAGAAAGCTTGTGAGTTTCATTTTACCATGTTTTAAGCAAGTTATTGACGCACTACAGTTATGCTGTAGGTGTCTATGTTATGGTTGTCGTCTGTCTGTCGTCTGTCATCTGTATGTAACGGATGTATTGTGGCTAAGCATTGGTTCATATGGGAAAACTTTCAACATGAATAATTAGCCCTAGGTCGAGGCTGTCTGCATACAAAATTTGGCAAGGGGAACATTTTCAAATTTTTGGTTGAATGGAGAGGGTAGGAAAAATGTGCAGTTATGAATGGAAAACTGGCCATATCTTGGAAAGGGTTAATATTAATCGTTAGTAGGAAGTGGCATATGCCCTTTCAGATGAGATGAAAATCGTCGACCTTGGATGACCTTGAAGGTCGATACTGCAACAAGAACTGTATATGCTGTGGCGCATTTTTCCTAGCATCATCTGGGCTTTCTTGCTTATCAGTGCAGCACTGATAGTTACCAGGAGGGATTCAGGATTTGCATTTGGTGGAAGATTGTGCACAGCAGGTGCAAGAATGGAGAATATGGAGGTAGGGCATAGAGATGAGTGATTTTTTCCCATTGGTAAAGCTTGTGGAGGATGGACTGCCCCTCTCCAGATTTTTGTTTCGTCTTTGGGTTGCAAAATGCATATTTTTGTGTATCTTCGGGGCCATCGGAGTACCAAATTGCTTTGGCACTGTCATACATCCAGACTTCGAACACGCCTGCCCAGTCTGACATTCCGGCCATACTGGCTCAGTCAAAGGTAGTGATGTTCCTGCAGAAGAGGGAACTGAACAGTTGTTATTGGCAGCTGAAGAAGACAGATTGAAATGCAGATGTGTGGCTCGGTAGTTTAATGGTAACGTGTCGGACTTGTAATCCTGAGGTAACTCAGAGGCGCAGGTTCGACTCCGCACCGGGACACTGCCAGGTAACGACCTTAGGCAAGTTGTTCACACACATTTGCCTCTGTCACCAAGCAGTATAATTTGGTACCGGCTTCATCGCTGGGACGTAAACAGGCTCACCGCGTGGTACACTGGCCAGGTATCTGTGGTCTCGCAGTGTAAAAACTGGTGTCTGGCTGAGGGCCTTAGGAAACAGAGATCAGCACCACCCTGTGGGCTGTAAGGCTTGGGAAGGACTTTACGTTACGTTACGTTTACGGATGACAGTTCCTTTATGTCTTACTGTGCACTTTATCTCCTCAAGTGAGACCCATGACGGAGCCCCACTGCTTAGTAAGGCATAGTGAGTAAATTTACATTCTAAGAAATACCGAGTAGGCAAAGCAAAGAGCAGCATTTGCATTTTGGAACACCTTGGCCCCTAAATCTTCTTAGGATATTTATCAGTTATCTTTTCTGCTGCTGTACTAGTAGAATGTTAGTAAGCGTGTTTGTGTTGTCTTGTCTCCTGTTGTCTTACCATATATTTATTGAGTGACTGATGTTTTGTTATAGTGGTTATGAATGATCATGAAACTGCTGGCAAAATCATGGCAGCAAAGCGGCCTGCAGAACAGAAGAAACTTGGAAAACAAGTGAGGAACTTTGATGAAGATCAATGGAACGCTGTTGGCAAAGACATTGTTAAACGTGGCAACTTTGCAAAAGTATGTGTGACATATTATTATTATTTATTGTTATTGCTGTCATTATAAACATGAAACTAAAATTAAAATATTTTGGTAGTAGATTACTACTACTAAAATCAAAGTTGAAAAAATTGGTCCAGACAGTCAGTACAGCTTGGTCAGTGATATATTAAAAATAGGTGAAATATTCTAACATTTATTTGTGGTCGGTTGCAGTTGTTTGTTTCTTTGCTTGTCAGATAGATGATGTATTGTTCAGTAATTTTTTTTTGCAGTTTTCACAGAACCCTTATTTGAGGTCAGTGCTACTGAAGACTGCCGGTCGTGTTCTGGCCGAGGCAAGCCCATTTGATGCGAAATGGGGCATTGGGCTAGAAGGGGATCATCCTCATGCAAAGCGACGGAAGATGTGGCCAGGATCAAACCTTTTTGGTGAGGTTCTGATGGAAGTTCGTGAAATGCTGGCAAACGTTGACAGTGACACCTTGGTATGACATTTTACTGGACAAATTTGTCAGTTTTTCAATACAGTATTTTTAGGTTTCTTGCTTGAAAGATTGTTGCAACACTGGCTAAATGGCTTGAGAAGTCATCTCAGAAATGATCTGATCGACTGTGCTGTTGTTAATGCTACAGTACACACCCATTGTTTTTATCACTGTACGTTAAGTCTTGTTGATTGCCTATTTTTTCGTTCACAGTGCAGTGTAGATTTTATTATTTTTACGTGACATTTCTGAAAGCATCAGCATCAGTTAGGTGGGTGACATGACAAAACTGGAACCAACAAAACCGGGAAAGTGATGTAGGCTTCGGTTCAGGAAATAAGTTTAAGGATAGGGTTAGGGTTAAAGTTAGGAATTAGGGTTATTGATAGGGGTTGGGATTAAGGTTCGGGATACGGCTAGCGATTGGCATAGGGTTAGCGTTAGAGATTACGGTTAGGAATGGGGTTAGGAGTGGGGAAAGGGGTTAGGTAAGAGTTAGTGTTAGGGTTAGGGTTAAGAGTAGGGTTAAGGTTAGGGTTCACATAGTGGGCTAGTTTTGTCGGTCTCCGTTTTGACAGAGAACCAGCCAGTTGTTTCTTTAGCGTAAGTTGGTCTGTAAAACTCTACATTTGTCTGCCTGTCTCTTTGTCATGCTTGCACAGTCTGCTAATGTCGTTGGATGGAATGAGATGGAATGGCACAATGTAATGTAATAACATTTTTATTAAACAGAGACCTTGATGCCTTTACTGGAAAAGGATATTTGTGAGTTGGAACTCTTAGTCATAATTTGCATTGCTATTAGCTGCCAAACCGACATGGGAGTCACAGCAATTCCACCTGGTGCCAGATGTCTTAATAATTAATTTTGAGAACAAAATTTAATTTGAAACAGAAAAGTAGGTAGTATGTAATAATAAGTGGTAGAATGCTTAGTGCATTGTATTTAGTTTTATATTGTAGTTTTTTAATTAGAATTGTAAGTTATGTTTTGTTTGCTTCACCTGCAGTACATGTTGAAGACTGACACTTGATGCAGTTGTGTTAATCTTAACATAGCATTCTGTGAACCGCAGTTTAAGCTGATGTTTTGTTTCAGCAGCCAGTGGAGGAAGATGCTGAAGAGGGATACACATTGTTCTGGAGGAAAGAGTCGCCATTCAGTCAGCATCATCCTGCAAACATTGTCATTGATGAAATCACGTATAACTGTGCCGAGCAATACATGATGCGTCAGAAAGCTGGTCAGCATTCTTGGTTCATTTTTTATTATTAATATATGAATGGTATTATGGTTCTGAAAGTTATGCTTCTAAGCCTTTTAAGCCTTCTTTCTTTTTTATGACATATATGTACTTTGCAAGCTTATTCTTTCTAGTCATTGACAGTGTCATTCCTTAGCAAATCTGAGGCTTTGCAGTCAAATTGAGCTAAGGCATGAAAAAACAGAAGTTTGTCATCCATCTGTAAAAAACCTCAAACATCAAATTTTCATTTGGTCTGTCAAAACCGTTTGTCAGTGTTCTGTTTGCTTTTAAAGGTTCATGGACACCAAAATTAACAACATTTTCCTAAAAGGGCACAATTTTCAGAGAATGTTAACGCTAATATTGGCACCCAGCGTTTTGTCAACACAGAGAAACTTACATTTGAAATCAATGATCTACGAAAACGACGCAGAAAACAAGACGCCATGTTGACAGGCTGATGACGTCACCGCATGTGCCCATAGTCAACGTAAAATACGCACAGAAACACGAGCATTATAATATCACATTGTCTACCTATGTACTGCTGCAGTTGTCATGCGACGCAGTATTTTTTGCCATTAAAAATATTAAAATTAATTAGTAAACACTGACTGGGTACACGTGGTGACGTCACTTACGGCCACTTGCCAAGGTCAGATTTTTCAGCATAACGTAACGTAACGCCATTTTTTGTTATATTCAGGCATTAATTTTATACGTTTATAAAGCTTAAATCATCATATTATATAGGCAAGGTGAAATGTCTAATTGAGGTCTACATAAATTTTACAAGTGAGTTTGACCGTGGCCATGGACCTTTAAACTTTCACTAGAAAAATGAACTGTTTGCATCTGGTTTGCACTGCTGTCATGTTTTGATTTTAGTTTTCATGGATATTATTTAGTGTGTCACTTTTTTATGTGTTGTTGTGGAATATTACCTGGCAGGCTGGCATGAAATGAAAAATACCCAAAATTTTTTGCGCATTCCCAACTCTATTTTTTCACCTGACTGCAACTGGAAGTTTTGGGATTTTTAGGCCTAATTGGCTGGCTGACTGATAGTACCACTTCTGTAGCAAAACAACATCTCCGAAACTACAGCAGATTTGAAGTTGAAATGGAAACTCAGTTCTCATATACTTAATATTTTGCTTTTGACTGAAGCTGAACAACTGTTTTAATGGTGTCTTACTAGTCATGTTTGTTTTTCTGCAGTCCGTTTCAATGATCCTGACACTGCTGTGAAAATTATGCAAGAAACTGACCCGAAAGTTCAGAAGTCGCTGGCGAGGAAAGTGAGAAACTTTGATGAGGAGCAGTGGAACAAAATTAGCGTCGATGTTGTAAAACGTGCTAGTATCGAGAAGGTGATTCACATGACATTACTGCTATTTGATATCTTGTGAAACAACTTCTGTTATCAAATTTATATTTCATTGTTTTTGTAATTAGCACAAATTGTCCCTAATATTTAGCACTATTATGTTGTGTAAATTCATCAAATGACTACCCAGAAAGCAAACAGAGTTGCTGAAATATTTACAGTAAACTAGTTAAAGGTAGTTTATCCAGTTGATTGTGGATATTTTAGCAACATTGTTGCTTTTTTGGGACGACTGTCTGCCAGACATCGCTCAATAACAGAAAGTAATCATGGATGGGAGAAAGTTGGTAGGACCCCTCTTCTCAGTTTATTAGGTTGGCGGACAGTTGTTTTAATGTCAGCAGCAGCTTTGCCAAAACTTTTCAACAATAAGTTGGATAAACATTGTAAAAATTTGATAAATTTATAGAACTTATTAGTTATCATTTCAAGCTATTTAAACACATTTAAGATTATGTCAGGCATGATACCCCATTATCTGTAGTAGAGCCCAGACTCTGTGTGTTCATAGTGAGCTACAGTAGTTGTGTGTCTGAGTGGCTGAGTGCATTGTTCACTTTTTAAGTAATGTTTTTTTTTGTTGAGCACTAGCAAAGTTTCAATTTCATATCTTCTGTAGTTTTACAGAAGATTTGAAGTTTAAAAACTTTGCATGTGGATATACTACAGTACATGATTGATGACCGTTTTATTTCTTAATTAGATTGTTTCACCGAAATCGACAAAAATTGCTAAATTGGTTTGCTGCATGTACACGCATAGCTCCGTTTTATAATTGCTTCGGAAATAAAATTATTCAAACATTTTATCTTCATACCAATTCTGAGTGATGGTTGGTTGTTATACTATAAAGCATGTTTAAGATTATGAGTTCTGAAGCTGCAAGAAGCTTGGCCATTGGACATTAATGTCTGTCATTAGTACAGTGTTACTATAGTGTTCTTGTTTCTGTTAATTGCATCCAGTATCGTCAGAATCCTGCACTGCGTCGCGAGTTGTTTGCTACGGCTAAGTCGGTCCTGGTTGAAGCAAGCAAAGATGATTTCTGTTGGGGAATTGGATCGATGAAAGATGATCCACAGTCATGGCGTCGTCGGACATGGCGAGGCATGAATCAACTGGGCAGAATTCTCACTGAAACACGTGATGCTCTTATGAAAGAGGTGTCTTTTGCCAACTTAGTTAATAAGCCGTTTTTTTTTGTTTCTGTGTTCATAAGTTCATGAATTTCTTATTGGCCATGTGTGTGAAGTTGTGGTCTTTTTCTCTTTTTTGGAGTAAAAGCAAAAATTGAGACGGAAAAGAATGTGACCATATGGCCTCACATGGAAGTACCAGATATATGAAGTGAAGAAATTAAGGTACAAAAGGTCAATGTTTGTTCTTAAAAATTTGACACAGTGAACTGAGATCTGATGTAACCAGTTTAGCAATAGTGATATATTTTGAGATACTGCTGCTCTATGTCCATAATAAGTGAACAACCAAATGGCAATTATGAACACATTTAGTCATCTAAAATAATGCATTAAAAGACAGGCAGAGAATATATACACTGTGTCCCAAAAAAAACATCCCCGACATTTTCGACTGTAACGTGAAGAAGGATTATCGGATTTTAATAATTTTTGGTACAAATATTCCTGAGACAACTTGTCGTCAAGTGACAATTTAATTTCCCATCTAGCTCAACATCTGTTTCTACACTACCTGGGGAAAATAGAACAAACAAAATATCACTTTTTTATTCAATGTGACATGATTACTTAATTAACATAATGCGTAAAAACACATTTTGTTCACATTTCTGACACTGTGGCTGACATTTCATTCAGTTATCCATTTTTCAACTGCCTACAGTAAAACTGCTTGAAGTGTTGGCCCA
>Ga0056128_1011760_pt1 | contig 10761 bp, 9 predicted proteins | sample WorMetLIZISLAND2_FD_71113 | JGI IMG/M metagenome (GOLD analysis project Ga0056128, IMG submission 71113) | Marine gutless worms symbiont microbial communities from Max Planck institute for Marine Microbiology, Germany - Olavius geniculatus... ... | reverse complement strand
CCTGAAGCTGAAACACTTTTTGCTTTTGAACGTTCAATGGAAGCCGCAAATTCGCCCATTTTTTCTGAAATTTGCTGAAAAACGGCAAAAAACGCACCTTTTCATATAAAATCGCCTCTAAAAAAATTTCACGGTCGGGCCAAAGGGGGGTGCATCGCACCATCCCCCTAAATACGCCACTGCTCCTTGGGGTCTCAGCTGATGTAACGTATTCCGTCGATGTGATGGGGCCCTGCCGACTAACTATCCAGATCCAGATTGTTCTTGTAGCAGCAGTAACACTGTTTCAAAGGTACAATTTACCCCAAAATATAAAATCATAAATCCTTGGAAGATCCGTAAACCCCTTCAGCACCCCCCGCTTAATAGCGCCCCTGAACGAACTGAACTAAAACGAAATAAAATCAAATAAAATAAAATGAAATGCAATAAAGCAATAATACTACCTATTACATTATTTTGTTTATTTATTTTGTGTTTTTTTCTTTTAATTGCATGTATGTGTTTATAGGTAATTATGTATTCTTCGATTAATAAAAGTGCATAATGATTCCAGTTGAATTTCATTTCAGTTCGATGCATTTTCGTCGCTTGGAACACGGCTTTACGGCACCAAGCCAGCAATTAAGTCAAGGCACTGTAGGGCCTATACTCTATACAAACCTTGTATCGTTGCAGGAAGTCGACTGGCGGCGAATCAATTACTGCAGCATTAAAACTGGTCAAGCGCACAGCTCTGCTGTCAATGGCGTTGTTGCTATTGATCACTTTTGACTCTGATAAACAGAACGATCCCGCCACTGCTGCTGCTGCTGCAGCTGCTGATGATGTGAATCGATTGTCTTCTACTCCATGAGGACCATGACGCACCTGTTCAGACGTCATCGATGACGTCATCACACTGCCCTCCAGCGGCCCGCCAGCCTATACAGACCGTTATAAAAATAACAATAGACATACACACCATAAACTTGCATAGGAAATATCTGCGGGAATGCCGCCGGAAACCGCGGGAAATAGCATCGCGAGTGCGGGGATAGAATGCGAATTTAATGGTCGAAAACCCCGCCGTAGCGGTAGGGAGAATCATCATAGGGACCGTTCTCGCTTGCAGGACGAATCCCAAAGAAACGCCGCACACAGCTTTCTGCCGACTCAGTTGACAGTTCGCTGTTTTATTTTCCACAGTGCAGTTGATGACAAGTTCTAGATTTGGAGTTCTCAGTTTTGACAGGATATTGCGTTTGTCTGTTCGCAACTTTGCTGACTTACTCAGTGCCACAATATACGTATCATTTGTTAATCACAGTTCAATGATGATGAAAAAGTGAGGGAAATAAAATTGCCACGAGGGAGGGGTTGCAAACAACTATACAGTGTATGCCTTCGGGCGCAGATCTCTACAGGGTGCGGTAAAAAGTGGACCTCTGAGGTTTTCTCTGTTTCCTCAGCATCGTTCAGCATTTTAATTTGTAATTTTACAGCTTAATTAAATAAGACATTTGACATCTAACTGCCCAGTAAAATGTGATTCTGCTAAAAAACGACTAAGTTATAGACTTTTTAACGGCACATATCCAGAAAAAAACTAAATATTTCCCCTAAAAACCTAGACTTAGTGGAAAAAATCCCAGACGTGGTAACACTTGTACTGACTGGCTGTTGCCGGTAGAGGTCGCTGCAGTCGGTTGGTGGCGACGCCTCAACGGCAGAATTCTGTTTCCGGTCCCTGAACTTGTGTCGACGGCAGACGACAACGAGCAAAGCGACAAGGATGACGACGACGACGATGAAAAAGGCAGACAGCACGGCAGCAAGTACTGTGGTCAGACGTCGTCTGGAAGCGTCAGAGAGGGAAGAATGCTCCATGGAGGGCTGGTGGATACCGGCGGGTGATGTGATGAAGACGTTGAGCAGTGCTATGGACTGTAGAGATGAGGGTTGACCCTGATCACTGGCGACCACGTACAGCGTGAACGACCTGTTTAAACAATCAATCAACTTATAATAGCAACTGAAGGACTATTTATTTGTTCAATGAATCGGTCTGTCTAAACACCGTGAATTACCGCACACATCAATTACAGATCAGGTCAAGTCACATTCACACGTGTTAACTACCTGGGCAAAGTAGAGAGGGGGTAAATTACCCCACGCCCGTTTAAGACACGTGACGTTTTATTTTGCACTGTTGAATAAATATTTTTATGGCTTAGCCTAACTATGTTTATTTCACATTATTTTAGGCTTTACCTGTTGGTGAGTTGGTGCATTGGATAAGCCATGTTGAGAGAGAGTTGACCGGTAGATGGCGCTATGCTGAAGTACTGTGAATCGCTGTTGTTTGCAATGATCCGGTACGTGATCGCTGCATTGGCGTGTGAGTCGTCTCGATCTATGGCGCTAACCACAGCAACCGGTAGCAACAGCTGCTGGTCGTGATGCGAGCTTGCACCGGGTGATAAATACTGCCCGCGGTTAGCAGCACTGCTGACGTCAACCACCACCGTGTCGTTACCTGCAGCAATCGGTAAACAATTAAATAGGCCTACCAGATGCCGCACTGCTGGAGTGGATAAGCAAGTACGCAGTACGAGCTAATACCATTCCAGAAAGTGCAGTATCGTACTTCAACCACGCTCAGATGGCCTAGACAACGCCGTCGTTTGCTTTATGGCGCCCAACTGCAGCCGGAAAATGCGAAAATAGTACAAGTGCAAGCTAGGTGTGGTTTAACTAAGAAGTAAGGTTGCTTGGTGGTGTTAAGAGCTAGGCTATGGTGTGCTTAAAATGACAAAGATAAAATTAAAAGAAATTAAATGGCACAGTTCTGCTCTGTGAGTTCAGTTCATTTCCTTCGCTCTGTACGCGCCAAAGACGCCGGACTTGCGATAAAGAGGTCGTGAGTTCAGGCAAGCATCGAGTGGTTACCACTACGACAGATGACTGTCTGTGAACAACTAAACCATCCTGTACGGTACTTGTTTAACAGTCTGCACTTTGTGAATTTTGACTACACATCATCATCACGTATTCAACTCTGCTTAATAAAGTTTGCAAAATATAGCAACAACCAGTGACTAAGTTTTGCAGTTTTCGTTGTCTATCTTGTATGCCAAAATAAATTGAAATTAAACGGTTTTTTCGATCAACTATTAAAAAGTAAGTGATTAAAAGAATCGGTAGAAACTCTGCGAAAAAAAGCCAGCTGTCGTTAGCGAAGACGCGCTGCAGCCTGTACAGTTCCTGTCGCAGTACTGACTTTTAAGGTCATCCAAGGTCGATGATTTTTATCACGTCTGAAAAGGCTTATATGATTTCCGATTAATGATTAATAGCAACCGTGGCCATATCTCTGGCCGATTAGCCACAACGGCGCAAACTGACCTTCAAGGTCACCCAAGGCCAATGATTTTTTTATGTCATTTGAAAGCCAATATGCGACGTTCTATTTGCGATTAATAGCAACCTAGGCCTTACTTTGCACCGTTTAGCCACAATGCATTCGTGACTGACATACAGACAGACAGACAACAACTGTGCCATAGAGGTAGCGCGTCAAAAAAAAACAACGAATCAACAAAGCGGTTGCTTTCGACGGCGCTGGTTACCTGGTATGGGGAATGTGAACTGTGGTGGCCAGTCGTTGACGTCATCGACCGTGACGTCAATGCGTACACTGACAAGGCGCGTCGGCACTGCACTCAGCTGAACTCGGACCGACAGTGTGAACGCACCGGTCCGCTCGCGGTCTAGGGTTGAGTTGGTGTACAGCACTCCGCTCAACGCATCAACGGCGAATGCGCCTCCTGTGCATTGTGCACATCAGAGCATGTTTTAAGAAATGTTTTCACTCCACACAAATGCAAAGAACAGGGAATTTCCCCATATGGGGTTCGAGAAAAAGTACAATGAGGGACCGGGAAGGGGATGGGAAAAACCACCAGAACCTGAGAACGTTGCACGGTTCGTATGAATTTATAACATTATTATAAGCAATGTTTTACGACCAAGCTGAATTTATCTGTTTAGTTGATTTAAAAGTTATTAAATTTTATTTTGCAGTTACTTTATTTTTAAAAAAAAATTTTGCAAACACTCTGACCTTAGTATGCAGTTAAAAAAAACTGGGTTTCACTTATTTTTCTGTTTGGGCTGCAAATATTGGTTTGATTCCACACTCGAAATATGCTCTGCTGCACAGAGATGTTAAGGCCCCAAGACCAAATTGGTTTTGAGGCCCAAATATTGGATTTGGCTTCGATCTCGGCCTCATAGATTTGGCCTTGACCTCGACAATGGCCACAAACATTTGGCTTCGGCATGGCCTCAGTCTGCCTGTCTCAGGCCTCGTTAAAACTTAAAACACATGCAAAAGTAAGAACAAATGGACTTCTGTAGCAAAACGTCCCAATTAAAGTTCTTCAAAAGTAATTTAATGCAAAAATTAAAAATATTGATCTCATTAGTAGTCGTGAAATAAGTATTACCCCGTATATTATATGCAGGCTATATACACGGTGTTTGATGAAAAGGCACCCTTTATTCTATCTTGTATAGTTTAATTAAACGATGATCAATTTACATGACATTTTTACCAGCTGTAGCTGGAAAAATGCTAATTAAAAATATTTCAACAAAAATTGGTTGTTAATTAAATATTCGTTGCTAGTCGTGATGTAACGCTGACGTCATAATGTGTTGTCAGTAAGCTTATACTTGTCTCAATTGATGCTGTTAGTAAAAGCCCTGCTTCGACCGTGAGCTTTAGTCCTATTTGGTTCGCTGATGAAAAATGTTTATCATATCCGCCCAAAGCAACATGGGGCCTTGGCTCCGATGACCAGTGGCTTTAGCTTCAGCGTTGGTCTTGGCCTCGAAAGTCACTGGCGTTGGTTTTGGCCTTGGCTTTCAAAATGCCGCCATTAGTTATATTTTATCACTGAAGCAGGAATAAATTCTCGAAAAATGACCTCGACTTCAAGGACAGCTCGAGGACAAAAATCTTGGCCTTGGCCTCGAGGACATTGTCTTCCACCTCGAAGATCACTGGCATTAATTTTGGTATTGGCCTTAAAATGCTAGCATTAGTTATATCACTGAGGCGGGAAGAGCTCGAGTCCTCAAGAACTGTTCTTGAACTTGAAGACAGTTCGTAGACAATTCGACAAAAATCGTGGCTTTGGCCTTGGCCCCAAAAACCACAGCATAAAACTACAGCTGTATACTCAAAAAGCTTCATAGGGTGTTTACACGATCCAGCAAACGTCCTGCAAACTTCCAGCAAATGTATTCAAAACACGCGAGCTAATGCTGGACGTTTGATGGATCGAGTAAACACCCCATAAGTCACTTGCCTGTGGTATCGACGAAGTCGTAGTAAAGACAGCCTGCAGTGAGACACGGCTCACTGTCAGCCAGTGAACAGACCTCAGTGTCTGTCAGCGCGTCCTCACTGACGTTACAACTCAACGTCGACGTGTTGTGAAACAGTGTCATCAGCGTGACGTCATCCGACGACTCACTCACAGTCACGTGCACCGTAGCCGTCGACCAACCACCGCTGTAAAAAAATAAACAAATAAATTAGTAACTAACAGTGTAATGTGCATGTCAAACGTACATAGTCATGAAACTACAAGTTTTTCAGGAACGTTTTAGATTAGCTTATAAAACAGCTGAAACGATGAAAACTGGAAAAGCAATGGACACCCGAATATATGAGCGTAAATTCCAATAAATATAAACCCACTGTACTAACATTGTGACATGAAGCGTTTTTGTCCAAATTAAGTGTATAGCTGAGCAACTCGAAAAAAAGTGGCCATTAGCACTCATCAGCTTGTCTGTATTTGTCAAAAAGTTCTTTAAAACACTCACTGAATGATCTAAATAAACTCAACTAAACTGTTAAAATAAAATAAAATAAGCCTCATGCCATTGGCATATTGCAGTTCCGTTCACTTCATTACTGACGCTTTGTGCACGCCGTACCTGTCCGTGTTTGCCGTCACGATCAGCTCAGCACTATCAGCCGGGGTTCTCAGCATTCGAATAACTCCGGTCACACGGTCGATGCTAAACGCCGGATAGGACCGGGCGAACGAATAGTGCACACTACCTTCGGCCCCACCACCATCAGCAGCTGCAACGACCCGGATGAGGAAGCCAGGTGCGCTTGACGTCATCACAGTGACGTCATAGACGGGCTGAGTAAACAGTAGAGGTGGGGTGGTAGTGGATGGCGTTGAGATGGTGATGTTTATGTCAGTCGTGGTTGAAAGAGGTGGATCTCCATGGTCCTGGCAAGTCACTGTGACCACGATAAACCCGCGCCGGACCTCTGCCCCATGCAGTGAGACACCAGTTATCAGCTTGTACTCTCCTTTACAGATACAACGTTCGTACCATTTAGTCGCAATACATGCATTACAGACAAACACGCAGACAGACGACACATCGTACCCAAGGCTCGACCGTTAGTGGTCGGCCAAAAATTAATTAAAGTACAACTAAGGTTTGTGCTCATTTTCTTGTCCCGTATGTTTATCTTTTGCGCTGACAGCGTCTCTGCCCTATAACCGTAGAATCTCTGACCCTCTCCTACCTACCGTTTAGCCACAATACATGCGTTACAGACAAACAGCAGACAGGTGACATATCATAAACGAGGCTCGACCTTAACGGTCGGCCAAAAACTCACCTTCGAACATACGCACCAGTCGAAACTCGTCGTCATAAGTCATAATCTGTCTCCTCCAGTCGGCAGGGGATTCGCCCTCCCTCTACTCAGTTTACGTCTGTCACCGAGACAGGACTCTGCGCAATAAACGCACCTTTCGGGAAAAACTTAACAAATCCTAAAACTATAGTGTCATTGTAGCAGGCGACAGTAACATTTCGTCATCCTATCTGACATCGTTTTGATACAATCGCAGAGTGTGACGGACGGACAAACAGACGTCCCGACGAAATTAAGACGCTCGAAGCATTCTGCCGTCGGGCGTAAAAAGTAAGCAGGGCAGAAAATTAATTGCGACTTTTCGACAGGCACTGCACATTTCAGACAGAATTCTGACAGACAGATGCAGATTGCCAACAGTGGAGATAAGTTGGTGTTCAAAATTTCAATTTGCCCCCAAATTTTTCAGCCCTAAGTTCTGCATTTCTGCAGAAAAATTTCCCGACAAATTTTCGTCAGCAAAAATTAGGCTAATGGTGGGCAATCGAGCCCACTTTTTCTGCCATGACGTCACTGCCTATGAGTATATTCGAATAAAAAAAACTTACCTTCAAACATGCGGACCAGTCTGAACTTGTCGTCGTAGCCCGCTTCTTCCAGTCGGCAGGCTACTCTCCCTCCGTCGCCTCGGTTCGCGTCTGTCGCTGAGACATGCGCAATGAAGGTGCCCGGTGAAGCATCTGCCGGAACCTGAGCCAGTCCACTGCGCGTCATCGCATCCACGGTCACACTAGGTGCTCTGTCGTTGATGAATTCGACGACGATTGACAGCGCAGCTAGACCCGGCACAGAGTTAGAGCCCTCCACTCCCGCCTCCACCTGAGTTATACAGAGTAAAAAGTAAGTTAGTTAGTTTGAAGTAAAGGACAGTTCAGTACTTGTCAAACATCAGACAGAATTTTGACGAACAGTTGCAAATTCCCATCAGGAAGGAAAGAGATTATGAATCTACAAAATGTTAATTTTGCCTTAATTTTTTTCCAAGAAGCGGGTTTTCGGCTGCAGATTTAGCATTTTTGGACGAACATCTTTATTCGCTGCAAGGTAGCAAGAACATAAACAAGGAAACTCAACTGAAGAAAGAAAGAACAAACTAAAGTCTTGACTAATGATCGATAAGCTATTGCATTTATTTTTTCCCAAATAGTTTCTGCATAACCAGGCTAAACTAGTCTACAACCCCAAGCATTACACTCGTTTAAAGTAAATTCACCAAAAAATTTATTAACAGTGAAATCTTTTTACGACAAATTGCACAGCTCATGGGCTGTCTCGACTTCAGCAATTGTATTACAACATCAAGCTGTCTGGCTTGGGTTAGAGCGGGACGCGTTCACCTGTGTCGGATGACAGAAGGTAACACTGTATGATCTCATATGACAGGTGACGCTCCATAGCTCTGCCGTTGGTTTCCCACGAAAAGCTCTGCATACCCTTTAACTTCTTAACCTTCAAATAAATTGCAGTTGTGCATACCGAAAGGTTGTATGCAGGTTGTGTGACAGCACTGAGCAGCGTGACTTGGCCTATGGTAGAGTTGATATCGAAGACGTTGCCGTACAGACGGCGAGTTCGTCGTGAGAACCTGTAGACGATCCTAGGATCCATCCTAGAATCAGTCTTAGGATCACTCCTGGCGCCCGGGCCAGCAGCCGATGATGGCAAAGAGGCGTGTAGACGAATGAGTCTTGAGCCGGGACGAGTGTTTTCTGACAGACGCAGCGAGTAGCTCGAGTTGTCAAACCGCGGCGTCACGTACCTAATCGCATTGTAAAGGCGCGTTTGGAGCGACGTAAGTGAACTGAACTGAACTGACACGGTTTATGTTTTGACGAACTCGGCAATGGGCAAGCAGGGCGAGCTCTTTTTTTTATTGGTTGACGCGTACGTGAGCGTAGTCACGTAAGCCACCGAAGCCGTTAGACAGTGCCTACTGTAATGCATTTCTGCTTGTTTGTTAGTCAGTTCGTCAAAAAATAAACCGTGTCCGTTCAGTTCAGTTATGTCGCTCTGTGCGTGCTTTATACCCCGTTTACACGATCGAGCAAACATCGAGCAAACGTCTGGCAAATGTATGCAAAATACATGTGCTAATTGTTCGACGTCTGCTCGACGTTTGCTCGATGTTTGCTTGATCGTGAAAACGGGGTATTATGAATATGTATAGCAACTAAGAGGTAACAGAATTCAAACTCCGATACGATATAGGCCTAATATGATAAAAAAATTTACACTTGTTTACTAAGAAGCAAGCTGTCTGATTAATCTAGCATGCAAACTAAAAAAACTTAAAATGTTTCAAATGGCAAAAAAAGATGACAGAAACTAAAATAACACAGAAACCAAAGTAAGTTGGCAAACGGCGAAATTGCTGTGGCAAGTACACCCAAATCATCGTTTGTATTTGTAGGTGGCAGCATAGGAATGCCGGTTTGGCCAGAGTGAATGTACAGGTTTCAACACGGTCTATATACGGTGTCTTTATGCAAGCATAACGAGGCACAATGTGCAGTAGAGCGTGATGAAACCTACTTTTTTCATGGCCGCGATGGACAGTAAGTTCTGCAGGAAAATGGGCACGTGCTATACGCAGACCCGAACCACGTTTCGGTCGTCACGCCTGAGTAGAGTAAAATAATGTGGACACTTATAACACTCCAAACACTACAGTCAAACATAAAAGGACTAAGTAGATTACGAAATAAATTAATAATAATTATATGAGTTATCACGTGTACCGCCGCAGGTCGGTGATGATGATGTTAATAACGACGGATCCAGACAACTGAGGTTCTCCGCCGTCTACTGCTATCAGTTTGAACGTGTGACGAGCACGCTGCTGACGATCCAACCGACCAACCAGTTCCAGACGAACGTCCATGTCACCTGCGAGTAAGTAAGTAAATAAATAAATGAACATTAAGTTAATTTACAGTAGACCGAAAAGTTGGCTTAGTCTGTCGCACCGCCAAAGACCTTTACGACACGAGCTGGTTGGTGATTTGCGAGTTTTTCCCGTAAGACAAGAAGAAAGACAAACAAAAATCGAAAACAGTCGTAGGGAAATGTTTTAGCTGAGAATGACAGACTCGGATGATTCGTCGGGCACAAATTTCAAAGTAATCAAGTTTGCTATGTTTGGCGACCAAAATTAGCTTCCATTGATTGGCCAATAAATTAGATAAAGCCGGTAAAGTAATTAATTAATTAATTCATTAATTAGCTAATTACGTCGTAAGTACCTTCTAATTAATTGGCCACCGACCTGCAATCGTGGACGCGTTCTCTACTCGTACAGTGAAGACGTCGGAACGCGGTGACAGCTGGTACCCCACCACTCCGTTCTGCGGACTGTCCACGTCCATCGCAACGGGAAGCGGAAACAGAATTCCCGGGGGCGTGGTCTCGGCGAGGTAAAATTCTACTTCCGGCGCTGCTGCGGAGAATGTCGGGGCGTTGTCGTTCAGATCCACCAGTTCCACGTGAACCTTTAGTCATTCAATTTCATGCATTCATTGATTCCTTTATTCATTTTTTAAAAGCGCCCAGTACTGAATTCAAGAGGGCTGAAATATTAATATTAAACTACAGAAAGTATGTATGGGATGGTCACGATGCGGGCTCGGAAATTGCAAATGTGTCAGGCTGGCAAGCCGCGTTTATTTCAAGAGCACAAACAGTACAGCAGCATACGTGGCATAAAGGGTGGTCCAAAAAAACGGATACCCAGTTTTATTTTTGGGATAACTTCGGTAATTCAGCACCGATTTTAACCATTCTTTCACTTTTACAAGCAGAAATTTAAGGCGTGTAAACGTGAAGTTCTTCCACCCACCGCACCTTTATTGTGTGACCACATTACCTAGCAAAACAAACACTGTCAAAGCTACAGTGGTCTGGGAGAACAGGCAACACATAAAGATATCAATTTCGTAGCATAAAATAGTTAAGCTTACTTACTTATTCGCAGTAGTGCCTTGTGACGTCATTGTTACGTCATATTGTGTTTATTTACTTTG
>Ga0056128_1011758_pt1 | contig 10762 bp, 5 predicted proteins | sample WorMetLIZISLAND2_FD_71113 | JGI IMG/M metagenome (GOLD analysis project Ga0056128, IMG submission 71113) | Marine gutless worms symbiont microbial communities from Max Planck institute for Marine Microbiology, Germany - Olavius geniculatus... ... | reverse complement strand
TATTTGAGTTTGGGTAAAAAAAGGCAGAAAAAGAGAAAAAAAGGAAAAAGGGGAAAGGAGGAAAAGCGGAGAAGTAGGAGACGAGGCTCCCCCAAATGAGATTTCTGGCTACGCCACTGGCACCGTGACACAACCCACTGGTCGCGTGGTCGGCAGTGCTTACCAGATTGAAACACCTCCAACATCTCCTCAGTACCGAGATGTGAATGCGACTGAAAGGCAGCATTGTCGGCAGTGGGGTGTCAACGTCACAACAAGGCCTATGCAGAGCGTGTAATCTGAAAAAGGCGGGAATTGCCTACTGCATAATGGGTAATCAATGACCGTTTGCAGTGCTGGTTGTATCTGCCTAGAACAGCAGTCGTCTTTATTCTGCATTAATGTATAGTAAGCCTATATAGGGGCCTACTGCCTGAGGGGACGAATGTGGGTGAACAAAAGGCAAACCGAGCCGTGCCCCTGGGTGGTTGTCGAACTACGACATATTTCCCTGTATGGACTGGTTTTGCTAAATTACCGGTAACAAACGTTGCTGGTAACTTACCAGTAATTTAAGCCTATCATTCGCAGAAGTTAACGGTAAGTTATGGGCAATTTATCGTTAATGCGCTGGAGCAGCGTGAAAAATTATGGCGACTACAGAAGTGTGCGGGAATTCGGAGTAACCACACATAAAAAGCATATAAAATGTCAGATCTGAACGAAAAAAACGAACTGAAATAAAATAAGCTGAAATCAGAGCCGCGCGCCGCGGCTTTTATTGTCTGTCCAATGTAATGCATAGCATTGGACGGAGTATAAAATCATCCGAGTGTCCGTGCGTCCGTGCGTGCGACCGCGCGTCCAACGTTTCTTAATCTATCTTTCTTCCACCTTCCCTTTCTCCTTCCCTTCTCCTCCCCTTTTTTCCCCTTTCCCATTTTTCTTTCCCTTGACTTTTTCTTTTTTTTCTCCGTCCCCTTTTCCTTCCCTTTTTCTTATCAATTGCTCTTTCCTCTTCCCCCTTTTCCTTTCCTTTCGTCTTTTCCTTCCCCTTTCCCTTCCCCTTCTCTTTATCTTCCGCTTTCCCTTTCTTTTACTTTTCCTTCCTCCTCTTTTTCCCCTTTCACTTCTTTTTTCCCTTCCTTTTTTTCTTCCCTTATCCCTTTCCCTTTTCCTTCCCTTTCTTTTTCCCTTTCTCTTATCTTTCCCTCTTCCCTTTTTTCTTTCCCTTTTCCTGTTTCTGTCCGTATCCTCTGCAAACTCCTGTGAAGGATATCACGCATTTCCCTTTATTTTTTCTTTATCTTTCATTTCTTTTTTCCTTCCTTTTTCTTTCTCTTTTCCAATTTTCCTTTTCTTTCCTTCACCCTTCTTTTTTTCTCTAATTCTATCTTTCTTTCCGTGTCCACGTCCGTGCGTTCAATATTTGAGACGCCATATCTACATAACGGTGCAAGATAGACGCATGGTCACCATGGACTACCCATAGGAAGTCACGTGACCGACGACGTCACGTACGTGACCCCAAAAGGTCAAAGTCGTGACCCCATTATATTTGAGGCACCATATAATGTAACGGTGCCAGATGGACGCATGGTCACTATGGACCAGCCATAGGAAGTCGACTCTCGCAATTTCAATGGTCCCGTGACCGATGACGTCACGTAACCCCAAAAGGTCATGGTCGTGACCCAATTACATTTGAGGCGCTATATCTCGGTAACGGTGTCAGATGGACGCATGGTCACTGTGGACCACCCATAAAAAGTCGACTCCCGGGAGTCGAATGTTCACGTGACCAATGACGTCATGTGACCCGAAAAAGTCAAGGTCGTTACCCCCATTATCTTTGAGGCGCCATATCTTCATAACAGTGCAAGATAGACGCATGGTGACGACGGACCATTTATAGTAAAGTGCTGGTGATGAATCGAATGGTTTCATGACTGACAATGTTCAATGTTTAGTTAAAATAATAGAGAAAAATGACAGAGCATTGCTGCTGTACAGTTTAAAATTAAAGTAACTGTTTGACTTTTTTCTGCTAGTCTAAACAGCTCACTGATTATAATTATTTATACGGCCATATACTGTACACTATCGGAATGCGTTGGACAGACTTTGTGTTTGTATGAACATTATTTTGTTTCATTTAAGTTTATTTCGTTTTGGTTCGTTTTATTTCGATCGGTTCAGTTCTGGCGCCAGAAATTTAATCCAACGACTGATAATTTTTTTCACAACATTTCTAGGAACTTTATACACGTAGTGTAAGCCATTTTCATTCTTTGTTGTTTTATCTTTATTTTCATTTTATTTCCAATATAAGCAATATGGCTATTTTCATTCCCATTTCAACCCATTTCTACAGGATTTACCAACCAATCTCACGCATACCTCTAGTGGTGACTGTACCAACTGCAGTCGTAGGCCTATAAGCTCAAAATAAACACTTTTTATCAAATATTTATAATGCTTGAACAATGTAATATTTGCTAATAAATATTCAACAGCACTGTGTTCAGTTTTTGTTTTAAAAATTTCACAATTCTTTAACGAACTCTTGCAAACACCGACTGTGAATCAAACAGCTTTCATCGTTCGTTAATCCAGCCACCGAAGGCCTAACGAGATCGCAATTTATTCGCACACTAACAGAAGTTGTTTACGTCGTTGTAAGATACAAACATCATTTTTATTTTTTGCATACACATGCTTCACACTGCCATGTAATGTTAAACAACGTAAAAAAGCCAATTTTGGCCAATCATTAATGTGATTTACACATCATATAAAATTAATAACGTGCAATATATGCAGTAATCAAGTCGTTTATTCTTAATGCTCATAGGCAATTAACAAGCAAAATGAGCCACACTAAGAATAGGCCAGCTGCTGAGACGTAGATTATTTTAATTTTCCGTAACATTTACACGCGTAAATCGGCGGCAAGTTACTAATGAAATTTACCCGTAATCTACGGGTAACTTACCGGTAACTAACCACGTTACCAATAATTTATCGGTAAGTTACCCACTGGTATGGACTTCGAAATTCCCCGAACATTTCCCAGCCGCGACATATGGTGAAATAAATTTTCAGACAAAACGAAAATTTTTCGACAGGCTAGAATTTTAAACGGAGTAACTGCTTCCACCCTACGCCTTTACTACGGTGATCAGTGGATAGCCTTGCGTCGAAGCACGCTGCGGAAGTCGATCTGCTGTAGTAGTTGTCGGTGTAATAGTCGTCAGTATAGCCGTTGTCAAAAGGTGAACAGGCAGTAAGTTCGGTACGTGCTATAGCGCTTCTTACGTGAGTCAGATTCGTGACCGGAAGCGCTTTACAATCATGTCGGAAGTGGCAGCTGATTCGCATGCGCTAATGATACTACTCCGACGTATAGTAGTTGTCAGTGTATATTAGCCGTCGATGTAGTAGTTGTCAGAAGTAGGTTTGCTGTATCTCTGACGTTGACGCTCGATGCCGTTGAATGAGTTCTTGGTCGGTGTTCACTTTGAGAAGGTTCGTTTTGCGCAGCAGCGACCGGAAGTCGAAAGTTCCCGCCGACTCACTTCCTGTTGCTAGTAGCAACAGTTTCACTGTTCCGCTGCTCTCACTAGTCTCCGTTGACACCGTCTTTCTCCTGTTACGTACAGATATGTAACAAAAAACCAGCTGTCGCTAGGATAGCCGACCAAACATGCTAGAAATGCCTGAATCTATCTCTAGACCAGGATTGATTTCAGGACTACCCACACAGGCCTGGGACCCCAGTACCCAAAAATTGCTGAAAACTCAGCACTTAACACGGTACCTCGGTGGCGTAACAGTTTGGACGTTGGACTAACGAACTACAGTCAAGAGGTCGTGACCTACGTACCGTGCTGGGTGCTAAGCTTTCAGCAGTCGAGTTGCTATTAAGTGTTAGGCTACTACTTGGATGGGTGACTATTGGCGGATAGGTAAACAAGCCATCTCGGTTAACACGATGTTTCATAAAAAGACTCCTTTTTCATAATTCACTTAAATGATGGTCAATTTGCACTAACTTTTACCAGTTATAACTGAAGAAATGCTAATTCAAAATAATTCAACAAAATGTAACTGTTTTTAACTTTTTAAATATTCTTTGCTAGTCGTGACGTGACGCTTACGTCAACGTGTATCGTGAGTAGGCCTACAAGCTTGCGTGTCTAAACTGGTGCTATCAGTTCCTACCCTGCTTTAATGGTAAACTTTACACGTAATTTAATTTTTGAAAATTAGTAAAATTGGTTTCATAAGATGATTTTTTGCATGTATATTTTAATAATTTTAGTGATTTTTAAAAATTTATGTTTCGCATGGTAGTATAGCAACGCAGTGTGTGGTGGGATATTTAACATCCAATTTATTGCTAATTGTCCACAGTATGTGCCAGTAGAGCTGTCACAGTTGACGCGTTAATTAACGCGTTAATGCGTTAATAAATTAACGCGCGTTAAAAAATTAACGCACATGTCGTAATGTCGATTGCATTTCATTCGGTTTCCACAACGCGACGGTCGAATGGTATGCAAAGGACACGACGCAATGACGTCGACAGGACCGTTGCGTAGGGGTACGTCGACAGATCAGTCGCGTAGTGGAAAGTCTGTGACGTGCATAGGACTTTACGACTCGACGTTGACAGAACCGTCGCCTATCGGGAACCGCATAGTGTGGCACAAAATAAAATACTGTAATAGTTAAATAGTAAGTAGTCTAAATACGTTTAAAAAATAAAAATTATATGTGTTTTTAAATTTTTTTTTTCATTTTTCTAACTTTCTATATTCTACAAGCGGGTCCCATAAACGTCTCAGTCCCTGGGTAATTTACCTCCTACTCTCCATCTCGACGGGACTGGGTGCGTTAATTTACGCGTTAATTAATGCATTAAAAATTAACGCACTGCGTTAATGCGTTAAAAAATTAACGCCTTGACAGCTCTATGTGCCAGTGAAAGAATTTTGAAAATCGGTTAATATTTAGCGAAGATATGGACAAAAGTAAAGTGCCACGTTTTTTGCCTACCCTGTAGAAAGTAGAGACGTTACGGAAAAGAAATTTGTTTTTCTCAGGGAGCGTCCGCGATCGCGTCCGCAAAATGCTTGCGGACGCGCCTTTCTGGTGCTGGTGCACTGTCTTGCTTGAACATTGTGAAAGTCAAACTAGCCCCACAAGCAGGTAAATGTGATCGCTTTGCGCGTTTTTTGTGCCTGCAGCTGTCAAACAGAAACTTCAAGAATTTGTCATCATTATCACGTAAAATCTTTTTGCAGTATTGTTTATACAGTATTACGTAGACCTAACTGCGTCTGTTTTTTTTCATATTTTTTATCTAGAATTAGGAATATATGTTAATGGCTGCAATAGATAATAAAATGCTTTTATTTTATTTCATTTTCATTTCAATAATATAGGCTAAGCACAATTGCAGCACCTGTTGCGCGGAGTGGTCGGCAGAGGGCGTGGTAGTTGTAGTTGGTTTCTGTTGTTAGATCGTTCAGCCTATTTTATAACAAACAGCATCCACCATGAACAAGTTTATTTGTTAGAAAAATGACTAAAACAGACAGATAGACAGCAGATTATATTACCGTTCAAAGGCAAAACGCACAAATGGATATCAAAAGGCAAACACACCGAAGATGTGAGTTCAGAGGTTACAACCTTCTGATAGATAACAGTGCAAGTTTGCGACAGAAGAGATTATGCGTGCTCAGCATTTTAATCGTGCCCCTAAAGTCCCCAAAACAGAAATTATTGGTTGCAAGTGCCGCGTTTTTAGACGAAAAGTTTCCGGCAAGCTCCGGCAAAATAACGTTAATTTTCCCACGGGTTAAAATTGGGGAATGGGAATTGCCTGCCCATGACAAGACGCTAATGTTTGCTTCTGAGGACATCTACAATTATACTGCTATAGAATGAAACTGCGTCCATCAGGTTGTGCCTCAGTGACAACCCGTTGAAATTTGCTGGTAGTGGACGTTGTAGTCGTAGTCGTTTTTAATGATGTCTGCTGCTGAACCTCAGGCTGCTGCTCTGACAGCTGCTGCTCGTGAGCGTAGGACGAAGAACTGTCGCTATGGCAACTGTCGCTATAGCAACGAGAAGCTTCATCTTCCGACATGACGCTGCTTCTCCTGTCATCACTCGATGTCTGCATTCTGCGTTAAACAATACATGGACTACTACTATACAGACAACTATTAAGCTCATTTAGTCTACGCGTCGAACTATGGACAGACAAAATATTTTTATCTTTTTTTAAAATTTTTATTTAATACAACAAATCTGTTTAATGTTACACAACAGCTCATAAAACAAAGTGACACGCTAAATAATGCCCGCGAAAACAAACAGTAAATGCCCCTTCAGGTTTCCATTTTTATTTCGGTTGCTGTTAAAATGGAAATTGTCAAATGGATATTTTTGTATTTTTAGTATTTTTCTGTTAATATCCACACGCTTTCCATCATCACATGTACCATTTATGTTTAATAGTTTCTTTTGGCATAAACTCCGCTCAATTATACGTAATCTTCATTGATTTCAAGTAAGTAAATAAAACGTAAGCACATTTTGTAATGCACAGAACAAACGTAAATGCAAAAAAGATAAACATTCCGAAAGCTACACAGACTTAATAGATAATAGCTAACAAAAGCGCACTCTTGAAAACTTATAAGCACAGCTATAGAAAAGTAGAAATGATGCATACGGGAACATAGCCTAAAGAGTTTTTCTTTTCAAGTAGTACGATATTTAGAAAGTGTTAATGCCGCTGAATTTCGTTGAAAAAATTCCGGGTAACATTGTCAGCATCTTCAAGGCCAAGGCCAAAACCAGGCAAGCCGTGGCCAAGGCCATAATTAGCACCAGTCCGGCAAAACGATAACGCTGTGCTAACTAGGCCCCTCTATATTTCGGTTGCGGTAGTCAACGTTGAGACAAGAAGATGCCACGAAAAGCAAGGGAACGAAACAGAACAGCGAAGGTAGGCTTACACGAAACACTGGTGCTAAGCGAACATCCAGCAGTTGTATAATAGGAGGAGTGCATAAACCACAACACGGATGGGACCGAGCGCAAAACAGGACCGAAGCAGTGGATCCGAAAACACGTAGGATGCGACAGTAGCTACTAACTGTGTGTCGATGATAATCTCTCCATCTCCGCCGTCGCCACCGGCGAATAGAATGCGCACTTTGATGTTGTCCGAAAATCGAACCTTCCTCTTCTGACGTGAAACTTCGTGGGTGGTCAATCCTTCTGAGTTGAAACTGGGCGTAAAATCAGCGGCAGTAGTGAAGGGGGTCCCGGTTGGCGAGGGAGCACGGTACTCGTGGGGGATCAGAGGGGATGGCGACATGTATTGTGGCGGCCAGTGCGGGGGCCGCAGATCCCTAGTGCACGTTTTGCTGTAGGCGAATTCCGTCGGATCATATGACGGGCGCTTGACATCGGTGTAGTAGTTGTCGCTGTAGTTATTGACGAAAGAGTCGTGCAGAGGGGAATTTTGGTGTGGAACGTTAGAAATGCGGCCTGTACCAGGAAAGACCGTTTCACTGTACACGTTTTCGTGCACATAATGATGCTGCGACTCAACTTCGAAGTGGCGAAAAGATCCGGACCGAATCGAAGTTTTCTGCTCGCCAGTAAAAAAACAACTTTCTTCGGCAGACAGGACAGAAACTTCGGTGACGCTTTCCTCGTTCATAGAGTAAATATCCGTGTCCTTGGGCGGCATAGGCAGGGCTTCCAAAGACCACGGGTCTCGGTGATCTGACCCAGGCTTACATATGACGCGGTCAGAGAGAGACTCGGAGCATCTGGTTGTTCTGATAAGCCGACAGACCGGGCAACACCAACATCCGGTGTGCTGGTTACCAAGGCGACCTAACGACGTCTGGAGTTTGTAAGACAATTCTTCAAGATCGCCTGGACGAACGGCGGATTTGCTCTGTACTTCGGCCAATGCGCTACACGTTAAAACAATGCAAACTTTAGATCTACAAATCCTTATGCGTCCGGTTGCCGTTTGCTCCAAAAACATGCGTCTCTAAAATGCTATTGGACCCTCAAAAATATTTGTTTTACTTGTTACTTTTTGCACTTGTTTGTTTTACTGAAAAACTGTTATTATCTAGTTTGTTACATGGAGCATCTTCACTTTAGTTTTCCTGAATAAGCCTACTAATCAGTGTGTCAAGTTGTTTTAGAAGGTGTTGTGCAAAATTAGGCCTACATAACACGTCATAATATAAAAATAAAAATTTTTACAAAATTTCACCTTTTTCTCTTTTACACCTTTTTGCCATTTTAGACATAAAAGAACTATCACCTTTCTTCACACTTGGGCAACAGTCTGGCGGTAAATTCTCAAAGATTTCCTATGCCTGGAAGTTTTAAGCCTTGTTTATAGCGACCGTAAAAGAACTCAACTCAACTCAACTTAAGTGACCCAATTTTTCATTTCAGTGCTTTGAATATGTAAATATTTACATACAAACAATGTTGTGCTATTTATAGTTCTATCAATAGACAGGCATAAGCGTAATAAAAATCACTTCTTGCGATGGAATCAGTGAGTGTTATGAAATCGAGATGTCGGCACTTAAAGGTATTCGCGTTCGCAAGTTTTCGCGCGTAGTTAAACGTACGCCGACCTTAATAAGTTGACAAATTCATCAAATTACAAACATCAACAACAACAATATATATAAAGGTTGTAATATGATGAATTTATCAACTTATTAAATTACGTTTCAACCTATGAGTCTATTTAAAGACGTACGCCTACTTTGTTTGTAAGCTGCGTAAGGCGCGTAAAAAGGACTTTTTGTTGGCTTGTCTTCCGTGTGTTTCTTTTCATTATAACGTTCTAGAGAATAAGTTCGTTAAGTGCATCGCCCATGTCGGCACTATAGCCTAAAGTTTGTAATTGTGTTAAGCGCGGGAAATTTCCAAACGCTGCAGTGTACTATTAATCCAATGCTTAACAGATGAGTAACTCAACTCGAGTTGAGTTACGTTGAGTTTTTCGCTCGTCAATAAAGACCGACTAAACTCATCTCAACTCAACTGAGTCTTAACTGCTCAAAACTTCGAAAAGTGACAAAAACTGACTAAAACTGAGTTAAACGCAGTAAGACTCACCGTTGTTTGTGTTCGACTGTTTCACAAATGCGTCGCTTCTCGTTATAAATCTGTACGATTAAATGCACAAAGTTACCGCTGTCAAAAACAACTCCACAAGTCGTGAAAGTGGCCACTGCTAAATGTCACAGTTGATGTAGTGTACCGATAATGCCGTTGAATTGCGTTTCCACTATAGCTGCTCTGTGCTGCGCGTTGCGGTAGACACGGAAAAGCCGAGAGTATTATTAAGCGCAAGCGATTTCGACTATTCCTACACATTTTTTCGTAGCGTATACTTTGTCTGTCTTCTGTCGTCTTCGTGCACCTTGTTCGTTCGACGGATAAATGTCAGTTGGCTGGTACACTTTGTCGTGTAATATTGCGTTAAATGTGGGATGAAACACAGAGCCCATTGCAAATTGTAGCTGCCACCTGGCGAACATTGACGAAGAATTAGGTAGACAGTGAATCCGCGCTTTTTACTAAACTAGATTGGTCCTTGTTATCATTGGCAGTATTGTTATCGAAAGCGACAATACGTACGTCAGAGGACTGTTGTGGGAAAACGATACGGTCAACGTCCGACGTTTGTTCGTGTTCCCTAGGTGGCAGCACTGTTTCACTAGACGGTCGTCCAATGGCGTCCAGTTGACGGCGGATGAGATGTGACTTTGCTAACCACATCCTGAAATACTTCTGTAGTATTACTGCCGCCACCAGTGTAGTAGTCTTCGGTGTGTAGTAGTTGTCGGCAGTTGTAGTAGTATCACTGCCGCCGTGTGCAGGCGTATATTTTCGTCACCTTCGTCCGCCAGAGGGCGCTGACGGCTAAACGACGACAGAAAACCGCCGATCGCTAAAGCATGCACAAAATCATGGGCAAAAGTTGTAAAGTCAGAAAAAAGAAATTTTCCGTCTACCTCTGGACGTCATCTAAAACACTTTTACTTTTAGTTCTACAGGCACACCGAGCGCGTTCGAAGTTAGATATTTACAGTTAACGGGCATATAAATTACTTACCTAATTATTAATCCCTTCTGCTTACTTAAGTGGACTGGACTATATTGCTGTTATATGGGCCACGTTAAACATTTTTGTGATGATGACGATGACGATAATGATGATCACAGACCGCTACTGAGGAGAGCAGTCTTTCGTCGGTGTTCGGCCAATCGTCGTCGATACTCGACACGCTGCAGATAACCGCGAACTTGCGCCTGAATCTTTACGACTGAATTACGACTGAATTGCGGCATAATTACGATTAATTACAACTGCGAACTGTTGCATGAATCATTACGATCCAACTACGACTAAATTACGACTCAATTACGACTAATTACAGCCTTGAACCTGCGCCTGAATTTTCACGACTGCATTGCGACGTCTTCGGTCGTCCTTTAGCCGTCGCCGAACCACGAATCCACGACACTCTGTGTGTGTTCAACGACTAGCGGTTAGACGATGCCCAAATGTGAGTTAAAACTACGTTACAGACGACAGACAAACGAACGGATAAGAGGTCGTATCATAAGCGTAAACACGAAAGGTTAAAGGGGTGTATAGCTTTTTATGGAAAGTCCATCGCAAAGCGACAGAGCGTTAGGCTTG
>Ga0056128_1011756_pt1 | contig 10763 bp, 5 predicted proteins | sample WorMetLIZISLAND2_FD_71113 | JGI IMG/M metagenome (GOLD analysis project Ga0056128, IMG submission 71113) | Marine gutless worms symbiont microbial communities from Max Planck institute for Marine Microbiology, Germany - Olavius geniculatus... ... | reverse complement strand
GTCCTAATCTGTGGGCCCCAACAGCCAGTCTATTACAAGGTTTAACTGTCATGCAGCAGTGTGTCTACCAGATAAAATTTAGGAATGTTTGTGATGTCAAGAAGCGACTGGTACAGCTTAGATTGGTCTGGAGCAGAACATTATCGATACTGCTGTCAATGAATGGAGAAAGCGTCTCATCGCCTGTGTTCACATAGTGGGCCAACACCTCAAGTAATTTTACTACAGGCAGTTAAAAAATGGACAACTGGATGAAATGTCAGCCAGTGTGTCAGAAATGTAAACAAAATGTGTTTTTGCACGTTATGTTAATTAAGCAATCATATCACATTGGACAAAAAAGTGATATTTCGCCTGTTGCGATTTTCCAGGTAGTGCAGAAACAAACGTTAGATGAGGTGGAGAACTAAATAGTCATTTGATGGCAAGTTATACCAGGAATATTCGTACCAAAAACTATCAAAATCTGAAAATTGGTTCTCAAGTTACAGTCGAAAATGTTGGGTATGTTTTACTAGAACACAGTGTAAAGCCAGGCTTTAAATGAAGACTTTGGGCAAATTACGTCACAAAACTCGATGAAGGAACAGTGGCTGGAATGTCGAAAAGTAACTACGCATACCGAGATATATCTACCTCTGGCTATGCGCAGCACTCTCATGGCACGAATGATTGTTGGGTTGATGGGTATTAACCCAGACTTGATTTCTTCGAGAATAATTCCAATAATTGACAGTATGACAATTGCGATATCAAGTCGATTCCAACTGCAATCAACACAAAAAACGCGTAACTAATTAATTATTTCAAAACACAAAACGCAATATAAAACGCAATATAAAGACAAGCACACTTTCGCTGTGCAGTGAGTGTCAACTGACAGTACTTTGATTAATTATTGAAACGACTTCTATAGAAGCTCGACACGTCACAAAAAATGCCAGTAGTCATCCTGTAAACTACAACAGTTTGTCTTTTCTATAACTAGCACTACTCGACAAACTGCGGAGTGTGGAAAAAATACATGTAGTTGCTAGAAAAAAATGAAAAATAATACATTACAAAATACATTACATTACAATTGACAAGTGGATAAAGTACGCATATCTAAGACAACGAAAAGGATAATCACCTGTCTAGTAGGTAGCGACACATGCCAAAGGAGATAATACGAATGATGGCTTCGAGAATAAAAACAGATGTGAAAAAGAAATTGAATATTTTCAACGTATACTGCAACTCCTGCAGCAACAAAACAGTTATAATACAAATTTGTATCACATTCATCTACACGAAATCAATGAAAACCAAAAATTCTGTAGAGCATCGACAGTGTCAAAAGTAGTAACTGGTTATGTATACATAGGTAAATACATACATATAATTTTTTACAGAAATGTAAAACACAGTTATAGCAGATATGTTGGACATAAAACATAAAAACAAATCGCCATCTAATAATGTCTAATGTCTAATATATTATTTAGTGCCATGATATCAACATGCTGCACTTGCCTTTACAATGCCAAAACTTTACTTTGGGTTAGTGTTATACAGTATTTGTTTAATAAATTCTTTTCTGCTGAATTCTTTCTAAAGGATTCCAGCCTAAACTAAAGTAACCATAAAAAGATGACAAGTTCAAGTCAGTCAATCGATCAAAAATGGATCAAATGCTTTCTAATCAGCTGACAGACTGCAGTCGACTATAGCAGAAAAAACAACAGTGAAATACAAAAAAACCTTTGGCATAAGATAGAACTCGAGAGCCATGGTGATGACGTTGAGGCCAATGACGCCTGCTATGGCTAAGTCGAAGTACTTGCTGACGGTAATGCTGTAGAGTAACATTCGTGGCTGGGAATACAGCGACCAGTACGGCACCTCGTGACGACCTGCGTACAACCAAACACACATACAAGCTGCTTTACCTGATAAAACATGACATAACAATAATCCAAGACAGACAGCTTACAATCACTGCCGCCAGACAACATTTTTTTAAAATGCTGAAAATTAGGGACATCGAGAGCCACAGCGGGGCCAGGAGAAACATTTTCGCGGCGTCCCTCTGGGGATAATTTTTTTTATTTCTTATTTTAAAACGGCACATTCTAGTGTACTTTATATTTCTGAGCTACGGTGGGACCCCCAAACGTCGCGGGGCCCAGAACAACTTACCCCCGCCCCTTTACTCTCTTCCCTGTCAACGGGCCTGCTGAAATTCGGCTCATTTTTTACTCCTCGCGCGCTAGGAGCGAAGAGGAATGAGATCAGTGTAATACTGAGGACCGACCGATGACCGACGACCGACGACCGACCTCTGTTCCTAGAAGAGCCTTCCTGAAAAAACTTCAAACGGCCATATCTCTATAACGGTGCTAGATAGAGGCATGCGTTAAAGTATAACAAGACAAATGGCAACTAGCATCATCGACCATTATCGGAAATTTTTTCATCTCAGTTCCTAAAATCGGGCAATATTTTATGACTTTCGGAGAGACAATTTCCAATAACGACCTCGACGCCAGTCACTACTATTAGTGTAATATTAAACGGGTCTCAATTAGACGCCGGGTCTCTAATACAAGCCGAAAGGAACGAAAAAGCTTTTAAAAGAATACAAAAGCAAATGATATGCGCGAGGAGTACATTAGATTGGTCACAATCTAATAATATTTCTTGTTAAAACTTGACTTGAACTTGAACTCAGATCGTTTATTCAATACTGGCGTCATTTCAGTACTATGACGAGCATGCTTTACAAATAATACGTTGCATAAATATTTCCATCAAATAACTTTTTAAAGACTTTCAACATCAATTTATTGACAACTGTAGTTACTTAACTGGACAACTTTTATTGCACTGAAATTATCATTGTTAGGCCTATACGAATACATTTTGCAAGGCAGGGTTTCATGTCAAACCATCCACCAGGGATAACCAGGTTATATAATGCACAAGTAGTTGCTCTTCAAAAAGACCAAAAACACATAGTAAAATCTCTGCAACAAAATATTCGTATGCAAAACAAAGAATTATCAAGTGCGTACGTTTCCAGCGTTGTTCAAGTCGCTCACGGCGCTCGTTCTCTCGACGCAGCTTTTCTTCTTTCTCCTGACACGCCTGGCACTTGTGGAAGTTCTCGACGACGACGCCGACGAACATATTGAGCACGAAGAACCCGACCAACAGCAGGAACGATATGAAATACAACAGACGCCACTCGTTGTAGTTCTCACGAGGCTACACGCACGCACAACCAGTGACCACGCTGTACCACAACGTCTATTACACTAATGCATTTAATGTTATACGCCGCGGCAGAAAAAAAGACTTCATCATTTTTTTTCAGATTTAATTTTATTAGAAATTAATCAAAGGTTACTTATATTATACTTACTTTACTTCACTTACTTACTTACTTTAGACTTCAGGTGGATTTGATATTGCCTACATTGTGCATACACTTCGTTTAGCGATTGGCTGGGACCCGAGATGGGTTGGATTTGCATTGGGTAAATAACATCGTCCCTCCTCGTCCACGTATGTTCAAAGCAGCTGCCAACAGAGCTATGTCCGTTGAACTTGAAGGCCAAGTCGCACGAAAAAACAATATTAGACAAATAAGTGTAAAATGTAATGCTAATTAATAATAGGCTAAAAACTGAAATAAAAACATCATTTTAAATCAGTTTAATCAAAATATGTTGAACTGCATGATGACGTCACAAACTACGCTTTATTGACAGCGTGTGCTGCAGCGCGCGAATCTAGCGCTGTTAGCGTAAAATTTTTTTGGACGCTACGTTGACGCTAATAGTTGTACAGGGTGAACCAAAAATGGCACTAAATTTTTATACGCCAATAACTTTGTGAAATATTAACTGATTTTTAAAATTTTTTCACTGATGACATCAGCAAAAAATTCGTAGTAGCACTATCACAAAAGTTCTCACCACACCTCAAGTGTGTTGCTACATTACCTAGTGAAATATTAGCGTCTTTAAAACAACAATTGAAAACAAAACGATATCTGTAACAATACATTCTAAAAATTGACAACGAAACAACCTGTTTATTACCTCAGTTATTGTTTAAAGTAACTGTAATATGTCGCAGTTTTCACACCAAATGTTCGATGTGTCCGCCTTGCTGCTGGACGATATACTTAAGCCGGCGACGCCACTGACCAATGGCGCGATTAACCAAACGCTGCGACAGTATGCCCCACTCAATGCTCCAGAATTGCTGTGAATTGTCAACATTAATAAACCATCTATGAAAAAGCCCCCCAAACAGCATAATCGACGAGATTTAAGTTCGGGCTGTTCGAAAGCCACACGTCAGGTTCAATCAACTTTGATCATGTAATTTGTCATTGTCGTCGCTGGCTTGAGTGCGATGTCTGATATTTCACAAGGTAGTGTAACGACACCTATGAGGTGTGGTGGGATCTTTAGTGTTATTTTTACTACAGCTTTTTGCTAATTCCATTAGTGAAAAAATTTTGAACATCGGTTAATATTTGATGAAGTTCATGGCATATAAAAATTTTGTGCCATTTTTGGCCCACCCTGTAAGTGACGTCACAGTTTCGGAGATTAACTTTCACTTTAAATTTTGCAGCATAAAAATATACTAGCAACAGCAAGATTAATAAATATTGACAAATTAACATTTGATGAAGCCAATTAGCGCTTTATCAGTTACTTAAAATGGTGCGACTTGGCCTTCAATGATATCAATGATGATGATGACGATGCCAGCGCCTCTGAAGCTACGGCACTACGGCGCTATACAAATGTATTATTACTATTATTATTATGACGAAGACTGAACCTGCTGGTCGACGCCGACAGCATCTAGACCGGTGTACATGATGTTAACCCAACCGTCCCTGGACGCCAGTACGAACAGCGACATCAACGCCTGGAACACAAACATATCAAACCGATTTTCAGGTCCGAGGTGTTGTCCGAGCTTCTCGGACGAGGAAGTCGGACACGTCGGACGACGCGTCCAATTTCCTCGGACGAGGTTTTTACGCGCAACAGCAGCTACTGCTGTAGCGCGTCTTAACCATCGCAATTCTGTCTGTCCGTCACACGTGTGGATCAGTCAAAAACGGTGCAAGCTAGGATCACCAAATCTTCACCGTTGGTGGTGTAGCATAGTGGTTAAAACGTCGGTTCTAGCCGGCGAACTTTCCCTATCCTGCACTAGACTGATAGATGGTTGTTTAACCACTTTGTGGGTAAAGCGTCTGCTGTCAGTCAACCAACAAGGCCAACTCAGCCTGCCATCCCTCCGGGGTCGGTCAAATGAGTAGTAGCTCATTTATATGGGTTACGAAAGGTGGTGACCTTAGTACAGCTGACTAGGGCTGTTTAGCCGGCCGCTGCGCTAGCCTGTGTCTGCAGGCTGCACGCGGTGGCCGTGCAACCGGCGGCTCTGGTTAGTGACGAAAAGCGCATTAGAGGCATGTACGCGAGATGCGCTATACAAATTGACACCTTTACCTTTTCTTGCCTTTACTGTCGGCCACCTGGAAGACTCTAGTTTCAGGAACCGTAAAGCTTTACCATAAATTCGAAGGGAGTCACCCCGAATGAAGGCGCCAAACGAGAGAAAGTGAGGAAAATCTGCGATTTCCAGCCGATACGGCGTTGGCAGAGCGAGACAGGTCATGGCCTCTGGTGAGTACAAGTAAAACACTATAAACATTTAGCCGCCGGTCGTCTGGCGCCCTCTGGCGACTGATTTTGTTTTATTGGGCTTTCAAACATGCACAGCTGTCGCGCGTTCCCCTCTGCGTTAGCTAAACTTTTCTTGTTAAACCGCGGATGGCTCGGAGACGTCGAACAACATCTCGGACAAAAAATCGGTGCAAGTGGTCACGACATCACATGTAATAACTTCGCCACAGAAAAAAGGTAATTAATTACCTTGTCTGCCTGTTTTTTAATGAAAAAGTACATTATTACTCAAAAAGTTATGAACGAATGATGGTGAATGATGGTGAAATTATGCGCTATGTTTGTGATTTGAAAGCAAAATCGAGTTCGTTATGAACACGATTATTAATTTTTATCTGCCAAACGTCTGTCAGATTTTGAAAGCAAATTAAGTGCTGAGTTTAAGTGCAATGGTGCGGAAAGAGCTTTATGCTATTTATTTCTACTGCAGACCTGGCCGAGATTGTCGAAATTATATTTGCGGTTGATCCAACGATGCGGCGGACCTTTGTTGAGGCAGTCAGTCTTGTTTGCCACATCACTTATGTCAGGACCTTCGCAGTGGAAAAACATTCCCTTGAATAACTACAAAGCACACGCATGCGAACACCAGTGTATCAAACAGCCGGTGCTGCAAAAATAATGTGATAACTTCTTCACTGATTTTTAAAGTTGCAGGTAAACTTAATTGTCTAAGCGATTGGCAGTGTCTGGTTCGTTTCTCATATAAATTTTCATATATGTTATTGATTATGACAAAACATGACTTTTGTCACTGAAATAGCAATCAATGATCTGTGTTGTATTCTTGCCTTCGTCTTCTGCCAGCTACGCTTTAAAACGCTGACCACATATTTTTCTCCAGATCTGTATTCCTGATTTTTTTTGTGTATCGTTTTGTTTCTGCATCTTTTATTCTGAATGCACGTCGAAACCAGATCTGTGTTCTTTTTACCCATATTTTAACACGGGTCCTAATCGGTTTCTCAAAAAAAAACTCCTACCAAAGTCCTTCGAGTGTGTTGCACTGACAGTTTCAGATCAGCCGTTTAGTCCACGCTTCACGCATTTCGCGCGTCGTTTTTACGATACTCCCTTCAACAGATACGATCGTTTAACAAGTATTTCCAGTGGCAGTACGGCATGTCTACTTAGATGTCTTCTTCTAATGAAATTTAATATAAAAAAACTCAACAGACTGACGTGAACTGTGACAAAGTAGTTTGAAGCCACGACGTGCGAGAAAGTAAAGAGCAGAACGAGCAAAAGACGCTTGAAATGAAGCAGTAATAAACCTGAACGCCGAGAATGCCAAAGATGATAAAGAAAGTACAGCAAATAAGAACGATGTTTCCAATAGGTCGCAGAGACGACAGCAGCGTCTGGACCACAAGCTTCAAGCCCGGAGCCCGACTAATGACACTGTAACAGCCAGCAGCAGCAACACAAGTGTTTGATTATCATCATACTCACAGTCCGTCATAGTCGTCTTACAACAGCTCTTAGAAGTAAGCGGTTGTTCTACAAATACACGCATATTAATGTTAACTAAGATCAAAAACGAAATCTGTAAGAATCAGAAAATAAAATGCAAAAACCATTTCACCATAGTCTGTCTAACTAATTAAAGGTCAATCATCATTTCTGTTTTTTTCCCTTAAACTTCTTTGGTCTGCTGTTTGTAAATAACTCCAAATATATGCATGCATGCATATATGCATATATATATATGCATATATATGTATATATATATATATGCATATATATATGCATATATGCAAATATATGCATGCAGTCTTACTAAGTAAGATAAGGTAATAATCACCACTTAATTTACAAAAAAAACATAAATAAGCAGCAGGGTGTAACAGATGCTGGCAAGGTATTATAACATAAGACATGCTTACTGAAATGCAACCATTATTGTAACAGTGCCGCAAAACCTAAATAACAGTAACGTCATAAAAGTCTATAAGGAAGTGACGTCCCAGTAATAAGCCCTACAGTTCGTAAGATAATTAAATACAACTACGCAAACGTAAGCGTAGTGCAGGTGGTCATACCGTAAAGGGCGTAAGGTTCGGAGAAGTCGGAAGACTCGTAGGATGGCGAAGATGCGCGGACTGTGAGAGGCGGACATGGAGACGACGATATCGACGAGTGAAATGACAACCAGACAACCGTCCATAATATTCCAGCCGCTCGACAGGTAAGCGTGCCGCCCGCACACGAAACCCTCAGCGCACACCTGACTCACGACCAGACAATATAAACCGAGTGACTTAAAAGGTAACAAAAAATTTGAGCTAATGCTCACGAGGTGCGCGAAAACCTATAACAGTTCCGGTTCAAGCAAAGTTAATATACAAATACCAAATTCATTATCTGGATCGCATAACGATAATAGCGTGGCGCCACCTTGTAAATGATACAGACTTGTGTAGCAACCCAAAATCGCCAAAAATCCATAAAACCCCCTATTTTGGCGTTCAAGGTCATTCAAGGTCATTGAATTCGGCGCTAATCGAAAGCCGTTGTACGACTTCTTATTAGTGATTAATAGTAACCTAGGCCCTATCTCGCGCCGTTACTGAGATACAGCGACTTATTGGCCAAAAGCGCAGATTTTGCCCACCCTTCTTATTTAGCGCCCGCGTTCGGGGTGACCCCCTTCAAATTTATGGAAAAGCTTTACGGTTCCTGAAACTAGAGTCTTCCAGGCAGCCGGTGGTCAAGATTTGGTGATCCTAGCTTGCATTGTTTTTGACTGATCCACCCGTGTGACGGACAGACGGACGGACGGACGGACGGACAGAACTGCGATGGCTAAGACGCGCTGAAAGCAGTAGGTGCTTTCGCGTAAAAACGTTAAAATGTGTATACAATCAACCAATTTATCAAATCAATCAATGTTGCAAAGATACTTCAACGTTAAACCGTAGCTGCAGTCTGCAGGATTAGATGATGATGTCTGGGTAGGACTTTCTGAAGACCCATGTTTTGAAATGTTCACAAAACAGTGAGAGTGATTAAGAAGTTGTTATTACGTGAAAATCCCTCTAAAAGCTACCTGTGTCGCACGTTATTACTTGCGATCCGCGCCCCATTTTAACTCTAGCCAGTCACACCAGTTTACCCACTCCGAGATTATCCCGAGACCCTGCCCGTTTCTGATTACTAATCAACTTGACTTTTATTACCATTTGCCAAAAAATAAGAGTTTTGTCTTACAAAATTGGTAAAAAAATGAGTTTATGTCTCCGTTAACAATCGAATGCCGTGCAATATTATGCTCCATCAACAGCCACTGTCGTCCTTAAGCCAGTTCTTTTATTTTACCAGTAACAACTAGGCACTCAAAAAACTGGCCGATTTTTACGCGTGAAAGCAGCTACTGCTTTCAGAGCGTCTTAGCCATCGCAATTCTGTCCGTCTGTCTGTCTGTCCGTCCGTCTGTCGGTCACACGGGTGGATCAGTCAAAAACGATGCAAGCTAGGATCACCAAATCTTGATCACCGCTGCCTGGAAGACTCTAGTTTCAGGAACCGTAAAGCTTTTCCATAAATTCGAAGGGGATCACCCTAAACAAGAGCGCTAAATGAGAGGGGGTGGGAAAAATTTGCGATTTTTAGCCAATAAGTCGATGTATCTCAATAACGGCGCGAGATTGGGCCTAAGTTACTATTAATCATTAATAGGAAATCGTACCCTGGTTTTCGATTGCCACTAAATTCAATGACCTTGGATAACCTTGAACGCCAAAATAGGAATTTTTAATGCATTTGTGGCAATTTTTGGGCTGCGAGACACATTTCAAGAGCAAATTGCACCGAAACCAATTGAGGTAGACATGGAAAAGCTGCATATAAAATTTTCAGCATTGAACGTGGATTTCGACGGTCCAAATCTTGATTTTCTGGGTTTAAGAAACCTGCGTACGAGGGCACATCAAAGAGCGGTGCCCTCGTAAAAGTCGCGACGAAAGATAGACTGGCAATTTGCGAACAGGAACTGCTATAGGCTTTCGCGCATCTCGTGAGCATTAGCTCAAATTTCTTGTTCCTTTAGCGGGAGCTGAGACCACGACCGATGCTAATACTAACTGCCCCTGCTGACGGATAGAACAAGTTTGCCTCAGTGGCTAGGCCTACATGCAGGTGAATTCATGCAAACGGTCGTTTATCTGAGTACCAACCCTGCTTGATGAAGAGTAACTATATCGACGTAGGTGGACTACACAACGCTGGGACCAATCGACTAAATAAGAGCGACTGAATGACCAGATACCAATAAATACGGTATAACGAAATACTTTTGTCTTTATAGTAAAATTTGCATAACTGACATAAATATCCAAACAAACGTCATTGATAGCAAGAGTGACGACGCACCTTGATAATCATCTCCAGTGCAAATATGGCACTAAAAACGTAGTTTGATACCGTCAGAAAATGCCGTTCCTGGACGTCAGCAAAACACACACGAAAACTAAATCGGCTAACAAACGCTTTCACAAACTGGAAAAGTGACCCATATTCAACTTGTTATCAAACAGCCTAACTCCAACCAATCTGCACTGTGGCAAAAGACGACAATAAATGACGCAAAACAATGTGTTTGCTTATGCAGCGCAGCTTAAGAGACATTGACGGATAAAAGTAAAATAACATATGCAAGAAAAGCGATTTCCACCAAAGAAATACGCTTAAGTATATTTCCACTAACATCACCGGCTGAACGGTAGTTCAAGCCCTGTGTTAACGGCGACTTCTCTTTCTTATGGGAAAGTCAAAAATTCGACCCCGCACAGAATCAAAACCCCTGACCCGATTAAGATAAAATTTGGCACAATTGATTACGTCGGCGAGAGGACCCGTCATGCAAAATTTTATGCAAATCCCCCCAAGGGGAGCTTCCCGGCAAATGGGTGAAATATACGCAAAAATTTTTATAGCTATCCATATACTTTTTTTTCAGAAACTCACCTACAGGTCAGACCCTTCGGCGGATTTTTGCGCGCG
>Ga0056128_1011755_pt1 | contig 10763 bp, 3 predicted proteins | sample WorMetLIZISLAND2_FD_71113 | JGI IMG/M metagenome (GOLD analysis project Ga0056128, IMG submission 71113) | Marine gutless worms symbiont microbial communities from Max Planck institute for Marine Microbiology, Germany - Olavius geniculatus... ... | reverse complement strand
AATGTACAAAACATTAGTTTATACACTTGTTAACGGCAACATTTAAGGACTTGCACATCGAAAACAGCAAAAATTACAAAAGGTGATATTATTCAGCAGCACATTGACACACAGTCAGTGATGCGGGCAATATCGCCTTTTGTAATTTTTGCTGTTTTCGATGTGCAAGTCCTTAAATGTTGCTGTTAACAAGTGTATAAACTAGTGTTTTGTACATTTATGTTGTTTAAATCTGATTATTATTTGTAACTATTACAAAATAAATGTAGCTATTACAAATGCTGTTATTATTAACAGAGTTTTGGGCATAACTGACAGGTTCCATGCCTGATATTTGTAATTCAGTAATATTCTTTGCCATCAACTGGAGTTGTAATCAATAATCATATATGTTTCTGGATTTATTACCATTGTCACCACCATTGTCATTAGTAGGCGTGTCCTTGGCCATAAGGCGGTAACCTAGTATGCTACTGTAACTAGTGTGGCTAATAGCTGGGAAACACGTGTGAAGCCATAAAGATGTTGAGCTAATGAGAAATATTCTGTGGTATAAATTATTTACATTGAAGCTTTTGACATTTTGTACAGATGAAATGTGGCTGTGGCTCTCGATAGGCCTGCTGTATGTTGCTCATATATGAGTCGCCTACATTGAATATGAATTTTATGGTTTATACTGCAGTTCTCCAGATTGTCACAGATAGATGGACCGACAGACATAATTGCTGTGGCATTAGCTGCCGTATGCTAATAGCACTAGCTGCAAAAATTTTGATGTACTTTAATAGAAGCTGTGTTTCGAATAAAGGCGAGGTCCCAGATACCAGCTGCGGGTCAAGTCAATGTGTAGTGATAGAAGCCGGGGCTTTTGTCCAAAGTTTTACCGTAGCTGCTGTATAATTGGCAAGACTGAGCCATACTGTTTTGCGCATTATTTTCAAGGCAAAAATTAGTCTTTTTGCGGATGGCAGCCACATCCCTTCAGCACTCCTGTAGCCAAAGTGATTGCATTATTGCAAGTTGTTAATCATTTATGTTAATTTATGCACATATGTGTGTTGACAGGTTGTTACTTTGTTGGAGAAATCATGAAATGAAATTACGTAAGTTGTTTTATTATGATGCACGTTTATCGTAGTGAATTTTACAAATGATATTTGCAATAGCAACTAAATGTTAGAGCAATATTAGCACAATGTATGTACACTGAATACTCATGTGCAAATTACAGAAACATGATATTAATTACTCTATTGCCAACTGCTTCAGCATGTAAAAGACCAATCCTTTTTGTTGCTTTCTTCATTTCATATAATTTCCTCCGAGAGACATTGTATGCTGCAATTCTAAAATATGCATGTGACTGCTGTATGTAGTGATAGAAAGTAATGATTTCTTTTTAAATGCAAAATGTTGATAGGTAGGTCCTCTGTAACTGAGCTATAGTTATGCATACTTTGATAGTGGTATCCAACTGTCTATAATGATTAATGACAATTGGGTGGTTGGGTGGACATTGGACAGACCTAATTAATATTCAAACAAAACTGCACTTGCCAAACTTGGGATTTGGAGCTCCTTGCCAGATGGTGAAATGGTGATAGGGAAGCCCTGGGTCCACTGAGTGCCGTCGTGTTTGTCAAGAGAATCGCATTGGGAACTTGGGATCGATCACTGTTGGCAAATGGCGGCGGTCACGTGACCAGCACGTTCACATGTAGCCTGCTGCACTGGGCCTCTGTGGCCTGTGCTGCAGTGCAGTCATTACAGCCATACGTCACTGCTGTGTAAACTGTAAACATGCCTAGGGCCTGTTGCTGGTGTTGTGCTCAGGCACATGGCCGCTTGCAATTATTGCAAGGCTGCAGTGCATAGAACCTAGCTGTTGGTTTACATGTGTTTTAAAGTTAGTTCAATAATGCTGATGGAAGAGGGCTCTTGTGTGAAAATGGTTGCCTGAAATGGTGGATGAAGATTGTCAAATTGTCAATTTCATGAATGTCAGTGAATAGATAGTGGTTATCATAACAGTACTACAAGTAGTGCACAGAGCATGCTTTGTGAGTGCGTAATCAGTGAGTGATATGTGCTGGTGGGTGTGCTGTTGCGCTTTATATTCGTGGTAAAAAAGGTAAAGTTCTTCCCGGCCCACAGGGCACTGCTCATCTGTGCTTCCTGAACCCTCAGCCAGGTTGTTGTGATAGGCCCAATTAAATGCCAGAAACTGGTGTCGGTGTGCATCCTTTCAAGAATTGTCATTAACGTCATGAAATTTTGGTTACCAGTAAATATAGGTTAAGGACTAAGAGGGCAGGTAACTTGTATAATTAAATAGTAGATGCAACCACTGGTGTATTTAGGTTTTGTCTAAAGGGGGCTTGCCAGGGCAGTGGAGCATGACCCTATAACCGAGGTCTGGGGGTGCAGCTCCCAATGGGGTTTGGGGGTAGAGCCCCTGGATAGCAGGAATGGGTTTGAGGCCAGCATTTTCAAGGCCAAGTTCACTAAGTAAGGACAGGCGCCCCCTTCCCCCCTTGAGCCACTATGCATAAGTAAACACTATATGCTGTGCCAAACTGCTAACTAATAAGTTTGTGTGTCAGGAAATTCGTTAAAATTATTGCCACCAGATGTCATAATTTAAAGCTAACATGCACCAAATTCGATTTCGGCTGGGGCTCCACCCCAGACCCTGCTGGGGGAGCTCACAGCGCTCTCCCCAACTTCCTAGCTGGATTGAAGGGGTCTTACTTCTAAGGGAAGGGGGAAGGAAAAAGGAAAAAGGGGAAGGTGTAAGAAGGAAATGAGGAAACTGGCAGGGGAAAGGAGAAGGGGAGGGAGGAGGGGGAGGAGCAAGGGGGATATTCTGCTTCCCGCCCTTGGCTGAAGCCTAGATATGCCACTGTCGAGGACGGTCCTCAAGGATCCAATTTCTGCTGGATGGGGGACCAAAGACCCCTCCCTGGACTTAAAAGACTTTTGGTCAGTTAGCTTTTGGATGTTCATATTTGCCCACCTTTTGATTAAAAAATCACTTGCAAAAATGTCTGCGGTCATGCCAGAGGGTCACATCGCATCATGCCGCCTTTCCCATAAATTCACCTCTGATTACAGCATATTAAATAGCACTAAGATCCAACTCAATAAGTCATGAAAGTTAATAGTAATATATTGCGAAAAAAAATCTGTCTATAATGGCAAACATTAACACTAATATAGACTTTGAATTTGTGCATTAAATATTGGTGTTCTGAATTTTTCATATTGTTGACATTTTGTGCAGAATGAATCAAAACATTTTATCAACTGTGAAGGGCCGATTCAGCCACAAGTTCGATAGTGAGGAAATAGAGTAGGCCTAATAGTCTACATTGTGATCTGATTACCATTCCGTAGACATGATCGTAAGTAAATTTAATTTTCAATTTATAAAGCGCACAATGTCAGCGAGAAACTCACTGAATCTGAGTACTTTTAATTACCTCCACCAAAAAGGAACTGAAGTTATGTTTACATCCACCTGCATCCACCTGCCTCTATCTTTTTCTTCTGCTACAGATTATTCTGCTTGAGTGTTAACAGTTTGAAATACTTGCATATGGTTTTGATTTCAGGTGATTGCACAGTGGTTTGAGAAAGAGGACTGAAGATTTAAGACAGTTTTCTGAAGCAAGTCTGTTGCAGTTACGTAGCATGTGAAGGCACTGTTTTTAGTTGGATAATTATTATTGGTTTGAGGCATTATTGAAGTTTTGTTCATATTTTGGATGTTGGACTGGAATGAGCCAGCATAATGTAAGCTGTTCATTCTGGCAACTTTGTTGTCATCTTCAGCTTGGAGATGTCACAGCTGACAGATGAAATTATGGCCAGAGTTCAGGATAACTTCAGCAATGGTCAGGTGTTTGTGCCGGCAAATTCTGATTGTGAAATTCTAACTGGTATTCTGCGAGCAGAAAAAAGACCACTAAATGGCCCAACCACAGAACTAGAGCCGGCGATTAAGCAGGAAAAACTAGACAGTGGCTATGAAGGAACTGTGTCATGTCAAACTACTGGGACACTGCTTGGTACTGTTGTGCCTACCAATGCTGTCAGAATGCCATGTCCAGTCACTGTTCAGAGTATAGCTGGCTTGCCCAGGTCGAGGAACAGTCAACCCTGGAGAGCCATGGGTCGGCCACAAAGATATCCTACAGTGAACAGAACCGTGAATATTAGCCAGGAAAGTGTTACTAATAATATGACACATAGTCGGCCTGTTGTTCTTCTACCACAAGGTGCTGTTGCTTTCCCACAGCAAGGTTCGCTGCCTGCATTCCTGCCACATCCGATGGTGGTTCCGCAAACTGTGCAGTTGTTCAGAGATGGCCCGATGACTGTTTCCGCACCCGTCCACACCTCCAGTACTCCAGTAGTCATGTTTGTGAGTCAGCCGTTGGTAGCCAGAGCTAGAGTAATTCGGACGAGTCTCAGTTCTACAATCACAACGTCATCATCATTGACTCAGTTCAGACATCCGGTGATGACACATCGGCTAACTACGCCTCAAACAGATGTAGTAACGTCCGGCTCAGATCCGATGGCTGCGCTTAGAACGATGTTTGGGAGAAGTGTTCTGGACAAGTACGTTGGCTGTCATGAACCACCGTCTGACCTTTACATGCCGGCACGTAGCAAGCGCATCTGTCAGAGTTGTGGAGATGAGTTTGTGACGGAGGTTGGACTGGTGGATCACATAAGCCGGCGCTCAATGCGCATCTCATTCACCTGCACCTGCACGCTGTCGAAGTGGCCGCGTCTGTTCTACAATCCGTGTATGTTTGAGAATTTCTACCGGTCGCACTGCGTACGACCCGGTCTACATGTGTCTCGCAACGCTGTTGTATTTTCACCTCTCTTTTTGCGCACTCCACAGTTCCGCCCGTGTTTGATCGCACAGGATGAACAAACAGATACTGCTGTGAATGGGAGCGAAGTCAGTTGCAGTTCGGAGGACACAAACAATCAGCAACATGACATGACAGCAGCCAACTTGAACACTTGTGCTGGTGTTCTTGAAATGACGACTGCTGATTCTGCAACCCCAGTGAATGAAGTAGAAGTGATGCCAAATGAACAGATACCAGGTGAAGATGTTGAAAAGGACACCAGTACTGCAGTTGAGAAGAATCCAAACATGAGCCTTGTTGATAAAACATTGTCTACTGCGAACACAAAGAAAACAAACAAAAATCGTGTTGCTGTACCAGCATCTACTGCAAATTATGGGAGTGGGAAAGCACAAAGCAAGTCAGCAGTTGATGCTTCGGTTAGCCCAAGGGTTAAGGTCTTCTCTGATGCTCTGTGTCAAAACCGAACAAAGTGTCCAGAGTGCTCAGTGGACTACAAGACGCGGCGTGGGCTCTCAGCACATTTCTCAATGGTGAACCGGACAAAACAAAGGCGCCGTTGTGCTGACTGTGGGCTAGTCCTTTCTGGTTGTAGTTTTGCTGCTCACCGGCGTCTGCATAGCAGCAAGCCACCTTTTGTTTGTCCGCAGTGTGGAGTACTTTTCGACATGGTTGAATCAGCTGCATTGTTCAAGGCACATGTGGAACTATGCTGTTTCCACCTGATCCAGTCATCGTCGAGTGTGTCTACCTCATCCTGTCCTCAGTGTAGCTTCAGACTGTCTGAAGTCGATGAAACGAAGATGGCGCAGCACATTGTCAGTGCCCACGTGACTGTCTACTACAAATGCAGGTCGTGTCCGAAGGCCTTTGTGAACAGCTCTGCGGCTGAGAGACATTCGGAGAACACAGGCCATGATGCACAGAGAGACATTGTGCACAAGTGTCCACTGTGTGACGTAGTGTTTATAAAAGACAACAATGGGGTCAACATGCAGGCACATGTGGTCGAACATTGCAGCACACCACTTTTCCACTGTCCAGTCTGTGCACTGTCTGTAAGTCAGACAGCTGTTGCGGATCATATGCGTACGTGCCACAATGACAGAGTTCTGCCGGAAACCACGTGTGAGGTCTGCGGTCAGCCAAATGGAGGCATGGAGGAGTTGTTCGCACACGTCTCAACAAAGCATGTCAACTACTTTCGATCTGTGTTGAATTCACTGCCGTTGTTCAAGAACACAACTTCCGAATCAGAGGGTGAATCCAGAGCACCGAGTGAGTCAGTCTCGTGCGAGATGTTGACATTAGAACCAACAACGTCCTCCGTGTCAGAGTCGGAAGTACAGAGTAACAGTTCCTCGACAGACCCGAACTTTGAATGCACTCGATGTCAGATGAAGTTCAGCTCTGAATTCATATACAACAGGCATCAAGCAAAACATCGATTTCTTGAGTCAAAGAAAGCCCATAAGAAAAAGGCAACTTCAGAATCTCCCACTGATCCTCAGCAACAGGTACAATAGATTACGTTCTCTCAGTTTTCACTGCATTGTCTGTAGACGTGTATTTTGCAACTTTTTCAGCTTAACATCAGTGCTTGAAAGAAAAAAAAACAAAATAAGCTGCTAAAGCTGTTAAACTGTGTATTATAGTTTCTGTAATTTCTGCTGATAATCATTTAGTCTATCCACATTTGTTTCATGTTGTTCTTGAGAGTTCATTATCCAAGACCCCTTTCCTCTTCCACTATTTTTTCCACTGATTCAATGCATTATAGTGATACAGCAATATCAATACTGGGCGGCAGCACTATAGTAAAACAAACAGTATCATCTTAGATTTTTTTGCTATCACAATACTTCTAGATATAATATAGTGAGGCATGTTTTTAAAACATCACTGTGTTTAGATTGTATATTATTTCTAACATTATGTCATGCTACAACATAAAGTTGTCTCTGTATTGTTGGTTTGTTAACCTGTGCCGATTCAAATGAGGCGTGGTAAAAAGTGCGTAACTGTGTATTAGTATATCTCTTCGTAGGAAACCCATCTCAGAGCTACGGAGCATCACCTGCCATAAGATCGCAGTGCTACCTGCAACATAACAGAGTTGAACGCATCCCGTTTTAACCCCAGCCGGGCAGACTGGTTTTTACATATACCAGAGGGATATTAGGCTGAGTGACCCGGATAGGTTGATAAGAGAGCCTAGAGTTGTTAAGATACTTTGAGTATGTGTTTTCCATTTATTGCTTAGTGTTGTTACCAGTAGTGATAAACTTGAGCATGCTGTCGATAATAGAGAGCTGCTGAATTAACCGTTCTCTGTATTTGTCATCAGTTTGCACTTTGACTGTCAGTGGTCACACTGCCATCGCCTGTGGACATTCTGGACACTTTTTATGCGCGAAAGCAGCTACTGCTTTCAGTGTGTCTTAGCCATCGCAATTCTGTCCTTCTGTCTGTCTGTCACACAGGTGGATCTATCAAAAACGGTACAAGCTAGGATCATCAAGTCTTCGCCATCTGCTGCCTGGAAGACTCTAGTTTCAGGAAGCGTAAAGCTTTTCCATAAATTCGAAGCGGGTCACCCCAAACGAGGGCGCTAAATAAGAGGGGGTGGGAAAAATTGCGATTTTCAGCCAATAAGTCGCTGTATCTCAATAACGGTGCGAGATAGGGCCTAGGTTACTGCTAATCACTAATAGGAAGTCGTACACTGGCTCTCGATTGCCACTGAATTCAATGACCTTGGATGACCTTGAACGATAAAATAGGGGGTTTTTATCGATTTTTGACTTCAGGCTGCGAGATACATTTCAAGAACGAATTGTGCCGAAACCAATTGAGATAGACATCGACAAGCTGCATATGAAATTTTAAGCATTAAACGTAGATTTTGATGGTCCAAGTCTCGATTTTCTAGGTTCAAGGAAACCTGCACATGAGGGCATCAAAGAACGGTACCCCGTAAATGTCGAGACGAAATGGCTGGAAATAGACCTACAGTTTGTGAACAGGAACTGCTATAGGCTTTCGTGCATCTCGTGAGCATTAGCTCAGATTTCTTGTTTTAACACTGTTGACGCTGGTCAAAGTTGTTGCTATGGACAATATTTGTATTTGTTGGTTGTATTTGTACCATGGTTAGAAGATAGTTTTAATCATGATTTGTATTCAGTTAAGTGTGGGACGTGTGGTAAACTTTTCGATAGGTGCCAGTGCCAAAGATGTGCACGCGGTGTTCTCTGCAGTTCGACGATGCGACATCACTGAGCCGGCACATGAGAACGGTTCACGGCTCACCTGGCTGGCACTTGTGTCACCTTTGTGCTGACTGCTTTTCCACCGGCACGCAGCTGGAGCGGCACGTCGAGGCGCTCCACCAGGGAAAGACTGAGACCTCCCACCCATACGTGTGCCAGCTGTGTGCTGAGTCACCCCCAGGGCAACAGGGAGGAGCGATGCAGAGTTACACGGTGCGGGGCATGCTTACCAAACACCTGCAGAGCGCACATGGGGTACCTCGCGTGGCAGCCGCCAACATGGCACGAGCCGTGGCCCCTACACCCGTTCCAGACATTGCAAACACAGTACAGGGGGGTGCCGAGGCAGTGAGGCGACTGTTCGTATGCGGGGAGGAGTCCAGCGTCTACCGGTGCTCGCGCTGCGACTTCTCGACGCCGGAGCGAGCTGTGTTCATGAGGCATGCCGCGGAGCAGCACAGTCCAACACTTGCCAGTGCCGTGCAGTGCTTCGAGTGCGCCGCGGCATTCACTGTGGCCAGCGCACTGCAGCGACACCTGCGCGCCATCCACCGCATTCACTGCGACGACATACAGACCTACCTCCGCGATAACGGAGGACCTCTTGTCAGCAGATGTCCCACTCCAGAGTCTTCCACGACGACTACGGACGACGAGCCGTTATCACCACAAACTGCGACCGAACCGTCCAGCGGAGGTCGCCACAGCACGGAGTCAGCTAGCAGTGGAGGTGTCGGTAGAAGTTCCCAGGGTGCGTCGACATCATCGTCAACGGTGAGTGTCTGTGACGCTGATGAGGACGAATCGCCGGCGGAGTGCACGGTCTGCTACCGAGTCTTCCTGACCAGACACCTGCTGCGCGCGCACATGCGCACTCATGGCATAGCATTCATCCAGCACACCCGCAGGAGACTGGCAACCTCTACTAGCCCCATTGCTAGCTCGTCACCTGCTTGAATTGATCTTGTTTTAAACATTTATGGGTCCGGTCTTCCCTTCTCAGTCCACTTCTCTTCTCTCCCTCCTTTTCTCCCACACTCAGACCTACCGTACTTTTATTTAATGATCTAATCCTAAACTATCACCTGTACATGGAAAACTGTTTCGAAAGGGGCTTCCGGCTTGGGCAATCTATATTTTCTTTCTGTAAGAATCACGTATTTTTTTATTTTAGGAATCTCTGCCAGGAGAACGCATGCTGGCAAATGAAAAATAATCCAATTTGTTTACAAACTATCAAGGCGCTTACTAATGGATGTTCGTTTTTTTCAGAAACTGATCAATCCCTGTCTGTGATATGTTTATCCCATATTCCGATGACCACTGACCAGGTATTGTTAAGAATCTGCTTACAAGATGTGATAATTAAGACTGGTTAAGTTTGTGTTGCTGTAGTACAGTAGTATCTTTGGAAATGGTTAGTGATTGCAATACCGGGATTGGGATTGAGGGATTGGATTCTCAATCCCGAGATCCGGGATTGAGAAATTTGTAATCCCGGGATCCCGTTTCGGGATTAGGCTTACAAATTGATCATCATTTTGGTATCCCCTATTGACGTATATTATGCACAGGGCCCTTACGGAAGGTATGTCCGAACTGTAGAGAGTGACATTAACTGTCAAAATACAAATTTATGGCAACAGCACAAAGTAGTACTCTGACGCTCATAAAGTATTTTATTCATCAGATGGCTAGAATTTTAGTCTATCCACATTTAGTCTATCCACATTTGTGTCATTTACCATGCGAAAAAGTACAATTTTAGCTAATTTCTGTAATCCAGAAATTTCGGGATTGGGATGCCACCAACCCTGAAAGCTGCCAGTCCCAGGATTCAGGATTGGCGAAAACAGCCGGGATTCGGGATCCTGGGTTTGCAATCCCTAGTAATGGTGCAAATAAAAGTTGTGCCAACTTTTTGTTTCTGTTGACTTCGTGATCGATTTCATGCGATACAAAACTGACAGCATCTTTGAACTAAGTGACAGTATTATTGGCGTCCACCGGTTTTGTATTGGTATCATGTTGTTTTGATATTAGCCAACAAATTTTTACAATGACAAATGATGCCTTGTTTTTGTTACATTTTCAGTTTACTTAATTAGTCTCGGGGTGACCACTCTCCGGACACGATGAAATTCCCTAACAATTCGCAGCATTCCTGACCATTTTAACTGGTACTCAGCTAGGGTAAGCTAACCCTAGTACTAACTAAAATACAACATAGATATAAATATTAGAAACTAAAATGCAAGTAAGTGACATTCACTGATAAATAGCATAAAGTAATTGGGATAGAGTACTGAGTGTTGATGCAATTTTTAGGAAAGTTTTGAGCAGTTTTTTGGACAAATTTTTTTCCCTGACAATTTACTAAAATCCCTTACATTTCCCTGACGTCCGTAAAATTCCCAGACATTTCCAGGTTTTCCAGACAAGTGGTCACCCTGTAGTCTCTTTTTCTAAAGTGCTAGCTGAGCTGCTATTTAAAATTAAGTGTAATAATTAATTGCAGCAATGAGGAATGCCTTGTTAAGTTGTTATATAATGGATAGTGGGATGATGTTGATAAAAGCAAGTTAGTTTTTCCTGA
>Ga0056128_1011754_pt1 | contig 10763 bp, 3 predicted proteins | sample WorMetLIZISLAND2_FD_71113 | JGI IMG/M metagenome (GOLD analysis project Ga0056128, IMG submission 71113) | Marine gutless worms symbiont microbial communities from Max Planck institute for Marine Microbiology, Germany - Olavius geniculatus... ... | reverse complement strand
CAAATTTTATCTCAATCGGGTCAGGGGTTTTGATTCTGTGGAGGGTCGAATTTTTGGATTCCCCATAAGAAAGAGAAGTCGCCGTTAACACAGGGCTTGAACTACCGTTCAGCCTGTGATAGGAGCATACGACACACAGTCAAAAATGCAACAATTAAATGCCAACATCTTGCACTTATAGCCAATCACAGTAAACGTAAAGGTGCTCTGAAAATGATTGCATTTATGAGAAGTAATCGATCACACATAAACAACGGCTAGAACGAACATCAAGACAGTCTACGACAGCTAGAAGAAAGCACAGAATACCAGTATACTCTAGACACGAAAAATTATCTTGATATGTCACTTTAACGAATAAAACAAGACATCGGTTTAAAAGTTTAAAAATATTTTCTTGCATAGTCTACTGGCAAAGAGACCACTTGAAAAGTGCTGAGTTCATGAAATACATTTCAAGCCAAATATAATAACGATGTCTGTATTGCGTATATGCCGTCGATTAGGCTTAACATTAAAATAAATCGGCACAAAAACGTCAAATGTAGCCTACGTCAACAGTCGCACAAAAACAGTTAACAGCAAACTAAAAGAAAGATAGCTGATAGATGATAGTGACGGTGCTACTAGTGACAATGTGCGGTAACCATAAACAACTTCAGAATATAAACGCTGTGAAATCAAAAAAATATTCTGATAACGTAGAGTCGTAGACTATTAACTATAGTTTGCATTTGCTGCATGCCGATGACATGTCGAATTGTAGACCGTCTGATGATAGCAAACCGTCTGTTCTGCTTCCAATCTCGGGCCCCGCCTAGCGGCGTAGCCAGAAATTTGTTGTGGAGACGTGTACAATTTTGGAAAAGTATAAAATAAGTTTAATAACCATTCTGACGTCACTGATACTACATAATTTTCTGCCTTGACTTTTTTGGGAGGGGGTCGCTACGTTGCTAATCTGGTCGAAGTATCCGCTGGCATGCGCGTTTGAACGTAAACGTGAATATGCATTCGAGTACAAAAGATTAAGTAAATTAATTTCGTGGAAGCAGGCAAATTGTTAACAAATAAACAGCAACGGTTCTGGTGTATTGAAAAACGAATATATAGACAGGCACTTAGCGGTGAATGAGTTCTAATCGTCGTCGTTGTCGTTGCTCATGCGACTGTCGACAACCACGTAAAATACACTCGTCACTACCTGCAATGCAGACGACCTAAGACGTTACCGCTAAACTATTTGAATTAGGCTTTTTAACGAAACAAACGGTTAACTTTCGTTTCTAAACACTGCAGGGTTTGTATTTACAACGGATAAAAAAGTTTCACATCCAACATTTAGCGAAACGTCACCGATACAGCCTTAATGATCTGGCAATTGCACAATAGTAAAAGCAAAAAAGTAAAAAACAGAATAACAGTAGCAGCAACTGGTTCAATTAACATATACACGAATGCATTCGGTTTTTGTTTAATTAGGCTACTCAAATCCAGGCTATTTTAGGTATTCCCTTTACGTCAACCAACCAACAACGTAGAAACAGTCAAGGTATACGAGAATCGTAAATCGTACATTCTGTCTGACAGTGAAAAATACTTACGTTAACTAAACAATCATAACTGGACATACATTTTAGAAAACCACACTAGCGTCACTACGGCTGCATACTATGATACTAATCTAACATACTCGTTCAACTATTATTAGCCGACCATACTTAGTAACGCTCGAGCGTATGGTACGAGTTGTCGGCAGTCTGTCTGTATGTCGTCTGTCGTCTGTCGTAACGGATGTACTCTGGCTAAACCGTAAATCATAGAAAAAAATTTTTTACACGATAATTAGCTTTGTGTGTTAAACCTAAGTGTGCAAAATTTTAAAAATCTAGTGCAAGGGAAACATTTTCAAATTGGAAGTTGAATGAAGTCGGTAGGAAAATGTGCGTTTTTTAACGGAAAACCGGCCATATGTCGGAGACGGTGAGAGAGAGCCAAGGATACTATTAATCACTAATAGGAACTGGCATACGCCCTTTCAGATGAGATAAAAATCATCGACTTTAAATGACCTTGAAAGTCACTGAAAACCAGTACGGTCGTCTATCCTAGCGACAGCTGGGCTTTTTCTTTAAATTACTGCTAGCAACGTATTTAATAATGACACTGTGACAACACTTTCTAAAGCAGTTTAATATTTTTCTTATTTCACAAAGCAGAAATCTGTTTACAGCACTAAAAATCTTACCAGCAAAATGACGAAGCACGACAGACTGATGACGAGTTTCTTGTCGTCAGTGGAAGAGCGGCTGAGTACGCTGGAACAACCCTACACCAACACATCAATATCTTGTACACAGCGGCGTCGTCGCACGGGAGTAGGGAATTTGGCCTCCCCAAAATGTTAAACGTCGGAAAATTTTCTTCCTGTCTAAAATTAACCTCTAAAGTACAAAATTTTGGGATAAAAATTACCCATGTTAAAAGAATTTAGAGCCAACATTAAAATTTTGAGCACAAATGATCTATTTGTCGGAATGTTTTCAGCTGGCTGGCGAAAAACTGGAATTTCAATTTCCTGTCGCATATTGTCTTAACCCAATATCCCTCCTCATTTGCGTTTATCACAAGTAAAATCGCATCTCACGCCCAGCACACATTATGACCTATTAATACTATTAGGCTTATTCGGAGAAGTCGCTTTTTGCAGCGCAAGCAATTTCGCCTATTGCTACTGTACACATTTCTCCGTAGCGCGGTCTGTCTGTCTGTCGTCTGTCAATTTGATACATTCGTGCAACCTGCTTAAAGCGTTCGACAGATTTTGATGCTATTTTTCAGGAACACTTGGGGTCCAAATAACACATTGTGTTAGATGGAGTTCCCCCTTGCCCCAGGGAAGGGAAAATTTGGGGTCAAACCCGCCGTTCAAGACATGCAATTGCAAATCAATCGCTGCAGTCACCTGGCGAATAGAAACAACAAACGATTCCGCCCTTTTACTTAATTATTTTGGTGTTGGTTACATTCGACTTGTGTTTAACTTTTCTTGGAGTCACTCCTGTTCCAGAAAAGTGATAGATAAAGGAGCAGTTCTGCTGTCGCCTTACCAACAACATAAAAACAATGAAAAATAAAATTATTAAATCATATAGAACTTATCGAGAGAACCTCAGCGAAGTAATCGGCTGGGTCTGTGCCGTTAGACCGACAAGTCAGCGAGAGAGTGGAGGTATACTTAGTCGGGCGACAACAGGATAACGGAGCGATGGCCTTAGACCGGTCTTCCATGCTGCCGTTCCAAGCAACGCTAACGTAGTCAGCAACACCTCGCGAACCGCAGCACTCCAGCTGTATACAACACGGTTCAACAACTACCGATTAATTACGAGAAAGGTCATGGTAACCAGGATGAATGTCCCAATCTTTTCAGTGATAACCATTGCGGACAGAAGCACAAAAAGCCAAAAATTGTATCGCTCGCTCGTTTTACTAAAAGTGTTCTGTAAGACTAAAACTTTATTTTATTAAAAATTTATTTTCAGCCGTGGCGAAGCCCGTCGTGGGAGCTTACAAGGCTTCTCAGGCGGCAGCCCCCTAATCGGCTGCCGCTGGGAACGAAAGATACCCACTCCCCATTCCTCGCCCTACTCGACGCCTGCAACGTACTTGTTCTCCGGGCCACCAATATTGACAACCGATTGGCAACAATGTTCGTTATCATCAGTATCCATTGCTGCCATTTTTACTCCTCGTGCGCTACGTTCCTATCGCAGCGAAGAGGAGTATATGAAATCAGTGTAATATTGAGGACCGACCAACGACCGACCAGGACCGACCTCTGTTCCTGGAAGAACCTTCCTGGAAGAACTTCAAACGGCCATATCTCCATAACAGTGCTAGATAAACGCATGGTCACTATGAACCACCCATAGGAAGTCGACCCCCCCAGAGTCGAATGGTCACGTAACCGATAACGTCACGTGACCCCAAAAGGTCAAGGTCGTGACCCCACTATATCTGAGGCGCCATATCTCCTTAACGGTGCCAGATAAACGCATGCGTTGAGATATAACAAGACAAATGGCAACTAACGTCATCAAACGTTATTGGAAATTTTTTCCTCTCACTTTCTAAAATCGGGCAATATTTTATGAACCTCGGGAGACAAGTTCCAATAACGACCTCTACGCCAGTCATTATTAGTATAATATTAAACGGGTCGCAATTAGACGCCGGGTCTTTAATACAAGCTGAAAGGAACGAAAAAGCTTTTGGAAAAAACAAAAGAAAATGATGTGCGCGAGAAGTACATTAGATTGGTCACAATCTAATAATATTTCTTGTAAATTTATAGTTTTACGACTGCAAAATATGAGACAGTTGATGAAAAAATCAGAATATAAGATAAAAATGGGAGCAAACCTCATAATGCAATTTGTCCCATAATACACCAACGGAAGATACTGTTTTGTCGTGTTCAACGTCTTGTCTACTACTCCCAGTGATGTTTGATAGCGACACTGAAAACAAACAACGACAGATGAACAATAAATGGCCAGAGAAACTTGATTAAAAACGTCAAAAAATTGTCATTCTTATATCAAACTTTTCTAGTCAAATTACCAATAAAACGTTTTAATTATTAAAAGTCTTTAAAAGATTTGTTTTTAGTTTAATAGTTTCAATGCAACCTTACCGTTACTATGGTGCCGCAACGCACTGACCATAACTCTCGGTGCAACGGAATTGAACTAAACAGCCACAAAAATCAATACATCAATCATCTTTCGATTATTCACATAGACAAAGATCACTTCTTGACACGTTTAGCCTTACTTTGCTTTGTCATTCGTCAAATTACATTATTCAAACAGTTATAGTAGGCCTAAATAATGGCATCGCAACAGGTAGGCATACCTTATTAAAATTTATCATATCTGCCAAACTGATATTAAAAGTGTTTTAAAGTGTGAAGCACATAAACTGTATAGGTCTATCATAAACATTTTCAGTCGATGTTGCTCCATTCAATAATGGATTTTATAACCTTCTCCATGTCCCATAAAAGCCACAAATGACGTCTTCGCTGCGTTATTTTTAACGTTTTCTAGGTTTCTCCTGCAGATTATCCACACTTACTACCTACAAATTACTCGTTACTTTATATAATAACCGTAAACAACCAAACTTATTACTGCCAGTCAAATAAATGACTATAAGAAAGCTATCGTGATTGTTTTATTAACAAAGCATCAAACAACGTCTACTGCTTCTAGCTTTTCAAGTTACAATTGTTTGCATGACACTTACGCTATGCGTGGCGTCGACGGAGAAAACTAAAGACACGACGTTTATACTAACCGCAAATACTGAAACAAGCAGCAACTACAAAAGCAAAAACAACACGTCCTTCAGCAGATAACATTTTGATAATTAATGCCAAAAATAATTTAAACTCGTATACGCTGTATATCTTTAAGCTACACAGTCTCAGAACGAAGACAGGAGTTCTGAATCCGAACAGCTGCTGAGAAAAAAGTAATGCAGGGCTTCACAAAGAGCTCAAGGATGGCAAGCATTGCCACATTTATGTGAGAAAAGTTTTAACCACAATCTAATGAGTCATTTTTTACGTTTTATACTGGCCACCCTGCTACTGGCTTACAGGCTTTTCCTGTCTGTCGTCACTCGCCAGTCGCCATTCGTTCGCTGGGAATAATGTTACGGATGCGCTACTGGTAAAAAAAAACAAAGAAGAGTGACTGACTAACTGACCACAGCAGTTAAGAACCATGTGGCAGGAAGGCATTTGGATGAAAACCTAGAGCCGACACCGAGTCCCACGGCCGCCGTGATGACGACTCCGATGTACACCCAGTAACCACTGATGCCTAGGATCAACGCCAGTCTCTGCAGCCGATCTGATTCACGTACTTTCTCGTAGTCGTCTCCAGACCCGACAAAATACTGGCCATAGCCGTGTCGCAGGTCAATGTTTGAACACGCCATCAGTGCCGCCACCAGCGCTATTATCTATAACATGAGGGACCTGCATCAATCGCAACTCGGACATATATACGACGAAGTTTCAAAGCAAAAATAGTAGGCCTAAACCTAAGTGAATGACTGAAAATATTCAACCAGCGGCTAATCGGCGCCGTAAGAACTTTTCACAAATTGACCAGCAATGCTTTTTAACTCTTTTTGTAGTAGCAAAGCACAACTTCTATTATATTGCACTAGGCTATAGTTTTGCTACTCACCGCCAAAATAAGTTGAATGAAAAGTATAGCGGCTTTGAAAAAGAACCAGCATTCGCACATCGTGAGCTTCAGTTCTTCGTCGTTATGTCATCTGGCACTGAATTTAGTCGTCACACACTAACCTACAGCGCAAATAGGCCTATTATGTTAGTTTAAACCTACCTACCGTACATCTACTTCCAAACATATAAACTAGAGCCTAAAGGTAAATGAAGTGTTCGCCTGTAGGCCTAAGCCCTATATTGTTTCTATGAAGAATTTCTATAGGCGTACGCATATACGATTAGATAGGTTTTCGCCAGTGTGATCCAGTCGTGTACATGCAGACTAGGCTAATCATCACCTATGAACAGTTTCAATTTTAGCAGATCTGATCTGCGTTCGTTCTGACACAAATTTGCCTAAATCGACATAGGCCTAAGCTTATTGATTTTGCGCAAGCCTACGCAAGTACGCATGCCCGTACAAACCGTCTGACGTGATAGCCTGATAACGATAATAGAGCACGTATAATCTTAGCAGTCGAAAAAAGCTTATACACCTACAACGGCGATATGATCAACCACAAGTCGCCGATGCTGATTTCTGCGGTATCAAATCAAGCCATGATTTAAACACACTTCATACTCGTACTGATCAATATACGCACAGGTCTATAGCGGGCGTGCACCTGTCTGCCGTGCACACCGGCTGGCTGTCAGCCCACATCAATTCAACATTATTATAGGCCTACCTGGTGGTCGAGCGAAATAAAAGCGCTTTATCGTCGTCGTTGCATGGCGACGCCACGTTCACTCTGCACAAGTCGTTATAATCATGATCATTCGCGCGTAATTAATATAAAATAATCGACGTCCAGCCTGGAGAGGCATACTTCCTGTTAGGCCTACGACTATTCCATCGCTTCTGAGCGACTCACCACACAGTGTCTTGCGTGTCGTAGGCTACTACTGAGTGACTGCAGTGATAGTAAAAAATGAATGACTGAGTGAATAATGATCGCATTTCGCAATGTACATGTCATGCACGGCCTGCATTGGCCATATAGCCTCCTCGACGCGCGTTGCTTAACGTCATCAGGCACAATCAGGCCTACCGTTCATACATGCATTCTAAAAACATACCGTACGTCGGTCAAGTGCCGACATAGGCCTATTATTGGGTCGTCTTAACGCACGCAACACTAACTTTCTGATCTGAAAAATTTCCGCACCGGTTACTCTTACCCGGGAGAAATTCACAGCAATTTTGGTTTTTCTACATTTTTTTTGTTTTGAGAGAAATGGGACAAATAGACAGACAGACGAACAAGACCCATAACCCATAACGCGGCATATAGGCCGCGTAACGTAAAAAACAATGACAGCGCGGCAGTACTGCAATATTTGTCGGGGCTTTTCAAGGAGAAAGAGAGCCACCCGCCTGGCTACGACCTAGAATGACTTCCGGTTATCCTTTCTCGGTAGGCCCTACAAGATATTCTAGTTCCGGGTTAGTTGATGTTCAGATTAAGTCTTTTCTTAATTTGTGTATTTGACTAATTCACTTCTCTCAAACTATTCCTACTCTGTCTACAATTCTTATATCTATCTGCTACCTTATATGCGTTTATCTATCTTTCAGCTAATATTTAAGACAGACACGATGCAGAAATTTAGTAATGCTATTGGTACTTTCACTTTCACAATTACGTCAGTTTATACAACAATCAAACTTTCTACATTTTATCTAATAACAATTCAGATATACATATTTTTTGCCTTAGTCTAACCATCAGCCGCACAATTAGTAACTTAGCAAACAGTCATCATTCCCCCACGCACAGACAAACTTCTCCTTCTCTAGCTTGCAGCTCCCGCTTATAAAAGATTCTCAACATGACCTATGTATTGTACATTAACCCTTTACCTTGTTAGCTGTATATTAACTCTTTAGACTACTACACCCACCTTTTAGCTATTTAACCGATTTCACCCCTATTGCAGTACTCAGCTGGATTACGCTACGCATGAATTAGACATACATGTAACTGCTATCTAATTAACAGGACCTGCAGCTTTAACTTGCTTATGCGGATTATTGGTTTCTTATCGTTTTACTAAATGTGTTCTAGGAATTATCGCGAGCCCAATTAATACGATAGCTGAAGACAGAATCTAACTAAAAATGCAATTTAATTAGTTTATAATAAGTAAGTCCTGTCCTACGGGAATAACATTTTCGGCTCTTCGGGTCTCAACTCGGCCTGCAGCCTCGATACGTCCACAGCGCTGCAGCGCAGCCGCTAGCTATAATGACGTTTATGATGCGTCACCATGGTGACGACGCCTATATGACGTCACAGCCAAACTGAAACATCTTTATTTTAAAGATATATATGCTTTGGCATAATAAACAAACACTAACAAAAATAATAAACAAACAATACTAACGATGATAATAGCACATGCTATACACATTCACACGGCAACTTGCAGTACGCAACACTTAAACAACACTTGGAAGGTACAATAGTATTATCTGATACTGTACAATCACAGTGTAGCACGGTAGTGCGTAACACTGTTGTAAGGGCGACTATCAAAGTCAATGGGAAACCCCAGATTTTGGGCACCCGTATCCCTCAAGCCCTGAATCAATCGACTTAAAATTTGATTCGGGTGATTACGTCGGCGGTGTGACCCTACGTGCCAAAAATAGCACAAATCGGCCCAGCGGGGTCGGCGGGGCAAAGGGGTGAAATATAATGTTCAACGGATTAATTTATTTCTATTTTTAATACCTTTCTTGCCAAGCTCTGGAGAACATTTTTGGGAATAGCGCCGCATTTTTTGCATTGGGTGACGTGTTTTGGTGGGGACTGATTTCCTAGGGGGTCTCAACATTCATCTTCGGTATTTCCCCTTCTAGTCCGCAAACAAACCGCAAATTTTAGGCCCATTTTCGGACTGAAAATGCTTAACAATGGAGATGCTCATCTACAAACTACCCTTAATCGTCATCGTAGCCTCACTAAAGTGGCATAATGAATAGGCAATGTGGCCTCGGGAATTCCAAACATGCGGTTATTTTGGATCACCTGCCTACAGGTCACGTGAGACGGCGCATGCGCAGTGAACTTTTGGTCTTTAACATGGGCAAATGCAAGTTTGAGGCTTTATATCTCCCTAACGGTGCAAGTTAGACGCGATGTTACATCGGACCGCCAATAAGAAACCACATATGCCGAGTCGAATGGTCCCGTAACCGATGACGTCACGTGATTTGGTTGGGTCACATTATTGCTTTTAACTGACAATTAAATTTGCTAATAAAACAACAAATATTGAATATAAAAGAAACATACCAGTTTACATTACTGTGTAAGGGCGACCAAGTCACACATCCAAAAAGCAGAAATCACTTTGCTAGGACACAGGGTGATAGAATGACGAACTGGCTGCCCTTACAAACCATGTGACGTGACCCCATTTAACCTTTTCCACTCCCGCATTATCTCGTAAACGTAGTCAATGCAAATGTGATGCAAATGTTTTCCAGCTGATTAAATGTACTGCTGATCCGTATAGCTAAAAAAGAGTTAAACTGGAAACAGAGTTGAACCTCTTTTGGAAGACTTGTTATATACGGGCATGTAAGTGTAATCACCACGGGCTGTTACTGTAGGTCATTCATAAATGCAGATTGCATAAGTCATAATTTCTTCAGCTTATCCACACCTAGCATGTCATGAATCACTTAAATTTAACCTGCATTTCATCAACCTCAAAACTAACAAACGAACATTTTAAGATTAAAAATGAAATCGATCCACAATGTTTCTTGCCACTCGTGTGCACAAAGACTCTCTGTTCAATGCTTACTTTACTTGAGAAAAAGGGAACGCGTCATTTAATAAGTATCGATGGTGAAAGTCTTTAAGCTTAATATAGGGGTCTATTGGATACTGGTATATTACAAATTTACAGTAGACGTAACTTATTAATATTGCTGCGTTACCACGCGCCTGTAATACAGGGTGGGCCAAAAAAATGGCACAGTTTTTTGTATACCTCACAACTTCACCAAATATTAACCGTTTTTCAAAATCCTTTCACTGTCAAAATCAGGAGACAATTTGTAATGAAACTGTCACTACAGATCCCACCACACCTCAAATGTGTCGCTACACTACCTCGTGAAATATCAGATGACGCACTAAAGCCTCCAACGCCACTGACCGGTTGCGTGATCAACGTTGATCGAGCCTGACATGTGGCCCCCAAACAACTCAGACTTAAATTCAGTTGATTATGCTGTTCGGGATGCCCTTCAACAGAGGGCCTATCAATGCTGACGATTCACGACAGTCAATTAGCTAAAAAAACCATTGTCGCCGAGTGGGGCAAAGTGCCGCAGCGTTTAGTGGATCGCGCCATTGGTCAGTGGCGTCGCCGGTTTCGATGCGTCGTCCAGCAGCAAGGCGGACACATTGGAAATTTGATGTGAAAACTGTAA
>Ga0056128_1011753_pt1 | contig 10764 bp, 5 predicted proteins | sample WorMetLIZISLAND2_FD_71113 | JGI IMG/M metagenome (GOLD analysis project Ga0056128, IMG submission 71113) | Marine gutless worms symbiont microbial communities from Max Planck institute for Marine Microbiology, Germany - Olavius geniculatus... ... | reverse complement strand
CGGCCGGCTGTAGTACCCCGCAGGTGTACAACGTAAATTGGGTTGTACCCCCTGCGTGGTACATCCCGCAAAAGTGGTGGGGACATGTCCCTCCCAGCTCCTAAGGTGGCGCCGCCCTTGGCCTGGATCCCAACACTCGAACAAAAAATAACGTGAGCTTAAACTAACAGTCTCTTAAACTGTGCGAAAATGTGAATTTGTCTCAGATGAGCTGGAAGGTTGTTCCACAGCCTTAGACATACAAAAGTCAGTCGGGTGAATAGCTTTTTGCAAAGTAGGCCTATTCTATTGTTGATAGGATTTGTGGAACATTTAGGTACAAGTAAGTTCTTACTGTTTTCGAGCCATGAGTGTATCGGGAAATGGATATTAATCGATGATAATAAATTGTAGATACCTAGTCTCGGTTCGGTTTAATTAATTGGCATGTAACAAACCACCCACGTCACCTGGCCATCGGTAGGCGTTGAGCTAGCTGGAATGTGAACAGGCACACCGTGTGATGCACTAGCCCCGTATCCGAGGACTGGCAGCTAATAAACTCGTCTCTGGTTGAGGACTACAGAAACGGAAATCAGTATCGCTCTAAGGCTCTTATGGCTCGGGAAGGACTTTGTGTTATATGTGTACAAAACATCAGTTTATACACTTGTTAACGGCGACATGCAATGACTGACACATCGAAAACAGCATGCGGGGTGGAAAAGGTTAAATGGGGTCAGGTCACATGGGTTTGTAAGGGCAGCCAGTTCGTCGTTCTATCACTCTGTGTCTAGTAAAATGATTTCTGCTGTTTTGGATGTGTGACTTGGTCGCCCTTACACAGTAGTGTAAACTGGTAAGTTTTTATATTTAATTTATTACAAAAACGATGTTTTCCTGTTGGTGGTCAATTATAATCTATCCGTCTTCTACGGCCATGAAGACACAGAACCTTACATATTTCGTGGTAACGATCTTGACCTTTTGGGGTCACGCGACGTCATCAGTCACGTGACCATTGGACTCGGCATATGTGGTTTTCTATCGGTGGTCCATTGTAACCATGCATCTAACTTGCACCGTTACGGAGATATTCATCATCAGCATGTGTAAACATAGCCTTCACTTTTCGCAATATGTCATCATCATCACGCTCCTCATTGTTAATTACATGACCAAGATACTTGAATTGTTGAACATATTTCAAGTTCATATTATTCATCTTAAAGCAAGGAAATACATGATTTACAATCTTTCTTCTATCTTTTGGTGGGAATACCATACAAACAGTTTTGTCAGTATTACACAGCATATCAATTTTATCTGCACATTTAGCCAACAAATTAATCAGATATTGCATAGCTATAAGATATAAGATATAAGGATATAAGGCTCAAATTTGCATTTGCCCAAGTTAAAGGCCAAAAGTTCACTGCGCATGCTCCGTGTCACGTGACCTGTAGGTAAGGAGTCCAAAATGACCACATGTTTGGAATTCCCGAGGCCTATTCACTATACAACATTTATGGCGCTACGATGACGATTAAGGGCCGTTTGTAAATGAAAATATTATATAGGAGCGTTTTGGCCGAAAATTTTTAAGTCCGTTTTTTGGTCTAATTTTCGACTTTGGGGGGATTTTTCAGGAATTAGATATTGACTTTGAATTTTCTACCGTTAAAAAGGCACACCCTTACGTGAGATCGCGTCGTTTAAGCCATTGCGCGTAAAAATCCGGCGATCGGTCTGACCTGTAGGTCGGCCATTAACAAAAGGTATATGGAAATTTAAAAATTCCGTTATATTTCACCCCTTTGCCTAGAAGTTCCCAATGGACAGACTTGCATGAAATTTTGCACAGGGGGTTGTCTCGCGGACATAATCACCTGTTTCAAATTTTTAGTCGATCGGTTCAGGGGTTTCGGAACTGTGAGGTGTCGAATTTTGCCATTCTCCATTGACTTAGCTTGTCGCCATTAACACAGGGCTGCGCTATCGCGCGCCTGTGATTGATTTTACATACCGTAATCTCGTGCGTGTAGTGCCACGAGTTCAGGGAGTCGTGTACTGCACGTGGTCAACTACAAACACCGAGAATGAGACTCTGGTAGCGGACTGCATCGAGGAAGTAAACTCAAGCAGTCAGGCTAAGAACTCGTTCAATATGAGTCCGCCGGTCCTGCCGCTGTTTGTTACCGACGTCGACTCTGCGACTGCACCGCTGATCGGCAAAGCTCTGCACTTCCAACCTTCGTCGTCTAGGGTCAGGTTTGGGTTAGGGTTTGGGTTAGAGTTAGGGCACTTTCAACCTTCGTCCAGAAACTGCGGATGCTTCATCGCAAACGTCACTCGAGAGGTCAACACGCACGGCGAACAGCTAACTGTCGTTGAATTTTTGATAAATCTAAATTTTAATAGGTTTTGACGCGCGACAACACGTAGTGTTATAGCGCGTCTTAGCTATCGTAAAGATGTCTGTTCGTCCGTCTGTACATCTGTCTGTCTGTCACACTGTATAAAAGCGGTGCAATTAAGCTAGGATCAGCAAATCTTAACTGTGGCTGCCACAAAACTGTAGTTTTTTTGTGACAAAATTCCGTGCCGCTGGGTGAGCAGACTCCCGTCGAACGAAGACTACCCCTTAAAAATCATTATCATACCACTATTTGATCGTCCATAGCGTGAAAACGGTTGCAGATAGGTACAAACTTGCTGCTTATCTTAACGGAGGTACATTGCGCGGACCACTAGTCGAGAAGTCTGACAAGCTCTCCGAGTGTACCAACAATATCGATGACCTTGAATGATCTTGAACCCTCAAAATATGGGATTTTGGTGAATTTTTTTTGAGATTTTGGACTGCGGAGTGCGGAGTACATTTCAAGAGTGAATTGCACCGAAATGGCTACATATTATAGACCATGATAAACGAGAGAGCTAGACAAAGTAAGCTGTTTATCGTTGAATGATCTTGACATAACCCTGTAGTATCGTTATGTTGACTGTAGGCGGATGATCCGAAGGAGGCGGCGAAGGGAATTTTGAAGCGCGCCGCTGCACGCGGAATCACATTCGGTGTAGCAAACAATTGACGAACCACATCAAGGCATCATCTCATTCTTGTTGTCCTGGTCTGGAGCGTCCAGTGTTTGAATTGCCGAGGGGAACACAGTCAAATTATGTACTGAGGAAGTCAACTATATACTATATACATACAATTTACATCACAATTTTGGTCGGACTCCGACCGTCAAAAAGTTTAACCCCCAGCTAATTTTTCACAATTCAAACATTGAGAGCGTTCACTGCCCACCGTCAGCACCAGGAAGCATTCGAAGCAACCTTCCTTTAAGTTGCTCTACCCATTCTCCATCCCCTCCCATTGCATCTCCCTCCCTTTTTATCTTTCTTTTCTACCCGTTTTTTTCATTTTTTTTCTTCCTCCTTTTAAACATCAGCTAAGGTTATGGAAAGCGCTGTGAGCTCCCCGGTAGCAAGAGATTTTTGCGCATTACGGCCCCTAGAACGTATCTCATTGCAACATCTTAGTTTTTTATGTACAGTGCGAGTGACTACTGTATGTTTTTGTTGATTTTTCAAGTCAAAAAATCTCCCCATTTTAAATTTCTTTAAGCTTTTTCCAGGAAGCATGCTGTTTTTACCTATCAGTGACGTGGTTGTGGCACCGACTTCTTGTGACGTCTTCAGAACATCGCCGCTGCTTAGGCCTATATGAAAATCTTTATTTTAGGGCTGCGGAAACGAATGATCAATTAGTCTATTAATCGTTTCAAAGATTGTCCCATTAATTTTTTTACGATTGATTCAATTTTTAATAAAATTTCAAAGTTGTAACGTTACTGGTTTGCCTATGGTTGATTGGCTGAAATGACCGTTGATTGGCGAATGCAACTTCACATAGATTGTGTCGTCAAGATTTGTACGTTTGTGTCGTGTTATTTATTTTTTCACTTTGTGATCACAATTATAGTAATTTGACTACATGTATAATTAAGCCTATAAAATGCATCATTACCACTTTTTCCGATTTTGCTGAATTCCGCAGTTTCATAGCTTTTTCTGACTACAAAAAGTGTTCAGATTAAAATAATCGACTAATCGAAGTTGATTTTTTTTAGATTAATTGACTAAAAAGTTTACTTTGTACAAATTTATAGTTCATTTGCCTCGAATGATAGAAAAAAAAACGAGAACAAAATAAGCTTCAAGTCTAAATCAGCCTATATAGGCCCCCGTAATTAGGCTACTTACGTTTCAACCATTTCTAGGGCTGTAGCTTAAAGTTAAAGTATGATCAGCATTTGTTTCTTACAGATTTGGTTCTAAGTTCAAAACAGTTTTATGAAAAACCGGATGATAGTTAAATAATTTACTCAGCCAACGACAACATACTCTAGGCCTACCGATTAGCCTATATCTTACCTCCGCCAAGAAGGTTAGGCCTAGGCCTATGTGATAATTAAGTGATAGCCGACATTTATCTCTCTGTTGGTTTGTTTGTTTTTCAGTAGAATTATACTGAAGTTAGGCTACAGACTGATTTGGCTTAAAATTTTTTAAAGTAAAAAGCTTGGATCCAGGATAAGATTGAAAGATTGTTTACCATTGTCAGATAAAGCAGGCGGTGCTGCCAGCTGACGAATACCATTATACGAACAAAATTGTTGTATGAAGTTTTTACGCGCGAAAGCAGCTAATGCTCTCAGCGCGTCTTAGCCATCGCAATTCTGTCCGTCTGTTCGTCTGTCATTCAGAAGCGGTGCAAGCTATATAGAATCACCAAATCTTCACAGTCGGCTGCCTGGAAGACTCTAGTTTCAGGAACCGTAAAGCTTTTCCATAAATTCGAAGGGGCTCACCCTGAACCAGGGCGCTAAATAAGTGGGGGTTGGCAAAATTTGAGATTTTTGGCCAATAAGTCGCTGTATCTCAGTAACTGTGCGAGATAGGGCCTAGGTTACTATTAGTCACTAATAGGAAGTCATACACTGCGCCAAATTCAATGACCTAGAATGACCTTAAACGCCAAAAAGGGGGTTTTATAGATTTTTTGGCAATTTCAGGCTGCGACACAAGTTTATGTCATTGACAAGGTGGCGCCACAGAACTATCGTTATGCGATCCAGATAGAGAATGTGGTATTTGTGTATTAACTTAGCGTGAACACCCCAATTTTCAGCTAAACTACTGAACCGGAACTGCTATAGGCTCTCGCGCGTCTGGAAGAGTGCTTTTTGGTAGCTGAGCTTGGCTAGCGACATTTATCTTACGCTGTAGGGGTAGGAAGCAATGTTAGGAAGCGAGCTAGGTTTAGAATAGAACTGGCTAAAAGCGTAGCTAGGGAAAACTAGGCACATTTGGCTGTAGGCTGCGTCTGCGACGTAGCTAGGGACGTAGCTAAAATATTTCTGTCTGCCACAGACTATATACAGGCTATTTTTGGAGAAATGGTAGAAGTGTAAATTTGTAAGATACTGCGAATCTATACTCTGCTAAACCTTTAGCGATGAGCAAAGATGTTGTTCTAGTAAAGGTCAAACATTGTGTATAACCCTAGCTATTTATGGAAAACCATCATATAGTTAAGGAACGTCACGTGCCATGTGAGACAGTGTTCTACTTTCCACCCGACGCAGCAGGTGAACGCGACCTGCCTTAATACCAGCCATAGAGGTCGGTATTCGATTTACCGACCCCAGATAATTACTTATTATTATTACTTGTTAAACAAGAAACATTGATTATAAAACACAATGAGCTATAGGCCCTACAGAAATTTAAACAAACAACTTTTTAAAACTTTGAAGTTCAAGCGGTGAAAGTGAGGGCGACATGAGCAAAACAGCGTTTTTCTGCACAAGTCCCATAGGCCTATATTAACACTTTTACACTATAAGAAGCAGCAATCGTCAGCTGCAGATAGATGCTGCACGTCTCAAAACAAAGTTTTGCGAAAGCGGTGCACATGCACCAGACAGCAACCAAAATACAATTATTTGAAAACAAACAAATAGACGAAGAATTAACTATGCATAAATTAATCCTGAAATGTTTAATCCTGAAATGTTTACCGGGTATGCATTTTCTACTGTGCACAATAAAAAAGACGTAAACTTAGCTGCAGATGTTTTATGCTGATATTTGACAAATTTTAAACATTAATTTTAAACATTAAACATTTTAAACGTTATTTATCACAATTTTTACAATAACTTTTAATCAAACACAATAATCTTCATTGGTTTTGGTGCACCACCTTTCATGCAGGCAAACTGTTTTTGTTTTTAAAATTAAGCGGACATGTATACACTATGTTACCCTCCCCCCAAAAAAACTGTGCAAAATTGTTTTTGCCGGAATTCCTCCAATTTTTATTGACTTTAATAATTTTGGGCACACAGATATGTCTCTATTTGGCACAACGTGAGCAAAAGGAAAGGCACAACCACTTATTGCAAAGATCCATGGGACCGGTTCCGTTAACTTTGGCATGTAGAAAATCATTTTTGTCCCCCCACCCCCAAAAATACACATTTAGAACTATACTCTAGTCGAAAGATATGGATTTATACTGCAAATCTTCGGCATGTTCGATCTGACGGAAGTTTTCACACGGTTATGATATACGAAACAATTTATGCAGAAACTTTATGCACAGTTTTTTGGGACGCAGTGCATATTCTCTTGAGGGTTTCACACAATGCTGCGGTCGATATCGGCAACATCAATCACGAATCACTTACATACGCGTATATCCGGCGTGTTATCTATCGTACAGCTTAAATACATATAGACCGAGATATGAGTGGAAGTCTATGCAGTCTATGTGAGGCCTCGGCCTCACATCAAAGATGCTTGCTTTCCTGCTACATATACGTGCACTGCACTCTTGATAACGCTGCAGCGCAAACGTCATGCAAATACTTCTCTATAAGCATTTTATGCTATATTCATAGATAAAAACTCGCTTAATATTGCGAGCTAAAATGCGTACATAGGGCCTACGTAACGGCAAATGATTTAAACCCTAAATAAATATAAAAATAGAAAGAAAATTACGGTGTATACTGATAACGGGCACACACTTAAAAAATTGAGTGGTGAGTAGAGTGGTGTGTCGAAATGCTTGCGTTATCTAACGACACAACAATCAACAGCGAGGGGCTGCCAGAACACTGGGCATGCGTGCAGACAAGCACCGTCCTCGATCTCGGCCTATATACGTGTCTAAATTCCAGGTAATTAATGATATCTCCATTGGTCGCCTGCCTGCAACCGTTAATCGATAGTGCACCGGATGACCTTGCGGCGTAGTGGGTGAGCTGCTGCTGCAGCAGTGTAATGGCATAAACAGAGAGATGATTTATAGGCTATAGGCTTACTCTTATACCCCGTTTAGACGATGAAGCAAACATGAAGCAAACATAGACCACAGTCGTGCAGGTGTATATTGAATCCTACGTTTGCTTCATGTTTGTTTCATCGTGTAAACGGGGTATTACCGTTCGTTGCTTTAGCATATTCATCGGCGGACTGCACCGTTGTATGGCTACACTTGAAACTCAATGCATGGAACTCTTTATTGTCAATTACAATACCGGGATTCAAACAGTTGGACTGTGCAAGATGGCATCCAGGCCTACAGATAGCAAACATGCTGCAGGCCAGCATGATTGTTTCATGCACAGCTTTAACTCGACCCTCTGCACTGACACACTGGCGCAGCCATACAGGATCCATATTTCACAGGTTATCTATAGCCTACATAAAGGAGCACTCGAATTTTCGAAAGATGGGTGTGGGCAGGGGTGTCCCCTCCCCATGGACAAAACTATATATGGGGTTTGGGTGTTTATATGTATGACTGGTGCATTCTGGGCACTGTTTTGAGGAAATTTAACTTGGGTGTCAAACATTTTTCCGTATGAAGTATGGCCTGTTACCGCAAAGGCGGAAACTGTCGACTTCATAGTCTAGGCCTACGCACGGTTTTGTCGCCTTAGAATTTGACTGAATGCAGTCGAGTGACTTTTGGACATTTTTAGTTTTTAGAAGTGGCCATTCTGAATGATTATTCTGATATAAAAAAAAGACCCGTCGAGTAATACTGCAGGCTCTTCAGCGGGATCACGCGATGGCTGCTGTCGCAATCCAATGCCAGCGTGGTCGATCGGCGAAGAGAGTCAAGCCAGCGATAGTGCAACTGCAACAGCGTCTCGTCAAGCTTTGCGAGAAACGACGCGACGGCACCAAATGGGTCGGCGAGTTTCTCGGAGCTACCGGACATTGCATCATATATGATTGTAATGATGAAGCTGAGTTAATGTAGTCGGATGCAATGTCCGGTAGCTCCGAGGAACTCCGTATATGACATAAGTATATGACTTAGGCTGTCATATACGGAGTCAGGTAGTAAAAGACACCGGAACTATAGCAGCTACCTTGGCTTATAGCTTGACGGTCAGGACGTTAAACGTTGATTGCGAAGTCGTCGGTTCGACTCCCGCTCGGGTCGCTATCAAGTGATTCGTACCTAGATGAGTGACTGTTTGCAGACAGGTAAACCATCTCGGTATATAACCAAGCATAAAGGTCAACTCAGTCTTCCATCCCTCCGAAGTATGGATAAACCGAGTACCGGGCTGTTTAACTGAGGTTGAGGCGGGGCGCGTTCACCTGTGTCGGGTGGCAGGTAGCAATGTGTGATCCCATATGGCAAGTGACGCTCTGATACTCTGAGATAGGTTTTCCATGTAAAACTATACCCCCTTTTACAGACTGCGTATATTCAAGCGTGATGCAACACATTACGTGCCGTGTCTACTCTCTAACGTATAATGTATAACGTCAGATGACCGCTGAATAGAGTATAGCCTATACGTATGTCGTCCCACAATCCCATACACCTGCCCGCAGACTGACAGAAGCGATGGTCGCGCTGAGAGTAGGCGTACATCAAAGAGCGCACGGTGTGAGCATGGAATTAAGTCGTAAACATGACGCGACCCGACGGGCTGCACTGCTGGCAATAGGCCGTCAGTTCTGCAGTGTAGCCTACAGTACAGTCCGCTAGGGGTTAGGCCTAATTGGTAAATTGCGTGCGCCAGTCGCACCGCACGCGCCCGTTGTCAACTAAGTGGCAAAGCGACTGTAACTAGAGGCTTACACGACGTGGTCACGCAGGCTCGTCGCTATAGCTGACTGTCCGACTGTCCGACGCTGGAGGAACAATTAGTCCTCACGTCCGGAATTGAATAATTGACAGTTAGTTAGACCGGCGCATTCAGCCCACGTTATGCACGGCACGGCGACAACTCGGCTCGGTCTTATTGTTAACTCAATATAGTCGAATGTAGGCCGGGATTCTTCGTTAAGTTAGCCTATACTCGGCGCAAATATTAATGTAGGGGTAACCTCGGCCGAGACAGGTATATATTGCAGATTTACTTATATTTACTTACTTACAGTTGATCGAAACGTGTCGCCGATCGTGCACCAAAAATAACAGTGCAATACTGTTGACGAGAAATATGAATGACAGAGTGGGATGGTCTGAAGATAGAGCTATAGGTTAATTCCTGGAAGTCGCTGCATGTCGAGTCAAGCGGTGTAGATTGCATGGAAGACAGCCGTTTTATATTCGGTCGCAGTAAACTCGGTCCACGTTAAAGTCGGTTGATGTCGTTTTTGTTCAGAAGCAGTAAACTCAATCGAAACGCTGATCGGCGGCAAATATATAGCTATATAATTAAGCTATGTAATAAACAAAGTAATTACTTCTCAAAAATCTGCATGATGTACATTGAACAAACGAATTACACAATATTATGTATAATTTACGGTTTTTATTACATCATCATCCTATATATACAAAGCGCGCCTATGAAGACAAATCCTTATTAAAAAATTATATCGCCGAAATTGTGAAAAAAAACCTCACCAGCAGCACATTTGCAATGCTTGTACGGAGAGAATTCAAGCCGCACTATAGTTTTGTAAGATACAGTTTTTCGCATGATTCAAGCTTATGTTTTTTGTCAAAAACGATTAAATAAACTGAATTTCTGATCTAAAATAGGCGCGTTGGTATTTGAGTTTAAAAGACTAATTTTTAAAACTATTTTTTCATGTTTAGTATTTTGCAATAAAATGTCAGTTTATTTTCGACATCACTGCTAGTTCTTCTTGTGAGGCTTCGACCATGCTTACCGTCTCTCGAGCACAAAACCAGCCACCGACTTTGCCGAAAACTACTTGGGTATATACCGACTTTGCATGCAGTGGAGAGGCGGACCCCACCGCCTAGACCGAGTTTATCTGAACCGAATTTGCACCCCATACTGCAGTGGCCCTCGCAGTCTCGCACTATCTCGCGTGTTGACTGTTGACGTCGTCGGTCAACGATGGTTGATAGGAGTCCACTTAGCGCGCGCTCTTTGAAGTCTAACCGCCCGCCGTCTGCATGCGATGACGGCGTCCGCCATAGGCCTAGTATAACGAGTAAAGTAAGTAAGTAAATTGGTAAAACGTGAATTTATTTTATATAGCGCATAACGTTATACAATTAACATCTAATGCGCTAAAACCATATACGTGCGTATAGCTTTCAACGCAACGAACGCACGCAACAAACGCAACGCCAGAATAGACAACGACCAAAACGCAATAATAAATTATGGAAGCGGTGTCTATTTTTGCATTGTGTTTGTTGCGTCCGTTGCGTTGCGCGCGTTGCGTTGGATGTGAGCTATATATATAGGC
>Ga0056128_1011752_pt1 | contig 10765 bp, 10 predicted proteins | sample WorMetLIZISLAND2_FD_71113 | JGI IMG/M metagenome (GOLD analysis project Ga0056128, IMG submission 71113) | Marine gutless worms symbiont microbial communities from Max Planck institute for Marine Microbiology, Germany - Olavius geniculatus... ... | reverse complement strand
CCAGCGGGAAGCCTCTGTCAGTCCCTAAAGGAGGTTCGGTCAGATGAGTGTCGATGCGCTGACCATAAAGTAACAACACGAATGAAATCTGATGCCAATATTTTTCAGACACCAACGGGCATTGAGCCCACGGTTGTCGATGATGATGAAAGGGGGGGCCATGGCGAGTGCGCAGAGCGCGAGCCTATAACGGGCGTCTGGGGGCGGAGCCCCCAGTGGGGTCCAGGGGCAGAGCCCCTGGTTGGGGGGTCAGGGGGGCAAAGCCCCCCTGAAGCTGAAACACTTTTTGCTTCTGAATGTTCAATGGAAACCGCAAATTCGCCCATTTTTCTGAAATTCGGAAACGCAAAAAACCATTAAACATTGTTAAATTTTGCAATTCTTGCTGGAAAATGGCAAAAATGCACCTTTACATATAAAGTCGCCTGTAAAAAATTTTCATGGTCGAGCCAAAGGGAGGGGCCATCATACTGTGGCCCCCCCTAAATACGCCACTGGCTGTGCATGTCGTTGCTAAGCAGCTATAGTTTACCATTCAGTTAGCTAATGGACAGTCAAGGTTTAGTTCAAAAACACTGACATGGTCACGCAGGCTGCATGGCCTAACCTCTGCGACCACGTGACTGGGCCTGCTATGCTGGGTGCCCGTAGAACTGCGTAGAGCCGTCACTCGCCGTCTGATATCTGAACGAGTCACACACTTGCGTGATGTTGGTGTGGTTTTGTTGTTTTGCTTAGGCAGCCGTAGTGGGCTGAAGTCCTAAAATTATGTTGGGGCAGCTGAGTTTAGCTTAAGTCCTCGAGTTGTGTAGTTTAGAGGTAGGGTAGAATTAGCGTAGAATAGAGGGGTTTGGTTTGAGTTTGAGGCGGCGAGTCGTGCGACTACTGTAGGCTGAGTGTTAGCCTATGTTGTGCGGACCTTAGTTGATTAGTCGTGTATGCGTTACTTTTTCTGTCTGTTCGCCTGTCCATCTGTCACTCTGTCTATCTTGTCCTTAGATCGTTCAAAATGTCGTTTGCTTCATTAAGCTGGTTAGACAGTATTAAAAAAGTTAGCTACGGCTCTTAAAACATCAATATCATGTGTTGAGTTTTATTCATTTACTTAGGCATCCTGACAGCATTGTGGCCCACTCACGCCGAACGCCATAAACACACAAAAACTTAACTAGCGAGTTACAATTAACAGATGGATTACTAACTGATAAGTTAACTAATAGATCCAGAAACCAGCCTAAATTCACCATCAAAGCAGTGTAGCAACTGACAGCACCAGTCGAGACAAGCAAGCTTGTACTCATGACACATTATAATGTCATCATTACGTCATGACTAGCAAAAAATATTTAATCAACAGCCATATTTTGTTAAAATATTTTAAATTAGCATTTCTTCATCTACAACTGGTAAAAATTTCGTGTAAATTGATCAACATTTGGATGAATTATGAAAGAAAAAAAGGGATCCCTTTTTATGAAACACTGAGTATATGTTAATATTGAAATAATACACAAACTTTGGATTAATGTTTGTGAATTGTGCCAAAACAGCTAAGCTGATCAAGCTTGGTTTTTTTGGACTTCCATCTACTTTATGCCAAAAATACTCACTCTCTTAAAACATAATCTGCACTCTGGAGCTCTAGAACATGTCTTTTTAAAATGTCTTTCTTCATCACACGCCTTGCTACTTTGGCATGATAAAAACAAAATAATACGAAATCGATTGGTACCCATGTCCAAGTGCTGCCACTGAACAGGAACGCAGCAGTTGTCTGTTTCGGCTTTTAACGCTCGATGTGCTCAGTTGACCTTGTGTGGCAATGGACTTGAGACAGCTGCGCAGAGCCTGGATGTCATCCGATGCATTGTCATTCAACACGTAGTCACCACATTCATAGCTAAGACACAAACACACATCACATAGTATGTTCAATTTTACGTTAACAAAAATATCAGAATAAAAAATGAGCTGAAATTTATTATTGAAATGAGTGAAATCAGTAAAAAATACAGTTAATTATAATGTAAATCTTGAGAGTAACAGTGCTCTGATACCATACCATGCTCATTCACATTATTATAGTTAATCATGTTAAATTCAATTTTATTTTGATAGAAATGCACAAGTAGTTTGCAAAGATTCATAACCAAGTAACTTGTTTAGCAGTTTGATAATTTCCTTCTTCCGAATATTTTATACCTTTTGGTGACAGCTGCTAATATAACAATGCCTCATTAATATTAAACACCAGCCACAAATGCCAAACAAGTGAGATGACTAGTAAAAAATACGTTAACAATACACTAAATAAGAAAAAAACTAACAATTGCTTGAGATAAAATTTTATCCATGGCTAACATTATAGCATTTAAAGTTCAGTAATACAACTTTCATGAATTGTAAACTAAAAAACACTGTGATAAACATAACAAGAAATTTGAGCTAATGCTCACAAGATGCGCAAAAACCTATAGCAGTTCCGGTTCAGTGGTTTAGCTGAAAACCGAGGTGTTCACGCTAAGTTAATATACAAATACCAACTTCTCTATCTGGATCACATAACGATAGTTCCGTGGCGCCACCTTGTGAATGATATAGACTTGTGTTGCAGCCCAAAATCGGCAAAAAAATCCATAAAACCACATATTTTGGCGTTCAAGGTCATTCAAGGTCATTGAATTCGGCGCCAATCGAGAGCCAGTGTATGACTTCCTATTAGTAATTAATAGTAACCTAGGCACTAAGGGTGTTACACTGTTACTGAGATACAGCAACTTATTAGCCAAAAATGACAAATTTTGCCCACCCACCTCTCATTTAGCACCCTCGTTCAGGGTGACCCCCTTCGAATTTGTGTAAACGCTTTACGGTTCCTGTAACTAGAGTCTTCCTGGCAGCCGATAGTGAAGATTTGGTGATTCTAGCTTGCATCACTTTTGACTGATCCACCCGTGTGACAGACAGATGGACAGATGGACAGACAGATGGACAGACGGACAGAATTGCGACGGCTAAGACACGCTGAAAGCAGTAGCTGCTTTCACGCGTAAAAAGTACAGTAACATGTTGGATTGTTAACAAGCCACATAAGATTCTTCCGTAAATGTAATTGACACAAAAAACATCTGCGATACCAGTACACATATGTATCATTGACTTCAATGGACAATGGGTGTTTGGTGTCGGTGTAATGTTGCAGGGCATGCTCAGAAATGTAACGTCCACAGGCCACATTGCCACAAAACAAACATGCCTACAACAACACAGTAGTGGCACTGCATCACGCTATCAGTTGTAAACTGCCACTGCCACAGATTATACATCGTGACTGTTTTAACATGCATATCATCATCACATCCAGCATTACCTCAAAAATTATACCATGAATCAGTTGTGCAATTTAACACAGGCTGGATATTTTCATGTGAGATAAAAGGTTTTTGGCTCCAGACAGCTTTATGTTGAATGACGTTAAAGTTTAAAAACTAAATCAGTTCAGATTTGCTTGCATGGCACCGAGAACTAACACTGCAGCAAACCATGAATGTTTTATCCAACTGTACCACATACTTCAGCAGAAAATAAGCTGTAAAAGAAAAGTTGACGATTTACGTAAAATCAAAAAAGCCAATGGTGTTTACATATATAAGTCAAAACATTATAAAAATTTAAAATATTTTAACTATAACAAGTGCAAGCGATAGATACCCATACGCTTTCAGTCGTGCCACAAATCTGACATGCCCACTTCTGCGGATTGAGAACAGAGCTGCTAGAAGATACTGCTAATGCTGCTACATGACGACAGTTGTCCATACCTGCTACAAAACAAACATAAAATGATTACCATACACTAAACAATATAACCATGATACAAAATACTGATTTTTATTATGCTATTATACTATTATATTTGATTACTACACTGGAAGGGGTAGTCATGTTTTTGTTTTTTGCTGACTGTAGTAAGACATTTGACAGAGTAAATTATTGGAAATTGTTTAAACAACTCTTAAAATTAAAAAATGAATTTGTATAGCGCCAGTATGTCGATTGACTTCAGATAATGGATTGTCTTATTTGATTGTGTCTTTATTGGCATATTGGTATAGTCACCAGCGTATGTGTGTATTGTGGCATGATACGGTGTCCTCTTAATTTTGTACTGGCAGTGGTACTAAACAAGGTGCAGTGTTGTCTCCCTCATTGTTCAATTGTTATATCTGCAAACTAATATTTAGCATCATGTCAGCAAAAGCAGGTTGTAATGTTGGTGGTGTTTGTACTAATATACTGACACTGGTTGCGTGTTTCTGAGCGCATCCAGTTCTGGTTATGTGTGCTGGCTTAGCGCTGTGTGCCATAATCAACTACTTATTTTCCGTGAATTTTCATGGAAGCATCTTTTTTGGATATATGAAGTAGAAATTGATGTACGGAAATGTATATTGAAGCTGAAAAATAAGCGAATAATCACACAATTAGGACGTAATAATTACAATATCGTATGTATGGTGACAAATTTGCATATCGAGGAAGCTTAACTTGTTTCTTTCACCACAGTTTCTGCCAGCCTTATGCAAGATAGACTATCTACTAGTTAGGCCTACTTCAGGCAAGATAGAATTTTCAATGCAGTTTTGTTACCACGGTCACAACTCTGATCTGAAAAATTCTTTCACTGCCAATGTCTGAGCGAAAATATAAACAAGAGTTTAGTGCCATGTTTTGACTCACTGCGTATAGTTTATACCTTTTAGAAATACACCAGCTGAAAAGTCATGGCTGCTTACCAGTATTGTGATCAATTAGCCTACATACATGTAGACTACGCCTACAGGCTACAAGTTGCTAACTCACTATTGTTGCTTGTATAATCTGATACAACTGTACTAAATAACACTGGCAATTATTTTACTATACTTTGATGCAAATATACAGCAGATAGACCTAAGGATAGGCGTATTTATTTTCAATAAATTTTCATGGCAGATAACCATTTCATGCTAGCTTCCGTGAAAATTCACGCAGATAGCGAAAATCAACTACTTATTTTCCGTGAATTTTCATGGAAGATAACACCTTGCATTTTAAAGATCCGATATTACAGTGTCAGTACACTAACCATATCCCTTACGTTAACCCAAGCCAAAACCCAATTCATCACGTTAACCATATGCCAAACCCTACTCGTTACTTCCAGAAAAAAAGACAACATGACGATTCGCAGCAAGTAGGCCGGTAGCATCAGTGTAGCGACAGTGCAGTCCTAACCGATGACAGTTGACATCTAGTATGCGACTAGATACTACTGCAAGCTGTAAACATATTTCACAGCTTTGACGCAATAATTACTTGTATATTTGCGCAATAATCTTGTTGTTGATGCGTTCTTTCCTCTTATCTGTGCAATGTTTACATTTACAAGCAGAGTCACGTGACACCAAAAATTGCTGTAGGTCAGAAAACATTAAGTAAGTAAGTTTTAGTTGAGCCTGTGTCTACTATCTTGATACGATAGTAGGACCGAAATGTAGATGGACCAATTTATTTAGTTGTTGTGATGAGTGAGTGCGAGTGTGAGCATCGTCACTGAAAGAAAATTTTAGTGTAAAATAAGTGCGTGATAAATTTGTCAAAGTATAGAATACGCCACATATATGTGATATTATAAAATACAGGTTTAATACAATTCTGTTGATTCGGTAGTCTTATATTTGTTTGTTTTGTAAGCTAATTACCGGAATGGCCCGATGAGCAAGAGTTGTGAGCGTCATAGGATATGCAAACGAGCATGCATTGTGAAAAACGTATGTTTGTCAGTGAGCAACAACTGTTCGGGGCTCATACACTATCGCACCTAACAGTGTTAGGGTTAGGGTAGACAAAAACTTCGTCCTAATTAGCCCAGAGCTACGGTTACGGTTCAAATGTTAACTGACCACAACGAAGCCTCATTTGACCTATCATCTATTCAACTAACATAATATCCTAAAGCTCAATGCTGCGGTCAAACTGAAAGAACTGAACTGAAAGATCGGTGACAGAACTATCGTCAAGTCGAGTCGAAAGAATCAGAATTTACTAAAAGCAGTTCGGCGATCTGAAGTGCAGCTAGTTGGGCTACTAAAATCAGTTCGGCCGTGTTGCTAGGCTACTAATTTCACACCACCACCAGTACTGCATTAGAGATGGTGAATTTGATCATGATGACCTGCTCGTGTACTTACAGCATGGACTTAAAATCTTACCACGCAACTTAGATTTATTTATTTCAGCTTTATTAGGTAGTTCGTTAACTTTCTGCTACATTTTAGTCTTGCAAGACCGTCGACTGCCGACGAGGTAAGTCGAAGTGTCAGTGGCTGCAGTGATGGAGGCAGGATGTCAGCGGCCAGGCAGTGTTGGCCATTATCCGTTTTCCCTGAACTGAAAGTAGCAAATTTTGCATTGCCGAACTGAAAATAGAATTAATGTATCTTAAATCACATTAAAAGTGTTACAGAAAGTCAACACAAATGAAAACATAAACCAAATACAAATTAAATGAAATCCTCAGGCACATGGAAACCCACATAGGAATGTCAGTCAGTCAGATTAGACCTACGGTACCCGGTACTTCAGATTAACTAGGCGTAGGCCTACAGCAAATGCAGCCATGTGCATTCAGGTTGTTAATTGCTTGATGTCAAAATAGTTTTGTCCAGACTGGTTATGTTAGTCATTTATTACTTGTAATTACTTCACATATGGTTCATTGTGGTTCGTTGCAGTCTGTTGTAGTTTGTTGCAGTAATTAGTCATACCCATACTAGTCAGTACAAAGAGGCACCAGTCTGAACAACCCCATGGTTAGTGATAGATTTAGGATTAAGGTTAGTAATAGTGTTAGTAATGGAGATAAATTGCATTTTTGGCTGTGGTGGCTGTCAGCTACTGTAGCTCGTGGCTATAGCAGACTGGAAGTCACAGTACCGTAGAACTTTGACTCTTGTGGAAGTTGCTATGTGTAATACACAATGAGTACTGAGCATTGACATCATCGTGAGCATGGCACATCACATTGTGGCTCACACTGACCCCGGCATTACCATTTGTCAGTGAACAATTTACCCATTTGGCTTTTGATCGATGCTTTCAGTCTGTAGTACTACTTCTCACTAAGTACACAAATAGATTTTAAAATGAAATTATGCATCCTTATCGCTCAGTGTGCATAGACTAAACTTTAATTTTTCTGTTTGAATTGGGAATTTGCTGTAATCATTAATTCACCCGAGGAGATGTTGTAGAGTTTTGCTTGTTATATTTCTTTCTCCATTTACTGCCACCCAGTGGCGGATCCAGAAATTTGGAATAGGGGAGTGGAAGGTAGTGAGTGGGATCTGGGGAGGAAAATTTTTGAAAATTTCACGCAAAAATAATGTATTTTCGTGCAAAATTTGCACCTGTTTTAAGATGCATCCATTCAGTAGGGTGGAGAGGCAGCCCCTTGCCGCCCTTGAATCTGCTAAGTGCTGCTGTCCCACTGCTGTCACCAGCACTAGCAGTGTGATGGTCTTTCATATTTGCCAGTGGCGGTGTCTGAAAAATTCTCATAAAACAGCTACAACTACACTGGAAGCAATTTGAGTTGCTTTCCATTGTGGGATGCTGTTTCGATGGACATTTTGTGACAAATGAGGCTCAGAGAGACAAAATCATGCAATTGCAACAAGATAACATGACGTAAAGGCAGAGGCAGAGGTGTTCTGGTTAAGGTTAGTTTAGGGTTAGAGGCTGCTGGAATAGTGTCCATTGGAATAGTGACTTGGAACTGACGCTTAAATTCCAAAGCACCTTGCTGGAAAGTCTTACAATTTGTTCTTGTGTTAGGTTGCTGAGCATAGAAACAGATCTACTGATGTTATCTGGTGGGCAAGCAGCGCAGTTTGCTGCTGAACACAGCCGAGTGCATGATGCTGCAAAGACTGAACAGCAGAGATTGGAGCAAGACTATCCTCCTCCACCAAAGAAACCACTTACACCTTATATGCGATTCAACAGACTGGTCGGCATTCCTCGATGTGCATCTTTGTAATTTTGTGTGAAATAGCTAGAAATTTTGTATTATAGTGTTAAGTTAGAGTAATTATTTTTACAGAGCGGAAATTAGTCAGCTGTCCAGAAGAATGTTAGATTACCGTATTTAGTTATTTGCACTAATGACCGTTTCCATGTACTGTGATTTGTGAGTCACTTTGCTTATCTACTATTGTATATTTAGTATAGCTTTATAGTGACATTACAGCCGTAACTAAATTGTATAATGAAGTATACATATTAAGTAGTTGGTTAGTTACATATTGCATAAATTTTGTTTGTCACTGATGCTGGTAATTGCTAATATGCTGATTATTGTTGTTTTTGTTTCTTTTTGGCTGTTTATATGATAGCAATAGCATTAGTGTATTGTGTTGAAAGATGTGGAACGAGGTGAGAGCAAGCAATCCCGGTCTGGGAGTGTGTGAGGTGAGTGCAGCCATTGGTCAGATGTGGAGAGGTCTTGGTCCGGAGGAGAAACAGCGACACAACCATGATTACACATTAGACAAGGTCAGTCGGTCTCAGCTAGCCAGTTAAACTCTCGTCAGCTGTGAATTGTTTTTTCTTTGCATTTCATTATCATCATGCCAGATTTGGCCTGTGAGCCTTTGCTAAGACTGATCCACAGCTTTGGAACTAGTTCCCAGTTACTGGATTGTGCTCTGTGATTTCTTAGTTACAATAATTCCATATCCACTGTAACATACTTATAGTAAGCATTTGTGTGTACAGTTTAACTCTAGACTTAATATACTGGGCGACTTTACTATTTGACTTAGACTTTCGCTGAGTCTAAACTTCGGTCCAAGTACCTACTTAAGTCAAAAAGTAAAGTGATTTCGCTGAGCCGGAATCCACTTCGACTTTTGACTTTAGCTGAGCGAAAACTTGGCGACTATTTGCAGTTCTATACAGATAAACGCCGTAATTACGTCATTTGCGTGCACGGCGCAATTAAATAAGCAAGTTCAAGCGTAATTGGTTGATTTATTTCCTGTTAGGTTTACCGGTTTACCGCCATTTTCAGTCTTTTAGTTCAGCTTTAGCTTTGGCTCAGCGAAAAGGCTCAGCGAAAGTCTAAGTCAAAAAGTGAAGTCACCCATTGACTGCCCCTGGTAACAAGAGTCGCTGCTTATTGCTATTATTTTGAGTTGCTTTGTGCGAGCACTTAAGTTAGCATTCATTCCATAGTTATGAAGTATTGAGTGTTAGAGATGCTTAATGGCATTTTGTATCAATTGTTTATCTATCGTTTAGGTGCGGTATGATGAGGAACTGAAAGTGTATCTCAAACTGACTGGACTCCGTTCGTCGGACGTGGCAAAAATGAAAGCCAAGAAGAACCGACAGCCGCCACCGCCACGACGCCCTGCGGCTGCCCCACCACCGTACACTGAGACTGCACAGACTGGGGTCCAGCAACCTACGGTTCAAACACAGCCTCCGCAATACTTACATCATCAACAGCAGCAGCCGCAGAGACACCAAGCAGCTGCATCGGCTGCCGGCAGCAGTGGCCTCCAGCAGTCTCTTCAGCAACAACAGCAGCAGCAACAGTTGCAGGCAACTGATTCGCTTATGTGCAGTAGTGAATATATTGTGCCTGTACCATTATTCGTGCACAGAAGTGACTTCTTATTGGACTACAGTATTTTAATTATTTGACTGAAAAATTTGTGTGTGATTTACATGCAGTTTTCGTCCAGCTCTACTTATGTTGGTCTCTGTCTGTCTCTGTGTCCTCATGGTGTTTACTATCGTTCTTTGTGGCTGGTGATTTTGTGCATTTATTTGAATCAAACTATCTGTGCTGCAGGCATTCATGGGTCTGCCAGTCGGAGGTGGGTCGCTGCCTCTTGGGTTTCAGAACGTCGGGATGCTGTCGGGGCTGCCACAGATGTGGGCGACTGCCAGCCAGCCCTACGCCAGTGGTCTGATGTCGGCAACACAGCTGCAGGAGCTGTGTGCCAGTGGAGCAGCTAACAGCTCAGCAGCTGCTCAGCTGCAGCACCCAGTAGCTGCTGCAGCAGCTGCGAGTGACCCGCAGCAACTGGCGGCTCTGCTTAGGTCAGTGAGTTAGCTATTGTTGTATCCCGCAGGTACACGGCGCCTTTCACTATGGCGGCCCCTCGCTATGGCGGACCTTCGCTATAGTGGACCCAAACCCATACACCCGACACTGATAAACATTTAGTGTGCACAGCATTAGCGGCTACGAAGTCATTTCACAAATACGGCATGTGCCATTTTTACGCGCGAAAGCAGAATGCTTCGCGCGTCTTTGCCATCGTCTGGGCGTCCGTCCGTCCGTCTGTCCGTCCGTCTGTCACACTCGTTAGCTGTATCAAAACGGTGCAAGCTAGGATCACGAAATCTTCACCGTGGACTGCCCCAAGGTCTCTGGTTTATTGTGACAAAATTTCGTGCCACTGGGTGCAGGGGTTCCCCTCGAACGAGGGCGTCAAAGAGGGGTACCCCCCTTTAAAAGACGTCATTTTGCCGTTATTGGCTCAAATAATGTGAAAACGGTTGCAGATAGGTACATACATGCTGCCTCATCATAACAAGCACTGGTGACAGGCTTTTGGGATTTATCAACATCGATGACCTTGAACGACCTTGAACCCCTCAAAAAGGGGTTTTTAGTGAATTTTTCGCAATTTTTGGATGCAGCGCA